>TARA_R110001592_G_scaffold78313_2_pt1 | contig 23510 bp, 29 predicted proteins | sample TARA_R110001592 | Tara Oceans TARA_R110001592 (sample SAMEA4398387) | marine metagenome | biome: Polar Biome; feature: [SRF] surface water layer (ENVO:00010504); material: water (ENVO:00002006), including particulate matter (ENVO:01000060) such as... | depth 5 m | reverse complement strand
CTGATAATCAAGTCACTTTGGCTAAATTGGCTGGACTTGCAAGAGGTAAGTTCATCTATGGTGATGCTAGTGGTGATCCAGCAGCTTTAGCCGCTGGTGCTAACGGAAAGATCCTTGTCGCAGACGCAAACGGGGATCCTTCGTGGACAACAGTTTCAGGTGATGCAACATTATCTGCTGGTGCCCTCACAATTTCTGCTCAAGCAGTTGAAAACAGCATGCTTGCTGATGACGCTGTTGGTGCTGACGAGTTGGCTGCTGATGCTGTTGTCAACGCTTCTGTTGCTGCTGGCGCTGCAATCGTGGCTACTAAGTTGAACTTCAATGTTGATCTTGGTGGAAACGTTCAGTTCGGTACCCAAACAGACGACTCAGTTGCCTTTGGTGGTTCAATCTCAGTCGGAAGTAATGTAATTGCTAACGCTCAGGGCGAAGCTACCATCAGTATGGACAATGATCAGAATGTTGCAATCGCTGCTGCTGCTACCGTTGGTGGTGGATATGCCTCTTCAGGTGCTACTATTAGTTCTGCTGGAGCAATCCAAGCTAAAGGAGCACTTACTGTTGGTGCTGACGGCGCTGGTGTAAACGCTAAGTTCTTCGGCGGTGCTGCTAACGAGCACATGTCTTACGACGCTGGGAACCATGTTCTTTACTTTGCTAATGCCTCTAGTGCTACTATCTTGACTCTTGGTGGCGATGCTACTTCTGAGTACGCTCTTGATGTTGCTAACGGTGCTAACAACCAGAACAAGGTGAGAGCATCTGCTTTCGTGACTTATTCGGATGAAAGCCTCAAGTGTGAGGTTCAGACAATGAACAACGCTCTTGATACTGTTATGTCTCTCAACGGTGTTGAGTTCACTTGGAACGACTCGGGTGATCGTGACTTCGGTTTCATCGCTCAAGAAGTTCAAGCTGTTCTTCCAAAGGCTGTTCACGTAGCAACCGACGGAGTTCAGGGGGTTGACTATTCGAGACTTACTTCGGTTCTTGTTGAGGCTGTCAAAGCACAACAAATTCAGATCACAGACTTGAAAAAAGCTCTCACAAACCTTAAAAAGTAATAAAAACTAATTTTACGAAACCGAGAGGGGGGATTCGTCCCCCCTCTTCATATTTAAGGTATGGACAAAATATCTACTAAAGAACACAATAGAAAAGTCATCATGACCTTTCTAAAAGAAAGCGGTGCCATTCACACCACCAATAGCGTATGTCATGCACAAAAAGCATTTGTTATCAACACTGTCTTACAATGGGTTTTGAGAAAAGTGGATAGTGGCGAATATGATGCTAATGATGTAACATTTTACATACAATCTATGAATGATTTCTTAGACGACAACCTTAATGTATACTGGTCAGAAGACGGAAGTTTAGTTATTGGTACATAAAAAACTAGTTGACATATGGTATAATACCATCTATTATATACTTGGTTTTTATGTCGGGGTGGTGGAATTGGTAGACACAGCAGACTTAAAATCTGCCGCACTAAAGCGTGTGTGGGGGTTCGACTCCCCCTCTCGATACTAAATTTAGCAAAAGGAAACAATGCGTTACGAAAATAGAGATTGTTTAGAATTCTTGAAATCATTGGATGATGAATCTGTTGATCTTGTTATTGCCGACCCTCCTTACTTTGAAATCATAAAAGATGAGTGGGACAACCAATGGAAATCTGAGCAGGAGTATCTTGATTGGTGTATGGAATGGACCACTGAATGCTTTCGTGTGCTCAAGCCGGGAAGATGCTTCTATGTTTGGGGTACAACCAAACAAGATACTTTTCTTCGTTACAAGCTCGATGTACTAAACAAAATCGAAGGTGCAAACTACCAAAATTGGATTATTTGGCATTATGATTGGGGTGGACGAACAAAGAAGAATTTTGCTCGAAAGCACGAAGATCTTCTTATGTACTCAAAAGGTAAAGATTTTCTTTTCAATGCCGATGATGTTTTAGAAGAGCGAGCCGTCAAAACCAATATGGCTCTTCAGCGTAAAATGAATCTTTTAAAAAAGAAAATTACAGGAAAACTTTTCACGGAAAAAGACGAAAAGTCATGGAAAACATATAGTTTAGATAAATTACAATCTGATGAATTGCAACCAAAGCTTGAAGAGTTACAAACAAAGAACATCAAGTTTGAGAAAGGCAAGATACCAACTGATGTTTGGAAAAAGAACAATCATACAACCAGTAAAGAATATGCAGGTTGGCACCCAACACAAAAGCCAGTCTCCCTCTTAGAACGTGTTATCAAAGCGAATTCCAATGAGGGTGACGTTGTTCTTGATATATTCAACGGCTCCGCTTCTACAACAATTGCTTGCAATAAAACCAATCGAGTTTTCTGGGGTTGCGAGTTTGATAAAGATTACTATGATAAATCTTTAAAAAGAATTGAAGATATGCAAAAATACTACGAGGAGTTGAAAAATGTTTGAAAAAATGTTTGATATAGTAGTTTTGAGCGGTGGTTTTGACCCAATCCATATTGGTCACACCAGAATGATAATCGCAGCCTCTAAATTAGGAGCAGAAGTTTTTGTTGGAGTCAACTCTGATGAGTGGCTAAAAAGAAAAAAAGGGTATGCTTTTATGCCGTGGTCTGAGAGAGCAGAGATGGCTGAATCAATCAAAGGCGTAACAAGAGCAATTTCTTTTGATGATTCAGACAATTCGGCTTGCAATCTAATTAGAAAAGTTAGAGCAGAAAACCCAAATGTTAGTATTGCTTTCGCCAATGGTGGCGATAGGAATAAAGCGAATATTCCAGAAAACGATATTGCAAAAGACCTTGGTATTGCATTAGTTTGGAGTATCGGCGGGGGAAAAATACAGAGTTCTAGTGATTTAGTAAAAAAAATAAAGGAGAAAGAGTAAAATGAAAGTAAATTTTGATGATGGGCAAAACCCCGCAGAGATGAATAAAGATTTGACAAAAGAAGTCGAAACAGACTCAGAACTAAAAGGCTTGATTGTAAATTATGTTGGAACAAAAAAACAGCCAGAGAATGATGAGGTTACACTTCAATTAGTGCTAGATACTTTTAGCGAAGAGTTCCCAGAGTTTGTTTTACCCTTAGCAGAAGAGAACTTTATTAGAGGCTACAATCAAGCTCTTTTTGATGTTGACCAAGGTAACATGGCTATGCAAGAGCTACAAAATAAAGAAGAAAATGACCAAACTTGAACAATATCTCAGAAATAAAAAGACAGCCTATAACGAAAAAAACATTTCTTTGCATGGTGTTGTTCCTGTTATTGTAAAAGACGAGTTACTCAATGACGGAATCAGCTTATCTAGTATTATTTCAAAAATAGAAAATATTGTCCCACAGTATTTTATACATGGCTTAGATTCAATTTATGTTGGCGAATTTGATCAGTTCGGTGATAGAGGCATCAACGCTTTTTATGATGACGGTTCTTTATATATCTCAAATGTCCAAGATGACGAAAATGATATGATAGATGATATTGTTCATGAGATTGCACACCACGTTGAAGAGAATCATGGAATGGATATTTACAGCGACGGAAGATTAGAAAAAGAATTTTTAGGAAAAAGAAAAAAGCTGTATTACCTTTTGGACGCCGAGGGCTTTGATGTAAGCCTGATGGATTTTCTAAAATCAGATTTTTCTAGAGAGTTTGATGAATTTTTATCACAAAAGGTAGGTTATCCAACCCTAGCAAATATTACACAAGGTCTCTTTTACTCTCCTTATGGGGCAACCTCCCTCCGAGAGTATTTCGCAAATGGTTTTGAGAACTTTCACATAAAAAAAGATTATAATTACTTGCAAATCATGTCCCCTGTATTGTATAATAAGATAGAAAACTTATTAGACAAGGTATAGAATGACCCATATTTCTTATTCTGAGTTGAAAAACTGGTGGACATGTCCCCACAAACACAAACTGACTTACATCGATAAAATTGATGGATTCCAAGGAAATCACTATACAGCTTTTGGAACAGCGGTTCACGATGTTTGCGAAAGTATGCTTTTAGATCCAAAGATTGAAAACGAAGCTATTAAGCTTTTTGAGTCCAATTTCTTTGATCAAATCAAATCTTTGAAAGATAAAGACATTTCTTTTGACAAAGAAATGACAAAGCAAATGTATACACAAGGCAAGGATCTAATCCCAGAAATAATGCCAGCCGTTGAAGATTACTTTGAGGATTATGAAGTTTTCTCAACTGAAGAAAAAATATATGAAGATATTGAGGATATAAAAGGCGATTACAAGTTCAAGGGCTATATTGACCTCGTTATCAAAACTAGTGATAATAAGTACCATATTATCGACTGGAAAACATGTACATGGGGCTGGAATGCAAAGAAACGAGCAGACCCTCAAATCACCTACCAATTGACATTCTACAAACACTTTTTCGCAAAAAAACATGGTATCGACCCTAAAATGATTGAGACTCACTTTGCTTTGTTAAAAAGAACTGCGAAAAAAAATAGAGTTGAGATATTTAGAATCACGAGCGGAGACATAAAAACTAAGAATGCCCTTAACATATTGCACAAGGCAATACATAATATTGGCAGAAAGGTTTTTATAAAAAACCGCTTATCCTGTAAATACTGTGAGTTTTACGGGACAGAACACTGCACATGAGGTAAACGTGAGCGATAAAAAAACGATCCTAGTCCTTAGCGATCACCCCCTAAGCCCTTCCGGAGTCGGAATTCAAACAAAATATATGATAGAAGCAATGCTAAAGACAGGCAAATATAGGTTTTTCTGTCTCGGCGGTGCAATCAAGCATCAAAACTATAACTTGGTGAAAACTGAAGAATGGGGTGATGATTTTGTTATCCAGCCAGTAGATGGGTATGGGACACCAGATATGCTTAGATCAATTATTAGAAACGAAAAACCATCCATGGTTTGGTTTATGACAGATCCGCGCTTTTGGGGCTGGCTGTGGCAAATGGAAGACGAGGTTAGATCATTAGTACCAATGGTATATTACCATGTTTGGGACAATCATCCTGCTCCGATTTATAATAAGCCATGGTATGATTCTACAGACGTGATCGCATGCATATCAAAGGTAACTGAAGAAGTTGTAAAAGAAGTCGTTCCAAATCATAAAGATGTTTATTATTTACCACACACAGTGGATACTGAGGTGTTCAAAAAAATTGAAGATGAAAAAGAAATAAAGGAAAGAAGAAAAGAAGGGTTCAAGACATTGGACAATGTTGATGATCGGGTAATCTTTTTCTGGAATAACAGAAATGCCAGAAGAAAGCAAAGTGGCTCTCTTATTTACTGGTTCAAAACATTTTTAGATGAAGTTGGTCACGATAAGGCAACTTTGCTAATGCACACGGATCCAAAAGATGTTCATGGTCAAGATTTAGAGTATATTATTCACCACTTAGGATTAGACGAGGGTCAAGTGTTTTTATCTAGACAAAAAGTAGATCCAGAACATTTGGCAGTTATGTACAATATAGCTGATTGCACCATCAGTGTTTCAGATGCTGAAGGTTTTGGCTTGGCGACCTTGGAATCGCTTGCCTGTGAAACTCCAATCATTGTCACAATGACGGGAGGCTTGCAAGAGCAGGTGACAGATGGAGAAAGATGGTTTGGAATTGGCATGGAGCCGACCTCAAGAGCAATAATTGGCTCACAAGAAATTCCATTTATTTATGAAGACAGGCTCTCTGAAGAAGTTGTTGTAGATGCTCTTAAGAAGATTTACAACGCAACCAAAGAAGAAAGGGCGGAGCTTGGTAACGCTGGCAGAGAACACGTACTAAAAAATTACAGTCCTGAGAAATATGCAAAGGGATGGGAAGAACTTTTTGATAGAGTTGTTGAACAGCATGGATCTTGGGACACAAGGAAAGGTTATAAAGCATGGGAGTTAATAGAGGTATAAAATGAAAAAAAAGATTTTAGTTAGAGGACCTATCTTATCTAGAAGCGGATATGGGGAACAAACAAGATTTGCAACTAGATCACTTCGCGCTTATGAAGATAACTTTGAAATCTTCATTATCCCAACCAATTGGGGAAAGACTGGTTGGGTTTGGGAAGAGAGTGAAGAAAGACAGTGGATGGATGAAAGAATAAAGCAAACTGCGATTTACACCTCACAGGGTGGGCAGTTTGATATGTCTTTGCAAGTTACAATTCCGAATGAATGGGAAAAACTAGCTCCTATAAATGTTGGATACACTGCGGGGATTGAAACAACAAAAGTAGCACCACAGTGGATTGAAAAATCTTTTCTAATGGATAGAATCGTAGTTGTATCAGACCATGCAAAACAAGTGTATGAAAGTACATCCTACCAAGCTACAGACCAGAATACAGGTCAAGTACATAACGATTTTAGATGTCAAACTCCGATTGAAGTGATCAATTACCCAGTTAGAGAAATTGGAAATCCAGAAGCGCTACATTTAGAGTTGGAAACAGATTTTAATTTTCTCGTCTCATCCCAATGGGGTCCTAGAAAGAATATTGATAATACGATTCGGTGGTTTGTTGAAGAGTTCCATGACCAAGAAGTTGGTCTTGTTGCAAAACTAAATTGGCACAATGATTCGATAAATGACAGAATTGGAACAGAAAGAAGACTCAAACAATTATTGGGGCAGTATGAGAATAGAAAATGTAAAGTTTATCTATTGCATGGTTCTTTTACCGACCAAGAAATGGCTGACCTTTATGCTCATCCAAAAATCAAAGCATACGTATCTCTAACTCACGGTGAAGGCTACGGGCTACCACTTTTTGAAGCAGCTTATCATGGGTTGCCAATTATTGCTCCGGATTGGAGTGGTCATTTAGATTTCCTTTATATGCCAGTAAAAGACAAAAAATCTAAAAAAGAAAAAAACAAAGCCATGTTTACAAAAGTTGATTATCAACTTGGACCCATCCCACAGGAAGCGGTTTGGGATGGTGTACTTCAAGCTGATTCCCAATGGGCTTATTCAGATCAAGGCTCTTATAAAATGAAACTAAGAGAGGTGAAAAATAAGTATGAGCACAAAAAAACACAAGCCAAAAAATTACAAAAATGGATTCTAGAAAACTTTGAAGAATCTAGAATGTATAAACAAATGGCAGAAGCAATCAATGGAGAAGAGATCGTCACCATTGAAACAAAAGATCTACCCAAAATATCTATTATAACTTCAGTATATGATGGTGATGAGTTTATTAGACCATTCCTAGAAGATATTACTAGACAGACAATTTTTGAGGAAAAATGTGAGCTTGTCCTTATAAACGCAAATTCCCCCGGCAACGAGGAAGAAGTGATAAAAGAGTATCTAGAAAAGTATCCTAATAATATTATTTATGAAAAATTAGACGAAGATCCGGGTATTTATGGTGTTTGGAATAAAGCAATCAAAATGTCAACTGGTGAGTATATTACCAATGCCAATTTAGATGACAGGAAGGCTGTAAACTCTTTAGAGGTTCACGCAAAAGAACTTTACCGAAATAAAAATGTTGATCTAGTTTATTCCGACATGCTGACCACAGACAAGCCCAATGAGACTTGGGAGTCAAACTCTTCAGTTCGCAAATATCATAACATGGCTGAGTTCTCTTTTGATAACTTGCTAAGAGGTAGTATGCCCCATGCAGCGCCAATGTGGAAAAAGTCTTTGCATGATAAGCACGGTCAGTTTGATGAAAAATATAAGTCAGCAGGTGATTGGGAGATGTGGCTGAGAGCAGCATCAAACGGTAGTGAATTTAAGAAAATAAACGCTGTTTCAAATCTTTATTTTTTCAATCCGAAGGGAATTTCTACTAATCCGGAAAATAATTCGTGGAAAAGGGAAGAGGAGAAAGAAGTGTTTATGAAATATCGAGCTATTATGGCAAACGCATCAGGTAACGACTTAGCGGTGAATTCATAAAACATGACTGATTGGCAAAAAATAATAGATCAATGCAATCTTTTTTGGCAATATCCAGTCTCCACTGAAAAACAGTTTTATGTGCAAAATAATTATTTTCCAGAATACTTGGGATTTCCATGGGCTACAGTTTTAGATAAAAACATAAATCTAAATGAAGTTGAAAATTATATAAAGCAAAACATAGACCCAGATATTGAATATTATACATGCTGTCAGCACATTAGATTTCGCGAACTTGAGAGTATTCTTTTCAATTTAAATGTAAAAAAACTTTATACACCTCACAAGTGTATTGGGGAGGGCAGACTAGGCGATATAGAACTGTTGGCATGCCCATTATTTGCTGTCAATTACGAAGACTCAACCAGAAACAGCGTTTTCAAAGAAAAAGACCTCATTGAAATGAAGAGACCATTGCTTTTTAGTTTTATGGGGGGTCTACAACCCGGCTACCTAACTGATATTCGTGAAAGAATATTCAAAATGAATAAAAAACAAGATGTATTTATTGAGAACACTGGTGGCTGGCACTTCAACAACATAGTGTATACTAATCTGCAAAACTTTGAACAAGAGGAAAACGTATCGATTGAGCATAAGGGTGGCACACAAAGATATAATGAAGTGATGATGAATTCTAGGTTCTCCTTGTGTCCATCTGGTACTGGTCCAAATTCCATAAGGTTTTGGGAAAGTTTAGCTATTGGTACCATACCAGTCTTGTTTTCGGATACATTAGAGTTACCACATCACGAACTGTGGGAGAACTCTATTGTAAGGGTTGAAGAAAATAAAATTAGTGATCTGTACGATATACTAGAAAAAATAACCCCGGAGGAGGAAACAGAGCTTAAAAAGAATTGTATAAGAATATATAATTTTTTTAGATTCAATTACCGTGGCGAAAAGATATGATATTATTTACATCACACAAATACAGCTTAGATCATTGTCCCAAAGGGCTTCAAAATAATCTAAATTCATGGAAAAACATGAACTCAGATTATGAATTTCTATATTACGATGATACCGCAATGAACAAATGGATGAATGAAAAAGTTGATTCAAATGTTTTGAGATGTTATGAAGAACTCAATTCAGGCGCAGGTCGAGCAGATCTTTTTCGAGTATGCCACATGTTTTATGAAGGGGGAGTTTGGGTAGATGCTGATTTACCAGCTTTTGAAATAAGTTCCTACGCCCCAGACATGCAACAGAAAATACAAGACGATGGTGCGGTAATTGTACGAAACAGAAAGTGTGACAACCCAAGATATACTTTTATAGCTAGTAAAAAAGAAAATATGCTTTTCCTAGTGCTAATGGATATGATAAGTCAGAACATTTATAGAGCGGTCAAAGAGAAGAGCAGAACAACAACAATACATGTTACTGGTCCGTTTGTTTTGCATAAGTTGTTATGCGATTTATGTAATCTCCCTCGTATTGAGGATTTGAAATTAGAAAACAGATATGATTTGATGGGAGGAGCATCGTTCATATACATTGATGATGTAATCCCAGAGAGGTCTACTTACCAAGAAGAAAATGTGTATCCCGGCTATCAGGAAGACCTTCGTGCCATGAGTGTGGCACCCCATGATCATATAAGTGCCATACGGGATAAATAAACAACGAATAGGGAGAATAATAAAATGCAAAAAATTGACTTTAGTGATTGCCCAACTCATGGAAGAGCAGATGCCTTAAGGAAAGCATTGAGCTTCTTGCATCTTTCTAGAGAAGGAAAAAAAACAAAACCTGCTATTGTCGAGACCGGGTGCATCCGAAACATCAACTGGAAATTCAGTGACGGACACTCGACGCTTCTTTTTGGGTGGTATTGCCAAAAATATGACGGCTCTCTTTACACACTAGAGATAGATAATAATGCCATGATGTTATGTAAAAAAATTACAAAAGAGTATGAGAAAAACATAACATATGTCTTAGGAGATTCAGCTAGCAATTTGATAAATTTAGATTTACAAAAAATAGATTTACTTTATTTAGATAGTGCTAATGACGGTGAAATAGCATTAGATGAATATAATGCTGCGAAACACTTTTTGCATGAAGGTTCTATTGTAGTTGTTGATGATGTAGTTACCGGAAATAAAGGTCGCTTAGTTGGTCCAAAGCTAAAAAGTGATGGATGGGATATTGAATTAATAGAAAATAACGAGGGCGGCGGAGGCGGCTCTTACTATTGTATTCGGAAATAAAATTGAAGTTATAAGGAAAAGAATGAATAATATTGCAATATGTTTTGTTGGTACGGCTAGAAGCTTAGAACATACTCATATAAATATAAAAAAGAATTTAGTCGATAGCGTTGGAGAGTGCGACATACTTGCTTTTTTGGCACAAAATGAACATTCAAGTAAGTTTCAAAAATATTTTCACAATGATAAACGAGTAAAAGAAGTTATTGAAGAAAAAGAACCAGATTATAATCTAGATGGAATAAACTTCCTAGATGAATGGCCTTTCTCACCAACTAGTAGTAGGCAAGTGTATATCAAAATGATTAATTCGCGGAAGAGAATGGGAGAGATTTTATCGTCATACGAAGCACAAAATGAAATAGTGTATGATAAGGTAATTTTTTCAAGGTTGGATGTTAAATATTTTGATGATGTTGGATCTTATGTGAATGATATAGCCCTAGATTCACTATGTATACCTGATTTTCATAACACTTTTGGTGGTGTAATCAACGGCTTCAATGACCGGTTTGCTGTTGGAAACAGGGGAAATATGGGAACATATTTTAATATCCCAAATTCAATAACACCATATAACAAAACCGGCGGCAAAATTTGTGCAGAAAATTTGTTGAAGTATCATCTAGAAGTAAACGAAGTATTAGTCGAAAAACTGCCAATTAGATTTACCAGAGTGCGCCCTAATGGTGATGCGATTGATATGAGATTGGCTAATCAAATATTGGAGCCAAGAGATACATGATAGAATATTACAAATATGACACAGAAAAATACCCCTTTATTGGCTTGTTTAAAGAATTATTTGGGAGAGAAGACTTACAGAAACTTCATGAAAATTCTTTCAAAGAATACAATTTTTTTACTGAGCCGGGGAATGATTCCGATACAGAGTTCCATAAAATCTTTTATGATAGAATGCGCTCCGGCTGGCCACAATTCATAGAAGCATATCAATTGTTTGTAAAAGACTTTGTAGCACCAAAAATAGGCGCTAGTGACAAAATAATTTATCAAAAATGGCCATCATTTCGTGTGCAATTGCCAGATAACGTTGCGGTTGGAGGGTGGCATCGTGATAGTGATTATAATCATCCTAAAGGGGAGATGAATTTTATTATTGCCATAACAGATATGTATGAGAGCAATACCACAATTGCGGAAAGCGAACCCGGAAAAATGGACTTTCGTCAATTAGAACTATCTCCCGGTGATGCAGTGAAATTTGATGGGAATAGATGTACGCATGGCAATTTACCAAATCGAACTGGTGTAACGAGAATAAGTTTTGATTTTAGAGTAATGCTGCCCAAAGATTATGACCAAAACCATGAGCTAGAATCTCTTAGCAAGGGAAACAAATTTCTTATTGGTCATTATTATGACATAATGGAGTTATAAAATGAGTTATTTAATACTTGGTTCATCGGGACAGATTGGAGACGCTCTTTGTGAATATTATGACAACAAGAACATTTCCATTGAAAAATTTGATATTGTAGATAATAATTTTCAAGATTTGAGGATCAATTCAAATACAATATTGGAAGATAAAATACGCTCTAGTGAGTTTGTTTTCTTCTTAGCCTTTGATGTTGGCGGATCACGTTATTTGAAAAAATATGAAAACACTTTTGATTTTGTTGACAACAACGTGAAAATAATGTCCAACACATTTGAGTTGTTAAAAAAATACAACAAACCATTTATTTTTGCATCCTCACAAATGTCAAACATGGGTTATTCTCCATATGGGCAACTTAAAAGAATTGGCGAAATTTACACTGAAATCTTGGGAGGCATTGTCGTAAAGTTTTGGAATGTGTATGGTATAGAAAAAGATTTAGAAAAATCTCATGTAATTACAGATTTTATTATAAAGGCAAAAAATAAAAAAGTTATTGATATGTTGACTGATGGCACTGAAGAAAGACAATTCCTTTATAGTGACGATTGTTGCGAGGCGCTTGATACAACATTGAACAATTATAATACAATCAGTAGAGAGAGAGAGATACACATTACAAATCATAAATGGGATACCATATTATCCGTAGCTAAAGAAGTAACTAAGCACTTTCCAGCACAAGTAATTCCAGCAGAGAAGAAAGATGAAGTCCAAAAAAACAAGAAGAATGAAGCAGACCCTTATATTTTAGAATTTTGGACTCCAAAAACTTCACTAGCTGATGGAATAGAAAAGATATATAACCACTATAAGGAAGAAAAATGAACCCTTTTGAATTAATGACAAACTTAGTTTTGCAAAATAAAAAAGATATTGATGAACACCTATTGACATTGTTTGCACTAACATTATCAGTAAAGCCATCAACAATATATGAATTGGGAGTTCGGACTGCTAGAAGTACGTTACCCTTTTTATACGCAAGTCAGATGATAAACTCAAGAGTCATTTCAGTTGATGTTAGTGACCCGCAGCCAGATTTTAACTTTCCAGATGAGTGGAAAGATAAATGGCAGTTTTTACGCAAAGACGCTTTAGAATTCTTGAAAAATGATTTTCCAATTTTAAGAAAATCGAGAAATACAATTCAACAAGAAAACGGAGATATAATTTATATAGATGATTGGCATGCGGGTGATCATGTTGAAAAAGAACTTGAGTTGATATCTGATATTGTAACGCCTAAAGACGTTATTATTCTTCACGATTTGATGTATGGAAATTCTCAGCCACACTACAGATCTGTCGAAAATCCAACTGATAAGCAATGGGATAAAGGCGGTCCTTACAAACCAATTTCTGAGCTAGATTTATCAAAGTGGGAATATATGACAATCCCTAGATGTCACGGATTGACACTCTTAAGAAAGAAATCAGAAAAAATTATAACAGCGTAGGTAGCGATGGTACCAAAAATAAAACTAAACCAAAAATTGTTAGAAATAGTAAAGGACAAGAACGTTGCTATTGTCGGTCCAGCGCCCTATCTTGAGGGGCAAAATAGAGGTGCTGAATTTGATAAATACGATGTAATCGTTAGACCAAATGAAATAGTACCACCCGAACACTTAAGAATGGATTATGGAAGCAGAACAGATATACTTTTTTGTAATTTTGGTGATATTTGGATGCCCGGAATAAAAAGAAAGATTGAAAGAGACGATCATGACAGTCATTTCAAAAACATAAAACTAGTTGTTGGGAGCGCAGTAAAATCAAATCATAGTCAAACAAACTTTCTATCTTGGTCTAATGATCATGTTAGTTCAATACCCAGTAATTTTCAATCCATAAACAAGCATAATCTTCCATTTTACTGGATTGGTGTTGAGGATTATAAAAAAATATACCAAAAAATCGGTGTTGAATTTAATACTGGTATTGCAGCCATAGTAATGCTGCTTTGCTATCCTATAAAAACCTTAAATATTGCGGGCTTTACTTTTTATAAAAACGGAAAATCATATAAAGATCTTTATTATGAGGGACACATGGATAGTTTAGACCAAGAAGGTAGAAGTTTTGGATTTCATAGTGGACATGGATATCATGTAAATCAAAAACAAATCAATTATGTAAAACAGCTTATCATAGAAAAAGATTATTCTGAAAAAATTAAAATTGACAAACAACTGAGAGAAACATTATCGTGAAGGTAAAAGTTTATAATGATAAAGACATAAAATTGCAAGGAATTTCATATTATTTAGATTGTTATAAATTTTGGGACCTCAACAAGTGTGAGCAAGATTTTGAAAGCGAAAGCTACTATCAAATATTAGAATCAATATCGAACCAAAGAGCGCGATTTTATAGTGGGCACGACCCCATGGCTGTGATTGATCTAGAGTCTTATAAAAAGAATTATCAAAATTATTATAATAGTTTATCGAAAAATGTAATCAGAGATATCAAGACTAGTGAGAAAAATAAATTTTACTTTAAGAAGTTCGATTTCAACACCCACATAGAAGATTTTTTAGAAATAAATAATTCACAAAATAAAAAAAAGTCTGGAATAAACAGTTGGTATTTGAGTGACAAAGAATTGTTTCTTGGGTCTCATAGTGGTAGCCGTCACAAATGGGAAGATGATATGCACCATGGGCAATGGTATGGGTTATTCAAATACTACAAAAACTATAAACAAGTAGATGTAACCACAAACGAAAAATTATTTGGTTATTGTAAACTGTTGGTCGATGGAGAGATGGCATCCATTGGATTTGTATGGTCGCATGCGGATCACTTAAAGAAGGGAATAATGTTTCACCTGATTACGTCGATAGTTGATGAATGCATGAAGAATAAAAATATAAAATGCCTCGTTTATTATGGCTGGGGTCAGTACCCTGATTGGAAAAGAAGAATGTTGTTTGAACCAAAAAGACTTAAAATAATATTGTAATCAATTATAATATAGGAGCTTGAAAACAAAACGGGGAGATAATTTAAATGGTAAAATATTTACACGCTACAAATTTGAAGATGTTGGTTCAAGCCCATCTTAGTCGAGAATATCGCTAGTATTTTAATTGGAAAAATATCAAATTTGCATGTAAAAATTGGAGGTTCGACCCCTCCTCTCTCCACCACAAATATCTAAAATATAAAAAGATGAAAAACGCAATATTCATATCGGTTAGAAGCAATTCAACGAGATTGCCCAATAAAGCAACTTTAGATTTGTGTGGAAAACCAACAATTCAATATTTGATAGAAAATCTAAAAAAATCAAAACACGCGCAAAAAATAATTCTTTGTACCAGCACACAGTCACAAGATGAAATATTGTGTCAAATTGCAAAAAAAATGGATATAGATTTTTTTAGAGGATCTCTGGAAGACAAACTACAAAGATGGTTAGGTGCTTGTAAAAAATACAATATTGATTTTTTTGTCAACGCTGACGGAGATGATTTATTTTTTGATCACGGTTTGGCAGACCACATTTTTGAACAACATAGAGAAAGCCCATGTGATTTTATAGATGGTCGAGGATTATACAATGATGTGTATGGAATATCCACTCCAGCACTAAAAAGAGTGTGTGAAATAAAGGCTACGGATGAGACAGAATTTATAAGACCCTATTTCACTGATACTGGATTGTTCAATGTGACTAGTGTTGAAAATTTGCCTACTAAATACATCAAGAACAACAGCCGTATGACTCTGGATTATAAAGAAGATTTTATGTTTTTTGAAAAAATAATCAAACTATTAGGGCAAGAAAGTATAACATTCGATAACGTTTTAGCACTACTAAGTAACAACCCCGACATAAACAAGATAAATTTTCACTTAGAGGAAAAATGGCGTCAAAATCAAAAAAAAATTAACAAAATGGTTATAAAATAATAGAATTTGTATATGTCTGGTAAAATTGCAAAATACGATGGAAATGAACTAAACTATTTGAGCAGTGTCTTGAACTCAATGGAATCAAAGCACGACTCATGGTGCCAATCACTTGAGATTGAATTTTCAAAAATGTTTGGCGCAAAATACGGAGTTGTAATGAACTCTGGAACGAGCACTCTTCATGCTGCTCTTGTTTCTTTGGGCGTTGGATATGGTGACGAAGTTATCACCCCTGCAATGACAGTTATAATGGATACAACTACAATCTTACAATGTAATGCAATTCCAGTGTATGCAGACATAAATCCAAACACTTTTTTGATAGATCCAGAGGACATAGAAAGAAAAATAACTGAAAAAACAAAAGCAATTATTGTTGTGTCACTATATGGACTACCATGTGACATGGATAGAATAAATGAAATATCTAAAAAATACAACATTCCAGTAATTGAAGACCACGCTCAATGTTTCCTTAGTGAATATAAGGGAGAAATTGTGGGAGTTTCAAATTCTTTTTCTAGTTGGAGTTTTGAAAATACCAAGCACATGAGTTCTGGTGAAGGTGGCATATTATTGACAAACAACGAAGACTTAGCCATAGCTGCTAGAAAACTTGCTGGACATGGCTATACGACGCTGAATGCTAGTGGAGGAAGAATAAAGTTCAATTCACAATTTACAGTCCAAGACCCAGACTATAAAAGGCATGATAAGTTTGGAATAAATTATAGACTTAGTGAATTCAATGCAGCAATCGCTTTAGGGCAATTAGAGCAACTAGAAAAAAAAGTGAAGATGAGAGTAAAAATAGCTAACTTGTTCATAAAAGAAATGCAAAAGTGTGATTATTTGATACCACAAAAAGTACCTGAAGACAGAACTCATTCATATTTTACACTGGGAGCTTCATATGAGGGTGAAGATAAAATAGGAGTTGACTGGAGAGAATTTAGGAACAAATATGTTGAATTAGGGGGCGACAGCTTTTATGCAGCGTGGAGTGTGCCATATCTAGAACCACTTATGCAAAATAAAGAATATAAAAAGATAGCACCTGTTTATTCTAAAATAGATTATGAAAAAGGGTTATGCCCAGTGGCTGAAAAGACACAGCTTAAAATGATGCAATTTAAGACAAATTATAGAAATTTTGAAGAAGCAAAACAAAAGGCACTCTGCCTTAGAAAAACAATTAACTACTACAAGGGGTAAAATGAGTTACATTATAGCAGAAATAGGAATCAATCATAACGGAAGCATGGATTTGGCAAGGCAATTGATTAGCAAGTCACACGAAGCTGGTGCCGATGCCGTCAAATTTCAAAAAAGGACTTTGGAATTAGTTTACTCCAAAGAAGAGCTAGATAAGCCAAGAGAATCTCCATGGGGTACAACAAACAGACAACAGAAAGAAGGCTTAGAATTTTCAATTGACCAGTACAAAGAGCTAAAAGCCTATACTGATTCTTTAGGAATGGATTTTATCGTATCATGTTGGGACGTGCAAAGCGTAGATGACGTTGCTTGCTTGGATTTGAAATACCACAAGGTTGCATCCGCACTTGTTACAGATAAAGAATTTTTAGAAAAACTCAACTCTACAGGGACTTCAGTGATTTTATCTACTGGTATGTGCACTGAGAGTCATATTAAGGCTGCTATGAACATTCTGGACAATGTTGAATACGTTTTGGTATGTACAAGCACCTACCCTACAAAGCCCGAAGAGCTAAACTTGCTTCACATACAGACACTAAAGGGCAAATATCCTAGCAAAAAAATTGGGTTTTCTAATCACTATAGTGGTCATGATGCATGTGTTGTAGCAGCGGCTTTAGGTGCTGAGTGCATAGAATTTCATATTACTCATGATAGGACAGCGTATGGTTCAGACCAAGCCGCTTCAATTGAAGATGTGAGAGCCTTGGTTGAAGCTGTACGGAATGTTGAACTAATGTTGGGCGACGGAAGTAAGAGAGTATACGAAAGTGAAGTACCAATCGCCAACAAACTTCGTAAAGTAGATGATATTCTATGAGCAACATTCTAAAAGGAAAAAATGCTTTAGTTACTGGGGCATCGGATGGTCTTGGAAGACACATAGCCTTGCAGTTAGCTAAAAAAGGGTGCAATCTGTTTTTGACAGGAAGAAATGAACAATCTTTGCAAAAAGTCAAAAATCAAATTAAAGAAGCGAAAGTGGAGTATGAAACAGCAGACCTGACAAACGTTGAAGAGATCAAAACTTTATGTGAGAATATAAGAGGAAGGATGGGTAATATTGATGTTTTAGTAAATTGTGCCGGTGTTTTTCCAGTAAATTCTTTTGAAAATTCTTCGTTGCTAGAATATGATGAATGCTTTGATCTAAACGTAAAAGCACCTTTTTTACTAACAAAAGCTTTTATCCCTAGCATGATTGATAATCAATGGGGTCGTGTCATAAACATAGCTTCTTCGTCTGCATATAACGGTTCTAAAGACACTTCTATTTATTGTGCATCCAAACATGCTCTGCTTGGTTTGACAAGATCTTTATCTAAAGAATACAACAGTAGAAATATAAGATTTTTCTGTGTTTCTCCGGGTTCAATAAAAACACAGATGGGAAAAAAAGTTGAACAATTAGGTCAAATATACGATACCTTTATAGATCCACAGGACATAGCAAAATATATTTGCTTTTCTATCTCATATAATGGTAATATGATATCTGATGAAATAAGATTGAACAGGGTAGTCGTACAGTGAACATAGGCATCATACAGGGCAGATTATCAACTCCGAAAGAGGGTTTTCAAGAATGCCCCAATGACTGGCAAAAGGAATTTGAATTAGTTGAAAAAATAAACTTGAATCATATTGAGTGGATTATCACTGCTGAAAAGTATTATGAAAATCCAATTTTAGATCTAAACACAAAAAAGCCTGAACACAAAATAAGCTCTGTTTGTGCTGATTTTTTTGTTAGTAATATCTTTCAAAATCAAAGGTCTTTATCGCTTTATCTAACAAATTTGTGCAACGCTGTTGAGAAAACAAAAATAAAGTACATAACAATACCACTATTAGAGCAAAGCTCCGTAACCAGTGAGTATGAAAGACACCGCTTCATGGAATTTATAACTGAAATAAAAGACAGACACAAAAATTTACTTTTTTCTTTCGAGGCTGAGTTGGATCTAGATCCTCTGATAGAGATTTTATCAATATCGGATAGATTCTTTGTTACATACGATACCGGCAACATGACCAGTTTTGGTGCGAATCACAGTGAATATATAAGCGAGATAGCTGAAAAAATTACAAATGTTCATTTGAAAGATAGAAAATATTCAGGACAATCTGTCCCCCCCGGCACGGGGGATACTGATTTTGAAAAAATATTTCATGAACTAAAAAAGTCAAATTATAAAAACAATTTTACACTACAAACCCAACGCGAAATTTCTGGTAATGAACTACAAACAATAGTAAAAAACAAATTATTTTTTGAGGAATTGTATGAACAAACTTTTTGACATGTCAGGGAAAATAGCACTTGTTACTGGTGGAGCAGGCTTATTGGGCAAAAAACATGCAGAAGCGATAATTGAACAAGGCGGCGAAGTTATTTTAGCTGATTATGACCTTGAAGCCGCAGTGAGCGCTGCAAAAGAGCTTGGAAACTTAGCACACGCAGAATATATTAATGTTTTAGATAAAGAATCAATTCACAAAGTTGTAAAAAAATATGAAAAAATAGACATTTTGATCAATAATGCTGCTAAAGATCCAAAGGTTAGATCATCCGGAGATATATCTCCAGATACTAGGTTTGAAACAATGTCTGAAGATTTTTGGTCTGATGGCATAGAAACAATACTTAGGGGAGCATTCCTTTGTTCTCAGGCAGTGACAAGTAAAATGTCTAAGAGTGACGGAGGGGTAATACTAAACATATCCTCTGATTTGGGGGTTATTTCTCCGGACCAAAGAATATATCAAAAGGAAAATACACCAGAGGAGATGCAGAATGTAAAACCAATAACATATTCTGTTGCCAAATGGGGTGTTATAGGCATGACAAAGTACCTTGCAACTTATTTTGCAAAAAAAAATATAAGAGTGAATTGCCTAAGTCCCGGCGGCGTTTTTGTTGATCATCCACAAGAATTTGTTAGCAAACTATCTAATCTAATACCCATGGGAAGAATGGCTCACATCGATGAATATAAGGGTGCAATAATCTTTTTATGCTCTGATGCTAGCTCATACATGACAGGTACAAATGTTATAATAGATGGAGGAAGAACCGTATGGTAAATCTCAACAAAGGAAATAAAAAATGTTAGTTTTAGGATGTATGAGATCTGCTAGTACTAGCGTTACAGAAACATTAATGAAAATTTCTGGTTTACCAAGACATGCTCAACCAACCTTACCGGGCAGAGTTCCGGGCTATGAACATTATCCTAGTAGTACGGCTGATATAATTTCAAAAGATATGTTAACAGATTGGGTTTGTTCTAAAGGTTATATAATACAGGAACATCTTTTACCAATTGAGCAGCATAGAAAAATTTTATTATCTATACCTTTAGAAAAGAGAAAAATTGTTGTTTTGAAAAGAAAATGGGAAGATTCCTTTGAATCGCAAATGAGACGTGCCAGTAACCCCTATAAAGCGCAAACCATCAACAAAGAGCATTGCAGGGAAAGTTTTAAGAAGTTTCGCGAAGATCTTGAAGTTTTTTTTCCTGAAAAAGACGGATATTTACATGTTGAGTTTACAGATTTGATAGGTAATGAATCCAAAATTTTAGCTAAAATTTTAGATTATTATAGTATAAGTTATAAAAAAGAAGATCTTAGGTTAGAGCATTTCAGAGTCAATGGCGGGTAATATAAATGATAAGGTTTGTTATAACTTAGATGATTGATTCTCCTAAAAGAAATTTTATGAAAGCCTTTACATGGAAAATAATTGGCTTTGTGATCTTGTCTATTATAGCCTTTACAATAACCAATAGTCTTAGAACAGTTGGTGTGATAGGCATTGCTTATCATTTGCTGATGATAATATTATATTTTTTTCATGAAAAGTTATGGGAAAGGATATTGTGGGGCAAATCTAAAGGCTTGCTGATACAGATGACCGGAATGTCCGGAGCCGGAAAAACAACTTTAGCAAATCAAGTTCAAAAAAAATTAGTTAGGAGAGGCTTACAAATTGAAATTATAGATGGTGATGAATATAGAAAAGAACTTTGTGAAGATTTAGGTTTTAGCAAACATGACAGGAAAGAAAATATTAAACGTCTTTCTTATGTTGGCAAGATTTTAAGTCGAAATAGTGTTGTAAGCATAATGTCTGCTATAAATCCTTATGATTCTTCTAGGGAAAGAATAAGAAATACAAATAAAAGCTCTAAGCTAGTTTATGTCAAGTGTAGCGTTGAAGAGCTTATGAAAAGAGATACTAAAGGTCTGTATCACAGAGCTTTGTTGCCCGATGGTCACCCTGAAAAAGTTTATAATTTTACAGGAATTTCTGATCCTTTTGAAGAACCAAAAAAATATGATTTATTAATAGAGACAGATAAAGAAACTTTACAACAATCTGTTACTAAAATAGAGCGCTTTATTTTGAAAAATATATCAAAATAAAAACAATCAATTTACAAACTTATAGGAGGGTGATATGCTTTATTATGTTGATATAGATGAGACAATTTGTGATTATGAAATTGGAGATAAACATGCAGCAAGAGATTATAATCAAGCACGTCCAATAAAAAAGAATATTGAAAAGATAAACAATCTATATGATGAAGGTCATACGATTGTTTACTGGACCGCTCGGGGATCAACCACTGGTATTAACTGGTATGATCTGACTGGTCACCAGCTAAAAGAGTGGGGTGCCAAACATCACGAGTATAAACTTGGAAAGCCTCCATATGATGTTTTTATATGTGATAAAGCAATAAATACAAAAGATTATTTTGGAGAATAAAATGGAAATGAAATTTGTACCCAAGGGATGGGGCTTTGAAAAATGGATTGTAAATAACGAAGAATATTGTGGTAAATTACTTTACTTTGTAAAGGGCAAAAGGTGCTCATGGCATTACCATAAACTAAAGGATGAAGTGTTTTATATCCAGTCTGGCAAAATGCTGGTTAAATACTCGGATGAAGATGAATTGAGCGGTGCCAAAGAACTACTTCTTGAAAAGGGAGACAACTTTCACATCTATAGGGGTTTGAGACATCAAATGATTGCCCTTGAAGACACTGAGCTTTTTGAATTTTCAACACAGCATTTTGATAGCGATAGTTATAGGATAAAGAAGGGGGACTAATGTATATTATCACGGGTGGGACTGGTATGGTAGGCTCTTCTTTTAAGAATATTTTACCACAATCAGAATATATAACAAGAGAGCAGTTTCATAATTTATCTTATGATATCTCGGACAAATATGTTATTCACCTTGCTGCAAAAGTGGGCGGCGTCAAAGCAAACACAGATTATATCGCTGATTTTTATTACGAAAATTCAATTGTAAATCAAAAAATACTTGATTATGCCCATACTGGTGGCGCGAAGAAAGTAGTGTCCTTGCTTTCAACTTGTGTTTATCCGGACGCCCCATATATAAATTATCCTTTGACGGAAGATCAGTTGCACCTTGGTCCTCCGCACGATTCAAATTTTGGCTATGCATATGCAAAAAGAATGGTAGATGTTATGTCTCGTGCCTATAGACAACAATATGGCTGCAATTTTATTACGGCGATACCAAACAACTTGTATGGGGAAAATGATAATTTTGACTTGGAAGACAGTCATGTTATTCCTGCTCTCATAAGAAAAGTGTGGGAAGCAAAAATAAATAAAGAACCGTCTGTGTTCTGTTGGGGCGACGGATCGCCGCTTCGGGAGTTCACCTATTCAGAAGACATTGCTCGCATCCTCCTATTCCTAATGGAAAACTACAACGACCCAGAGCCAATCAATATTGGTAATACTGAAGAGTATTCTATTAAACAAGTGGTAGAAATTATTTGTAGTATTTTAGAATACGATGGAGAAATAGTTTGGCAAACTGACAAACCTTCAGGGCAGCACAGAAAACCAAGCTGTAACCAAAAACTGCTTGATTTAGGATGGGAAAAAGAAGACTATGTTTCTTTAGAAGAGGGATTAAAGAAGACTTGTGAATGGTTTATAATGACTTATCCAAACGTTAGGGGAACAAAATGAATTGGGAAGAATTACAATATGGAAACATAAAGATAGTAAACCTCTACATGGGCGACATCCCAGTAAGCCACCCACAGTACAAAACTCATATCGGCTTGTCCCTGACTCAAGAAAACCATAACCACATAAGACACGACACTACACGACCATTCAACATAAGTGACAACAGCGTTTATTGCGTACAGAGTGAAGATGTGGTCGAGCACATTGAGTATGAAAAGTTACCAAGTATTTTAGACGAAGTTCATCGTGTGCTAATGCCCGGTTGCCACTTCAGACTATCAGTTCCCGATTATGGCTGCGATATTTTATATGAGCGCTCCCTAAAAGATGATGACGGAAATATACTTTTTGACCCCGGCGGAGGAGGCTCTCTAGACGAAGCAACTATGAAAGTCACTAATGGCGGTCATCTTTGGTTTCCAACATACGAAAGTGTCTTAAGAGGTATCACGCAATCAAAATTTTTCACAAACGGGAAATATGAATTCTTTCATTATTATCACAAGAATGGTTACGAAGTAAAAGATATTGATTATTCAAGGGGGTACACTCAGCGAACCCCAGATCATGACGTTCGTGTCCAGAACCCAAGAAGACCAATGTCGCTTGTGGTAGATTTGTATAAAGGGGAAGCTTCTTGAAAACTGCAATAATTACCGGAATTACTGGACAAGATGGCTCTTACTTGGCTGAGCTTTTACTATCTAAAGGATATAAAGTTATTGGTGCAAAAAGAAGATCTTCTCTTATCTGCACA
>TARA_R110001592_G_scaffold66678_2_pt1 | contig 23518 bp, 19 predicted proteins | sample TARA_R110001592 | Tara Oceans TARA_R110001592 (sample SAMEA4398387) | marine metagenome | biome: Polar Biome; feature: [SRF] surface water layer (ENVO:00010504); material: water (ENVO:00002006), including particulate matter (ENVO:01000060) such as... | depth 5 m | reverse complement strand
ACCGCACGAACCACAAAATAGCTACTGGTAATTAGCGCGAGGGTATTAATTAAACCCGCGACTCTATTTAAACTTTGATAGCCTTCTGCAAATATTTCTGGATTAAGCATTTTAGCAAAGGCAAAGGCGATGAAGAAAAGTGAAAATACCCCTAACTCTGCCAGTATAAAGATCCAAATTGCAAAATCACCAGGGAGAGGCTTGGCATTAGGATTTTTATCGATTAAAAATAAAAACATATAAAACTATCTCTTATATACGGCATTAAAGTAAGGCAATCTAATTTAAACTCGTCATGCTAACGATCCAGTCGGGACGAACTGCGCCAAGCGCAATCAACGAAGGGATAAGGTAAAAATAGCCCAGCATAACCTTCCTTAATCTTGGATGAACAAGCTTTAAACCGATCAAATAGTCAATAACCAAGTGTGACTTAATGACCACAATGGCGCAAACCAATACCGCCGAAAGTGCTGTGAAATCGACCTGTTCTGCCATAAGTACGCTAATCAGCGTGAATAAAAGCAGTACCAGCCAGACAGTTATCAATACTTTATTATCAACCATCAAAACACCCTATTTTCTATCATCACAACACCCATTTAATGCATCACATAAATTAAGGGAAATATGATAATCCATGCTAAATCAACCATATGCCAGTAACAGGCAGCGGCCTCTAGACCTTTATGCTGTTCGGCTGAATAAGCACCAAACTTAGAACGTAAAATCACCCAAAGTAAACCAGCAAGACCAAAACCCACATGCAATAGGTGATTAAACGTCAGGTAGTAATAAACCGTGAAGTACAAATTGGTTTCAACACCAATACCATTGAGTTCGTTGAAATGGTATTCCCAAAGCTTCACGATACAGTAAGCGACACCACAGAAAAATGTTAACCACAACCAACGCTGAGTTTGGACAAGCTGCCCTAACTTGATCGCCCTAACCGCTTTCGCTACAAAGAAGCTACTTGTTAGTAAGATAACTGTGTTGGCGATACCTGCATTCTGGTTTAATAACGATGGTCCTTTATGAAATAATTCTGGGTTATGCGCCTTTGCCACGATATACAAAATAAAGAACAGACCAAACTCGAATAGCTCGGCAAAGATCAGAATCCATATCGCGATGTCACCAGGAATTTCTTTACTGCTATGGGTTTTCATATTGATTTCTTTAGTTGATAAAACAGGCCCTAGGGAAAATATACCTCAATTAAGCGTGCTATCGCTTTCAAGGTATCTGTTTCATCACTTAAGGGTTGAGCTAAACAAGCCATGCAAGCTTGCTTTGGCTCCAAGCCAGACAGTATCATTTTTGCGGTATAAATCAGTAAACGAGTTGAAGCCGCTTCTTCTAAATCATGATCTTTCAGGCGACGTAAATCCTGCCCTAAGTTGACCAACCTCTGTGCTGCTTCTTTATCGATATTCGATTCCTGACAAACAATTACGACTTCTCTTTCAGGGCTTGGGTAGTTGAATTCCAAAGCCACAAAACGTTGTCTTGTACTCGGTTTCAAGCCTTTCATCACATTCTGATAACCCGGATTATAGGAGATAACCAGCATAAAATTCGGATGCGCTTGAATTTCTTCTCCGGTTCGTTCAATGGGTAATATCCGACGATGATCAGACAATGGATGCAAAACAACCGTGGTATCTTTACGTGCTTCAATTACTTCATCTAAATAACAAATTGCGCCTTGTCTAACGGCACGTGTCAGCGGTCCATCCTGCCAATACGTTCCATCTTTGCCAATTAAATGCCGGCCAACTAAGTCGGTTGCTGTTAGATCATCATGACAGGCAACCGTTATTAATGGGCGCTTCAGTTTATTAGCCATGTGTTCAATAAAATGGGTTTTACCACAGCCAGTTGGGCCTTTTATTAACAAGGGCAAGAAATTCCCTGCAGCATGCTCAAATACCTGAACTTCATTTGCCTGAGGTAAGTAGCTATTTTTGATATTCATAAGATCCTCTTTCGTTGATCTGATTCAGGCACACGCCAGGATCACTGCAAACCGGTTAAATTTAAGTAGAGCTTGGGGAGCAAGCTGGGTAAACGCGTAATATCTTTAATCACAGAAAAACCTTGATCCCCAAAAAGATAGGGTAAGTAGTCACTACCTTCTTCGTCTATGGTGATACAGAAAGGCTGTAAACCTAAGTGTTTGGCTTCGAGAATGGCTTTACGCGTGTCTTCTATGCCATATCGACCTTCATAATGATCAATATCGTTTGGCTTGCCATCTGAAATGATTAGCAACAAACGCTGCTGACTAGCCTGCTGCTCTAAAATTTGAGTTGCCTGACGAATGGATGCCCCCATTCGCGTATAAAAACCGGGTTTAATGGACAAAATTCGCCCACGAATACCATCTCCATATTGCTCAGCAAAATTTTTAATTAAGTGAAAACGAACTTGTTTGTTTTTAATGGATGAAAAGCCATAGATAGCAAAGGGGTCGCCCGCCTCTATCAAGGCTTCTGAAAACACCAAGATGCTATCTCGAATGACATCAATCACACGTTGATCAGCATTAATACCGGCATCGGTAGACATAGATAAGTCTGCCAATACCAAACAGGAAATATCACGTGTATTCCGGCAACGTTTTTTAAACAGGTTTTGCTTATCTGTTTGGTTTGCCTCTGTCATCCATTCGAGACAAGCATCGAGATCTAACTCGGAACCAAAGGGTTGGCGTCTTAACCAGTTTTGCTGGAACTGCAATGCGCTAAAGCGTTTGCGAACCTGGTTCACGGTGGACTTTAAGGTATCAGGAATGCCTTGGGGTAAAGCATCATCGGCTAACATGGGCTGTAACAAGCAGAAATCTTCAATATACTGTGATTTTCGATAGTCCCATTCAGGAAACTTGATGCCATCACCAATGGCTAAATCGTCGTTTTGAGGTGCCGGTAAATCCAAATCAAATTTTAATCTAGCAGCACCCGCACGACGCTGTCTAGATAGAGTAATGAGATCTAAATCTTCTACAGCACTTTGAAGATTTTCATCCTCATTATCTTGTTTTGGCCTGTCTAAATTTACATGCTCAGTCCAACTTAACACGCTCTCTAACATAAAAACCAACAAACCATCTGTTTTCTTGGCATCATCTGTACGCTGAGCTTCTCGACGCGCACTTTTAATCTTTTCCATACCACTACGAGAAGTGACTAAGGCCTCTTCATCATCATCGGAAGTCTGCGCATGGATGCTATGTAAAGCCTCAGGATAAAGCCATAATGGAACAGGGAAAGCATCACCCGCAGCTTTAGGTAATACTGCGACAGAACCTGGCATCATCAAAGCTTGCCTGATAGCCACTTCCCTTGCATATTTATCACCTTCTAGCTTATCCAGACTTGGTCTTAGCTTTAACACTTCTTCGACCAGCTCTTGATAGACAAGCTTTAGTCCGGGCCGAGAAGATATAATGTCTAAGCTGGCACGTTGATTATCAACAAACCAGTGCCTTACTATAGGTAGGTAAGCAGCCATTGCCACTTGCCAGAAATAGAGTTTTTCATTTAATTCTTTGCTTTGAAAAAAAGCGATATCAGGCGCTAAACGCACACTTCGCTCATCTTGCCATGCAACACACAAGCGTTTATGTGTACCCGCAAGACGTTGTAGAAAATTACGATCTGCATTAAATTTTCGAGGTGCGGCCGCTTCAATGACCTTGCCAGAACAGCCACCTAAAGCACGATAGAAAGGTCCAAGTTGGCTTTGCAGATCAACCAATTCAACACGTACATCAGCATATTCTGTAGATGCGTGCTTGGTAACCAAGCGATGCCAAAATTCACCGACGACTTCTTCCATCGAACCTCTTCCTACTTGAAAATCTATTAAAAGGCCGTCATCCAAAAAGTTTGAATGACGGCACTCTAGGTCTATCTAAACTATGAACTTAGTTTTTTGCTTCTATTACTAAGCCTTCTTTTGAACCCACAAAGAAGCTCGCAAAGAACATGAATACACCACTAGCAAACAACAGACCAAAGCCAAGTCGCACCCAGAAAGCAGGATGTAACTGTTCTTGTGTCGCCATGAAGCTTAGCGCATTTGCATCATCTGGAAGACGCTGCAAAATAATCTGCCAAATACCTGCGACAGTCAGCGACAAAGTGATACCGAGCATCCCAATACACATAGTCCAGAATGCTGCACGCTCTAGTTTTTGTGCCTTCATACAATTACCGTTAGGACGACCACGCATAATAGGGATCGAGTAAGACATAATCGTCATGACAATCATGGAATAAGCACCAAAGAATGCTAAGTGACCATGAGCTGCGGTAAGCTGAGAACCGTGAGTATAAAAATTCACTGGCGCAAGCGTATGCATAAAGCCCCAAACACCGGCACCCAAAAATGCCATAACAGTCGTACCCAAAGCCCAGGTTAAAGCGATTTGGTTACCGTGCTCCAAGCGACGTTCACGCACCATTTTGAATGCAAAGACCACCATCATGAAAAAAGGTATTGGCTCGAGCGCAGAGAATATTGAACCCAACCATAACCAGTATTCTCCGGGGCCAATCCAGAAGTAATGGTGCCCCATACCGATGAGCCCGGTAATCAATGCCAGCGCAACGATGACATACAACCATTTTTCGATAATTTCACGATCCACGCCGGTCACTTTGATCAAGGTAAACGCTAAGATCGCACCTAGAATCAATTCCCACACGCCTTCTACCCATAGATGCACAACCCACCACCAGAAATATTTATCTAGCGCTAAGTTAACCGGATTGTAAAAAGAGAATAGGAAGAATACAGCCAAACCAATTAAGCCGGTGATTAAAACCATATTCACAACAGTTTTACGGCCTTTCAAAATAGTCATACCAATGTTGAAAATAAAGCCTAGACAAACAATCACAATACCAATTTTGGTAATAGTAGGTTGTTCTAGAAATTCTCGCCCCATGGTGGGTAACAATTCATTCATAGTCAGTTCTGTAAGTCGGCTATAAGGCACTAATAAGTAACCTAAAATAGTCGCAACACCTGCAGCAGCAAATACCCAAAAAAGAATTTTTGCTAATAGCGGGCTGTGCAATTCAGTTTGGCATTCTTCAGGCACCAAGTAATACGTTGCCCCCATAAAACCAAACAATAACCAAACAATCAGTAAGTTCGTATGCACCATTCGGGCTACGTTGAATGGAATGTAGGCGGCTAGAAAATCACCTAAAATGTATTGAAGCCCCATAATCAAACCAAATACCGCCTGGCCTGCGAACAGCACCATGGCAAATATAAAGTAATTTAGGGCAACTTTTTGAGATTCATATTTCATACTTTTTCTCTCCCCTTAGCCTTGTTTATTCGGTGGCCAGCCGTTGTCATCGATGCGCGAAGTCCAAATCAGGAACTGAGCAAGCTCATGAACCTCTTTTTCAGTAAGATTGAACTGTGGCATCTGACGACGACCAGGAACGTTTAATGGCTGAATGGCCATCCAGTTTTGAAGGAAGACTTCGAATTGAGCCTCATCTCCGTTACTATAACGATCAAAAACGTTGGCAAGTTCAGGTGCGAAATAAGCACCTTCGCCCATCAAGCTATGACAGCCAATACAGTTATTTTTTTCCCAGAGATGTTTGCCGTTTGCGACAGCCTCTGTAATATTTTCTCGATGGTCCCGTTTCGGTAACTCGAGCATCGTGTCAAAAGTAAGCCCCACTAATAGTAAGAAGAAAAATACACTTCCCCCGTAGTAGATATTTCGGGCCATACCTTTGGTAAAGTTATCAGCCATGTCATGCCTCCTGTTTTTATATAACGCTATTTTGGACATTTCTGACCTTCACTAGCGCCCCTTTTCTTCTTGCTAGCCAATGCAACTTAGAATCGTTTTCTTATGACTTTGACGCCATATCAAAAGCCAAAGACGTCGAAATTGCAAAACCACACACAAGGTTACTACAAGTTCTATGCCAAAACCTATATTACTGATTAATAAGATGATTAACTAAAAAGGGAGTCATAATAACAACACTAAAAAGAAGTCAACTTAACCTCTTAAATCAAAGTGACAACAAAAGTAGGATATAGCCAAGAAATCCCAAAAGCTAAACGGCGTTTGCGTATTAGGCCAAACAAACCAGCGGGTAAATGTATTTAAGAAAATTCCGGTCAATAAAGTTTGGGGGTTCGGCCAGCGAATATCATCACGACTTCAGCTGTGGCATGTTAATACGGTACAAGATCTACGAAAACAAGCGCCCAAAAGAATTCGTCAGGAGTTTGGCGTCACACTAGAAAGAACAGTAAGAGAGCTAAATGGGGAAAAGTGCTTCGATATCGAAACCCAGCCTCAACCCAAAAAAGAAATCATATGCAGCAGATCTTTTGGCACCAAGGTAAGCAGTTTAATTGAACTAAAAGAAAGCGTCGCAAGCTATGCTTTCAGAGCAGCAAATAAGCTACGCAAACAAAATAGCTTAAGCCAATGTATATCGGTGATGATCCAGACATCACGCTTTCATAGCAATTGTTATCATAATTCAGCCAGCGTCAGGCTACCTTACACAACAAATGATAGCCGTGTCATTACTCGCTTCGCACTCGATCTATGCGAGAGATTGTTTAGACCAGACTATCAATACGCTAAGGCAGGTGTTTGCTTATATGAGCTGTCTAATAGATCTTATTCTCAGTTTGATTTTTTCGAACCAGGGCAACCGAACAAAGCATTCGCTTTAATGGCGGTCATAGATAAAGTTAACCAGAAATACGGTAATGGACACGTTTTTTTAGGCGCACAAGGTACACATCAACGTTGGCAAATGATTAGGCGTTATAAGTCTCCTGCCTATAGCACCCGTTTCTCTGACATCCCGATCATTAAACTATAGTTTTAAATTATCGATAAAAACTTAGTGGGGCTTAGCGCCTTTTAATTTATAGAGACTTAGCGCCTCTCAAAAGCGCCTTTAAATTCATACCACTCAGCATTAAGACCCCAAAATACAGCCCAACACCCGCAAAAACCAAGACACTTAATTGCCCACCACGCGCCCAGGCAGACATATCGAACCATTCAAGCGTGCTTGGATTCAGGTAATAAATCAGGGCAACCATCAAAGCATTTGCTAATAGAATTCTAAGCGCGAATAAACCCCACCCTGCACTTCGCATATAGACATCACGCTTTATTAAGCCGGATAACAACCAAAGCGCATTCATCCAAGAAGAAATAGCCGTGGCTAAGGCTAACCCGGTATGCTGAAGAGGCCAGATGAGAATTAAGTTCAATACCATATTCGCAGTCATCGCCCATATGCCGATTTTCACTGGGGTCTTCATGTCATGGCGAGAAAAATAACCTGGCGCCAAGACTTTTATCAGCATAAAGGCCAGTAGGCCTAGAGCATAAGCACGTAAACTCATGGCAGACATAAAGACGTCATTCTGAGTGAGCTCACCATAATAGAATAATGCAGTAACAAGAGGTTCAGCCAATATGATCAAAGCTAGTGCTGCCGGAATTCCCATCAAAATTACGATTCGTAGCGCCCAATCTATGGTATTGGAAAATTCTTGTTTGGATTGACTGGCATGCTGTCGAGATAAGCTGGGAAGTATCACGGTTGCGATGGCTATGCCAAAAATACCTAAAGGAAGCTCAGCTAGACGATCTGAATAATAGAGCCATGAGACAGAACCTGTCTGCAGAAAGGATGCCAAAATAGTATCTAGAAGCAAGTTAATCTGACTGACGGAGACACCAAAAAGTGCGGGCACCATTAAGGTAAAAATGCGTTTTACGCCTTCGTGCTTATAATCAAACCTTGGTCTAGGTAACAAACCCATTTTAAGAAGAAATGGAAACTGGAAAAATAACTGAACGATACCTGCGATAAATACACCCCAAGCCAAACCAATAATTGGCGTTTCAAAAAAAGGCGTCAACCAAATAGCTGCGGAGATTAATACAAGATTTAGCAAAACAGGCGTGAATGCAGGGATCGCGAAATAACCATAACTATTGAGAATCGCACCAGAAAAAGCCGTGAGTGAAATAAGAAATAAGTAAGGAAACGTGATGCGTAACATTTCTGTCGCTAAGTCATACTTTACTGGGTCTTCTAAAAAACCAGGTGCAAAAAGCGCTGTTAACCAAGGTGCACCCATGATCGATAAAAAGGTGATAGAAAATAAAATCCCACCCAAGACACCTGCTACAGAGTTAGCTAGTTGCCTGACTTCTTTCTCGGTTTTTTGGCTTCGATATTCAGAAAGGACTGGAATAAATGCTTGTGAGAATGCCCCTTCTGCAAATAAACGTCTGAAAAAATTAGGTATTTTAAAGGCAACAAAAAAAGCGTCTGCGCTGGCAGAAGCCCCAAAATATTGGGCAACAATCATATCCCGCAACAAACCAAAAATGCGAGAAAGCATAGTCATGACACCGACAAGTCCACTTGACTTTAATAAGCTACGTGACTGCTTTGCTATAATTTGAGATTTAAGAGGAAGGTCGGTTTCTGGTTGTTCGGCCTTGTTATTATCTTGTTCAGGTTCTTGTGACAAGGCTGTGATTCCTTAAAGTAATCTATTAATTTTTGCTGAAGTATACCAAGAACCAAAGAGCCGCATAAACTATTCTCTCGCATACTTAATTGTTTGATGTAGCATATTTTCTTTCAGGCAAAAAAAAACAGAGCAAATGCCCTGTTTTTTTTATCGACAACTGAAGCCTACAGTGAATCTATCGCCTTGTTAAGCGTATCACTTGGTCTCATAGCTTTCGTGATTTTTTCAATATCTGGATGATAGTAACCACCGATATCGACATGATGACCTTGGGTCGTATTCAATTCAGAAAGTATCTTTTCTTCATTATCTGCTAAATATTTTGCTAATGGCGCAAATTTCGCTTTTAGATCAGTATCATCATTTTGAGCAGTTAATGCCTGAGCCCAATAAAGCGCCAGGTAGAAATGACTACCACGGTTGTCCAACTCACCTGACTTACGTGAAGGTGACTTGTCATTTTCCAAGAATAAAGCGGTCGCTTGATCTAAGGTAACAGCCAATATTTTAGCTTTTTCATTATGGGTCTTTTTACCAAGGTCTTCTAGAGAAACGGCAATGGCTAAAAACTCACCTAATGAATCCCATCGAAGATGATTTTCTTCGACAAACTGCTGAACATGCTTAGGGGCAGAACCACCCGCACCCGTTTCAAAAAGACCACCGCCTGCCATTAATGGCACGATCGATAACATTTTCGCACTGGTACCTAATTCTAAAATAGGAAATAAGTCAGTCAGATAGTCACGTAGTACGTTTCCTGTAACAGAAATCGTGTCACGACCTCTAAACAAACGCTCCATAGTGTAACGAATCGCCTGATCAGGTGACATGATCTGAATATCTAAACCTTCAGTATCGTGATCCTGCAAATACGTTTTTACCTTTATAATCATTTGCGCATCATGTGCTCTTTCTGGATCTAACCAGAAGATTGCCGGCATGCCCGTATCACGCGCACGCTCTACAGCTAGCTTTACCCAATCCTGGATCGGTGCATCTTTGGTCTGACACATGCGCCAGATATCACCTTTCTCGACACGGTGCTCCATGAGTACTTTGCCATCGTCATCGATAACACGTACAAAACCATCAGCTTCGAGCTCAAACGTTTTATCGTGAGAACCATACTCTTCCGCTTTTTGAGCCATTAAACCAACGTTAGGTACCGTACCCATGGTGGTTGGATCAAAAGCGTCATGATGCTTACAGAAGTTAATCACTTCTTGATAAATAGTGGCGTAGGTTCTTTCAGGAATAACGGCTTTAGTATCTTTTAACTTACCATCCATACCCCACATTTTTCCGCCGACACGAATCATGGCTGGCATAGATGCATCAACAATCACATCACTAGGAACGTGAAGATTAGTAATACCTTTTTCAGAGTCAACCATCGCCATTTCTGGGCGGTGCTCATAACAAGCACGTATATCTGACTCTATTTCTGCTCGCTGAGAATAAGGTAATGATTCTATATTTTGATAAACATTACTTAAGCCGTTATTAGGATTGACACCTAATTCAGCAAATTTCTCAGCATGCTTTTCAAAAAGATCTTTGAAGTACACCGTCACTGCATGACCAAAAACAATCGGATGAGATACTTTCATCATCGTGGCTTTTACGTGAAGAGAGAATAATAGGTTGGCATTCTTAGCGCCCTCCATCTCTTCATCAAAAAATTTACGTAGCGCTTTCACGCTCATAAACATACCATCAATCACTTCTTTTCCAAGAACCGATGTTTTTCCTTTTAAAACAGTAACCTTGCCATTATCTTCATGTAGTTCAATTTTTAAGTTGCCGGTCTTTTCTACGACGATAGACTTTTCAGCATCGTAGAAGTCACCACTGCGCATATGTGCCACATGAGTCCGTGATGCCTGGCTCCACTTACCCATCGAATGTGGGTGTTTACGAGCATAGGCTTTTACAGCAGCAGGTGCCCGTCGATCGGAATTACCTTCTCTTAATACAGGGTTTACCGCACTACCAAGCACTTTGGCATATCGGTTTTTAATTTCTTTTTGCTCATCATTTTTAGCTTCATCCGGATAATTTGGGATGTTATAACCTTGAGATTGTAACTCTGCAATTGCCGTCTTTAACTGAGGAATGGATGCGCTTACATTTGGCAATTTAATAATATTTGCATGAGGCTGAAGGGTTAATTCAGCAAGTTCAGCCAAGGCATCAGATACTTTTTGTTCTTCAGTAAGATGTTCTGGAAAGCTTGATAAAATACGAGCTGCTAGTGATATATCACTTGATTCAACTGAAATGCCTGCCGCAGAAGAAAATGCGTTAAGAATTGGAAGCAGGGAGTAAGTTGCGAGAGCTGGTGCTTCATCGGTTTTTGTATAAATTATTTTGGATGTTTCTGTAGTCATTATTTCCCCAAACTGTACTGGTAGGATAACCAAAAGGAATGATTAAGCGCGCTCGTTAGATAAGAAGACTCGTGATCACTTACCTGAGGGCTCACCGTGTATCGCATCTATTTTAGCGAAAGATTTCAAAAATTGCCTGCTTACTTTAGCTAAAAACCTTAATAAATAAGAAAAAAAAGAAGTATGAAGAACGTTAATGACAGTTTTCTTTCACCAAATTCGTTATTTATCTTAAGAATCAAAGTGCCGTTTATTCAAAGGCACCTTGCTGAATCATGTTTTCAAATAGATGCGCTATAGACGTTTCTAGCGCCCGAGCTTCATCTTCGATAGTCACGACTCGTTGATAATTATTAACCTCATTAGCACCTGCAAGCACATCAATTCGCCCTTTATTTGTATCGAATAAAGACAAGGGGCTCATATCTGCACTTAGCTCACCATAAACTTCGGGACGATAAAATAACTCTGCGTTTATCTGAATACAATAGCCATTCGTCGCCGGTAATACCCCTAAAGTTATAATCGACAAGGTAAAGGTAAAACCTTTATTGAATGATGAAAGCCCATGTACACACGCTCCGCCATCCGGCTTCACATCTAAAACACTCAAACGATAGGCGGCCTGCTCTTCATTAGTGATTTGAAAGCCAAAACGTTTTGCCATATTTTCAAACATTTCCTGCACTTCAGCAGTATTGTGGTGCAACTTAAATAAACGTTCATTCGCTTGAGAAGCAAGTATAACCCCATCACTGCTAATATAAATTTTTACTGCATTGAGTTTAGCGTTGTCGATATTTTTAATTAATTCAGCCGACTCATACTGAGTTGACGAACAAGCCGTAAGTAATAAGACAAGAAAGAGAGTTAATAAATTTTTCACAAGGGAACCTTAAAAAGAATCTGTAAGCACGCTAATACATGAGTGTTTTGCGTAAATAAAACCAAGCAAGCTTATCATAAAGATCCGCAAAATTATGGACTCACTTCATATTCAAATAATCCAACATTAACACTCTTTAGCCAATACATTTATTCTATACGCGAAGTCGATTTAAAACCCATCAACATAATTAGAAATTGCAAAAATACAAAAGGCAAAGCTAAAAGTAGCATGACTTCCCAACCTAAACTATAAATAACTAGCCCACTTGAAAGTGATGCAAAAGCCTGACTACCAAAGACAAAAAAGTCATGAAAGCCTTGAGCTTTAAAACGCTCTTGATCTGTATAGGTTGTTGTCAACAAGAGCGTTCCTGAAACAAACAAGAAATTCCAACCCAAACCTAGCAATACCAAGCCGCCCCAATAATGCATGACACTTGAACCCGATATCGTCAAACCAATACAAATACTATAAAAAACTAAGCCAAGGAACATAAGAATTTTCAGGCCAAACTTATTGGCTAAAAAACCACTAAACAAAGAAGGTAGAAACATGGCTAGAATATGGCTTTGGATAACCCACTTTGTGTCTTCTAAATTATGCCCCATCATTATATGCATACTCACCGGAGTAGCCGTCATAATATAGCTCATCACTGCATAGCCAATAGTGGATGACATTATCGCAACCCAAAAAAGCTTATTTTTCATTAATTCTGTTAGGTTTCTAGGTGGATTAAAAACGGGCTCTGAACTCAATGGCTTAGCCTGATAAAAACCTAAAAAGGCCGCACCTAGCAAGGAGGTAATTGCCAATAAACAGAAAGAACCTACATAGTTCTGCTGAAATATATCCTTTCCCAATGTAGCCAGCTCAGGCCCCAACATTGCCGCAATTAACCCGCCAAGCAATACAAAGGATGCAGCTTGAGCAACTCTATCAGCACTGACACTTTCCATAGCGGCAAATCGATACTGTTGAAGAACGGCTAGGGCAACCCCCAAACAAGCAACTGAAAACGTAAAACCCCAAAAACTTTTGTGATAGATAGAAAATGCCGCTAATAACGCAGCAAACGAACTAAAAAAAGCTGAAGCGATAAATATAGTTTTACGTCCATATTTAGACATTAAACTTGAAACAGGAATAATAGCCAAAGCGGTGCCAACAACTATCGCAGCAACAGGTAATGTTGCTAAATGTTCACTCGGCGCTAGCTCTGACCCGATTAAACCACCAATAAAAACAACCATTGGCGCGATACATAAACCAAAAGCACCAGCAAGCATCAACAACCAAACATTTTTATTTAAGCCCATCTGCATTTTCCTAAACACGATTAAATTCTTATTGCTAAGGTCGTTTCTATTTATAACTAAGTGGAGTGAAAGTAAGTTTATTAACAAGGAAAAGCGAGTCTTAAGTTCAAAATAACAAAGCTTATTTTGCCTTGGCAGAAACTGACTGGTTATAATGCCGGCACATTTTTCCATTGAAAGGGTTTTGTTATGCATCGTTATCATGTTTATGGTTTAGGCGCCGCGCTAGTGGATACTGAAATTGAAGTGAATGATGACTTCTTAAATCAAGCCAAAATCGAAAAAGGCCTGATGACCTTAGTAGATGAAGCACGTCAATCAGAATTGCTAAGTTTAATGAAAAGCCACTTAGTCGGGAGCACCCGTTCAAGCGGTGGATCAGCTTGTAATTCAATCATTGCTGCCAGTTATTTCGGCGCAAAAACGTTTTACTCCTGTAAAGTTGCAAACGATGATAATGGCCGCTTTTTTCAGGATGATACCAAAGCAGCAGGGGTCTCAACGCCTAACTTAACATTGCCTCAAGGTACAACAGGCAAATGTTTGGTGATGATTACACCAGACGCTGAGCGCACAATGAACACCTTCTTAGGGATAAGTGAAACACTCAGTAGCAATGAGCTAGATGCAGAAGCCATTGCTAATTCTGACTATGTATATTTAGAAGGCTACCTGGTCACCTCTCCTAGCGGTAAAGCTGCCGCCATTAAAGCAAGAGAGATTGCTGAACAGCATAAGGTGAAAACAGCCCTATCTCTTTCCGACCCAGGCATGGTGCAATTTTTTAAAGATGGTTTAAAAGAAATGATTGGCCAACAAGTCGATTTAATCTTCTGCAATAAAGATGAAGCGCTAGGTTGGACAAATACAGACAACATTCAAGATGCAGCCGAAGCGATGAAGTCGAGTGCGCGAACCTTTGCTATTACCTTAGGAGCAGAAGGCGCGCTTGTATTTGATGGCAGCACCTTAACTCAAGTGTCCGGTAGCTCAGCTAAAGCGATTGATACCAACGGCGCAGGTGATATGTTCGCTGGCGCATTTTTGTACGCAATCACTAGTGGTCACGACTTCCCAACGGCTGCCAAGCTGGCAAACCAAGCGGCAGCTCAAGTGGTGAGTCAATATGGCCCACGCTTAAAACCTGAACAACATGCAAGTTTGAAATCTGGGCTTTGAGTTAAGTATCACCCTTTATTTTACTGAAATTTTAAGAGGATCATTTTGTGCGTTTAGTTTCCTGGAATGTAAACGGTATTCGTGCCGCGATGAAAAAAGACTTTCTTGTTTCGTTAGCTGAGATGGATACCGATGTTCTTTGTCTACAAGAAACCAAGGCACAAGATGGTCAAGTACTCGAAGCTCTCTGTGACTTAAATGGCTATCACATCTATACCAACTCAGCTGTAAAGAAAGGCTATTCTGGCACAGCAATTCTCAGCAAAATTGAACCTATTTCAGTCGAATATGATTTAGGTATTGAAGAACATGACCAAGAAGGTCGGGTGATTGCAGCTGAATATGCTGAGTTTATTTTGGTCACTGTCTATACGCCGAACTCTGGAAGTGAGCTCAAAAGATTACCTTATCGACAATCTTGGGATCAGGAATTTCATGACTATCTAAAGCAGCTTGAAACTCGTAAACCTGTTATTGTTTGTGGTGATTTAAATGTCGCGCATAAAGATATCGATTTAGCTCGCCCAAAACCAAACTACAACAAAAGCGCTGGCTACATGCAGCAAGAAATCGATGGTATTCAGCAATACATTGATTCAGGCTTCATTGACTCCTTCCGTCTGATTCACCCTAGCAAAGAAAAATATAGCTGGTGGAGTTATCGCGCGGGTGCTCGTGCAAAGAATGTAGGATGGAGGATTGATTACTTCTTAATTTCTTCGGTATTGAAAGACAAAGTAATAGATGCAGAAATCCTTAACGATGTTATGGGTTCAGATCACTGCCCTGTTCAAATAGACCTAAATTAAACGGTAAAAGAAATACCTGAAAAGCAGTTACAGATTGATACCAAGCTAGTCGTGACAATAGAGAACTATTGCCTATACTGAAGTCACTAAGTGAGAATTCTTCTTATGGATTTAAGGTAGCTATTTGTCGGTGGATAATATTACGCGCTCGTTTATATCGCTAATCACTTTATTGTGCTTGATTATATCCTCTCATAACGTTGTGGCTTTGCCTTCAAGCACACAAAATCTGTCAACTCAACAAACCCAAACACCCGTTATTCCTTATTACCCCAATAAAACCTCTAGTTATTTCATAAACTCAGAAATGCTTTATCTCGAAGACCCAGCGAATACCGAATCTATTGAGACTATTTTAAACTCTAATCATGCTTGGAAAGAGATCCACAGAAACTCCCCAAATTTTGGTTTTACTTCCACCGTATATTGGTTCAAATTCAATATCAATAACTTCAGCGATAAAGTACAACCTATCTATTTAGAGCTTCCTATTCCCTTCTTAGATAGCATTCAGCTATACCAAACAACCAACAATCGCATTCTTAATAATTATGACCTCGGAGATCAATATCCTTTTGAACACAGACCTATAATTCATCAAAATTTTGTTATGCCTTTTGATTTAAAGCCGGGAATGAATGAAATGTATATGCGTGTCTCTTCGGCAGGTACGGTTGAAGCACCACTAACACTATGGACACCTACTGCACATGCTGAAGCATCTTTAAATACCAACCTAATTCAAGGTATCTGGATGGGAATGATTGGCATTATGGTGATCTATAACTTTTTGCTGTTCTTATCCATCAGAGACCGAAGCTATCTCTATTACGTGTTTTTTGCATTTGGTTTTTTATTTTTTCAAGTCAGCCTCAGAGGGTATGGCTTTGCCTACCTTTGGCCCAACCAATTACACTTCAATAGTTATGCGATTTCAACGTTTATTGCGTTAAGTAATTTAAGTGTATTAATGCTGGTTATAAAATTTTTAGAGCTTAAAACTCGTTATCCACGCATCCATCAGATTATGCTTGGGCTGGCCTTACTTGCAGGCTTATTGCTCATATCAACCTTCTTCGCGCCTTATAGTTTTACAATAAGAGCCGGTAGCGTATTGACAATATTTACCTGTTCAATTTCGCTGATCTTAGGCTATGTATCACTTTTTAATGGCTATCAAGAAGCTCGTTATTATTGTCTAGCCTGGACAGCTACGATTATAGGGATTGGCGTGCTACTTCTTGCTAAGTTTGGCGTGGTTACCTCTAACTTTTGGACAAATAATGCCGGACAACTTGGTGTAATTTCTTTAGTTTCCTTGCTCTCCTTTGCCCTAGCAAACAGAATAAATCGTGAAAAAGAAATGCGCCTGAATGCTCAGAATGAAGCTTTATTAAGTGAAAAGTTAGCTCGGCAATCACAAGAAGAATTACTCAAAGCCCAAACCAATGCTAACAACCAGCTTGAAGTCAAAGTTGAAGAAAGAACACGTTCAATGCAACAAGCTTTAGAGGAACTGGAACACGCTAACAGCAGATTAGAACTCGCGTCAATAACTGACTCTTTAACAACCCTATTTAATCGGGGTCATTTTGAAAACAGACTAACTATCGAATACAAACGAGCCATACGGCACCGCAGAGAACTTTCCATTATTTTATGTGATATTGACAACTTTAAAACCATTAACGATACCTATGGCCATAAAGCAGGAGATGATTGTCTTCGGCATATCGCGTTAATTCTTAAAAATACCATCACCAGATCAGGCGATATAATTGCTCGTTTTGGTGGTGAAGAATTTATCATTTTATTAGTCGACACCACAATTCAAGAAGCAACTCGCTTAGCGGATACCTTGTGTCATTCACTAAGAACAACGTCGATTGACGCTAAAAATAAACAAATACAATTCACCGCTAGCTTTGGTGTATCAAGCCTTACCCAAACACAAATTGATAATACAGACATGCTGGTCAATCATGCCGATGAAGCTCTATACCTAGCTAAGAACAATGGTCGAAACCAAGTTTGCATCTGGCAACCAACGCAACAATAAGATCATCGAGCCGTATGGAAATCTCACCAAACAGTAAATCGCTTTTTAATTATTATAATGCTTATAAAGCCATACTAGGTCTGCTTTTATATTTACTCGTATTATCAGAACACTCTTACCTGAAACAATTCCGCTCACTGGCTTACTTCGACACACTCACTATTGGGTATTTAACACTTAACCTTATCAATCTCTTTGCTTATCGTTTTTTTATCCGAGTTAGACCAAAGCAAATTTTTGCATTACTGATCATTGACATTGTGTTTCTACATGCCATTTTCTTTTATGGAACGGGTATCGCCAGCGGTCTTGGTAACCTCATTATTATTAGCGTGGCGGCAGGCAATATTATTATTCGTGGACGGATTGGACTATCGTTTGCTGCCATTGCCGCTATTCTAAGCTTATTTGTTGAAATAGAACGGTATCTAAGCGGCCTAAGTCAAGAGAATGATATTGCACAAAGTGGCATTATCGGCATTATGTATTTTGCCAGCGCTTATATTCTGCAACATCTATCTATCCGAATCACCGAGAATGAGTCTTTACTGAAACAACAAAAACAGGATTTACTCGAACTCGAGAAGTTGAACCATCAAATTATTCAAAGTATGCGTACCGGCATTATTGTTTGTACTCAGGATCAAAAGATCAAGCTGATTAACGAGGCTTGCAAAGACCTTTTAAATCTCGGACAGAGCCAAAAGCTTCCGTCGGTTTTAGAAAATCGCTTCAATCATTGGCGACAGCAGCCACTAAACCGTACAGCACCCTTCAGAGTTAATGCAAACTTACCCATGGTTCAAGCTAATTTTTCAAGCTTACACGCCAATGGCAGTTCAGATGTACTTATCTTTATTGACGATACTCGCAAAATGGCTCAACAGGCACAGCAACTAAAACTCGCATCACTAGGACGATTAACGGCCAGTATCGCTCATGAAGTTAGAAATCCGCTCGGTGCGATCAGCCATGCCACACAACTGCTTGCTGAATCAGAAAACCTAGATCTTGCTGATATGAAAATGACTGATATTATTCAGCGTCATTCTCAAAGAGTGAATCAAATAATAGAAAATACCTTACAACTCAGCAGACGCTCTGAGCCCAGCATTGATAATACGCTCATCATGCCATGGCTAGAAAAAATCATTTATGACTTTGAAGTTCAAAAATATCATAGCACTGAAGTACAAAGAATTTTTATCTTATCCGATAGTAAAGATGTATCAGCTCGATTTGATCCTAACCAAATGGAACAAGTGCTCATAAATTTAATCGAAAACGCCACGCATCACGGTGAAAAAAAATTTAATAATCCATGTGTTTTCATTTCGATTAGCGTAACAAAAGATCAGAACCAGGTTTTTATTGATGTTATAGATCAAGGAACCGGTATTTCTTCAACTAATATAGAACACCTATTTGAACCCTTTTTCACGACAGAATCTGAAGGTACAGGCCTTGGTTTATACTTATCAAGGGAAATTTGTGAAGCTAATCAGGCACAGTTAGACTTTCTTGACCTCAATGCAAACTTTGCAGAATGGCAAACGCCGCCATCCACAGTAAACCCAAAAATAAAAGAGTTAAGTAGTGACCGACAATTTGGTGCTTGTTTTAGAGTAATGTTTGCACACAGCAAGCGTATCCTTTAGGTTTCTTATATTCATGCCTGCAATACACAAAATACTTACTGGTAAATTACGGAATACACTATGAAACGCCCCTATGCTCTAATTATTGATGATGAACCAGATATTCGAGAGCTTCTGGAAATTACGCTGATTAGAATGGGAATCGATACGATTAGTGCAAAGTCTGTTACTGATGCACGTTTAGCGTTATCAAAACAGGAATTTGATATCTGTTTAACCGATATGAACCTTCCCGATGGCAACGGCATAGAACTTGTCAGCTATATTCAAGAGCACTACCCAAATTTGCCCGTCGCCATGATTACTGCCTATGGCAATGTTGAAACAGCCATCAGTGCACTTAAGGCTGGAGCCTTCGACTTCATTTCAAAACCTGTCGATCTCAAACAATTACGAAATTTAGTGACCGCTGCCTTGAATATATCTGAAGCAAAACAGTCTAATTCAGAGCATTCAAATAATTCGGCTAAAAAAATTCTGGGTCAAACCCAGGTGATTCAAACTTTAAATATGCAAATTAGCAAGCTCGCCCTCAGCCAAGCACCTATTTACATTTCAGGAGAGTCTGGAAGCGGCAAAGAGCTTGTTGCACGTTTAATTCACGAGCAAAGTCATCGCTCAAAATCTGGTCATTTCATTGCTGTAAACTGCGGAGCGATACCAACAGAGCTAGTTGAAAGTGAATTCTTTGGCCATAAAAAAGGCAGTTTCAGCGGTGCCATCAATGATAAGTTAGGCTTATTTAGAGCGGCTGAAGGCGGTACTTTATTTTTAGATGAAGTGGCTGACCTGCCTTTGGCTATGCAAGTAAAGTTACTTCGAGCCATTCAAGAAAAAAGTATTCGTCCTGTCGGAGAACAGCAGGAAATTAAAGTCGATATCCGTTTATTAAGTGCAACCCACAAAGACTTATCTAAATTAGTTCAGCAAGGCCAATTTAGAGAAGACTTATTTTATCGAATTAATGTGATTAAGCTGGACGTTCCTACTTTAAGAGAAAGAAAAGCAGATATTCCATTATTAGCTCGACACTTTTTAAATGAAGTAACCTTGCAAAATAATGCATCCAAAGCTGATTTTGACGCTGATGCCCTTCAATCTCTGCAAGAACATTCTTTTCCTGGAAATGTTCGTGAACTACAAAATACAATTGAGCGAGCTTTTGCATTATGCGATGGCAATATCATTCGCCTGGAAGATTTACAGTTCAATTCTGCTGGGCATACCAAGCCACTCCATACTCCTCCGACATTTCAACTTATTTCTGAAACACCAATAAATGAAAACCAACAAGAATCAAATTTTGGAAATGTAAGCCCTGATCTTGCATCAAACCATGAATCTGCATCCGTTACGATGGATAAGCAAACTCAAACCAACAGTATTGGACCTCGTGCACCTAAGCAGTCGCTAGAAGACTATCTGGAGTTGATCGAACGCAAAGAAATTGAACAAGCACTACTTGAAACCAAGTGGAATAGAACCGCTGCTGCGAAGCGCTTGGGATTAAGTTTCCGAGCACTTCGCTATAAGCTTAAAAAGCTCGGATTAGATTAGACTAGATTAAATTCGACTTAGCTTCTCGAGGCTCTTAATTTCTCGAGATTTTAGGATCATATGGAGCAACATCAATTTGGCAATCTTCGCCTGTCATAATTGATGTTAATACATAGACTGAAGCTGGCGCTAGCACCAAACCATTCCTAAAATGCCCAGTATTAATATAAACATTCTCAAACTGAGGATGACACCCTATATAGGGGATTCCATCTGAGGTTCCTGGTCTTAAGCCGGACCAATGATGACTTATCTGACAAGATGCTAACTCAGGAAAAAGGTCAATTGCCATATCGGCTAATTCATCCTTAGCTTGCTTAGTTGTTAAGCGATCAAAGCCACAATATTCAAGTGTACTGCCTGCAACAACTAATCCGTCTCTTCTGGGAATAACATATTTCCCATTATTTAGAACAACCCGATTCACCAAACCAGGCGTTGCGGCAAATACCAGCATTTGCCCTTTCACAGGTTCAACTTTAATATTTTCATGCGCACATACTTCACTACTCCAAGCCCCCGTGCAAAGAACATAAAGATCTGCTTCCAACACTCCATGAGTACAGGTTTCAACACCAATTATTTTAGATCCGGATTCTTTTAATCCTGATACTTGGCAACTTTCAATAATCTCAACACCCGGATGGCGATCTAACCACGCACGTAATGACCGAAGCAATCTGGGATTTCGAACGCTCGCAACATGGGGCATCCATAAACCATTACTAAGGCCTAAACGGAGGTTTGGCTCAAGCTGATATAATTTTTCAGCATCTATGGCTTCTAACCAAGATGTATTTGACTCAGACCATGCTAAGGCATCTGATTCATCATCAACACTCAGCATTAGCAAGCCATGACGAGTTAGTTCAGGATCTATGTCGCTTTCTGCTTCTAAGCATTGAACCAAGTTAGGATAATACGATTGTGACCAGGTGGCCAAAGCTGTCACTGGAGGAGAGTAACGCCAAGGATAGAGGGGAGAAACAATACCACCACCCGCCCAACTTGCTTCGTTGCCACAAATGCCTTTTTCAAGTAAAACAACATCCATACCTTTCAAAGCAAGCTCTCTTGCTTGAAGCATACCCATTACGCCGCCACCAACGATAATTACTTTCAAAATGCCACCTTAATTCTCATGCCACACTTGTTTAATAACCCCAAACTTATGAAGTCTGGATTAAAAAAACGCAGAAGAAACGATTCATGTAGGCTTGCATTCTATGTTATTCCATTAAAAAATACCCTAGACGTTCAACATAATTATCAAGGATCGATAATGAAAATATATAAAAACTCTATCACCATAAAAACTTCGAACACTCAACATGGTTTTACGCTATTAGAAGTTCTGATTGTTTTAGCCATTACGGCTGTATTAATGACACTCGCTACGCCTAGCTTATATTCCTACGCCGCTCAATCTGAATCCAAAGCAATTATCCAAAAACTCTCTGGACTCATAAGACTCGCGAGAAATAATGCCATAAATCACCAACGCTCAACCTTACTTTGTCCAAGTAAGGACGGTTTGAGTTGTGAGCAAAACTGGCAAGAAGGTGCCCTTATTTTTGAAGACAGGAATAATGACAAGCAACTAAATAACGCTGAAACTATCATTTATTTTCAATCACCCTTAACTGAAAATGGCTCTATTCACTGGTCAGCCCTCCATAATCGCCTTTCTTTTTCTGGCCAAGGTCTAAGCGGTAGTTCAGCGGGTAGTTTCATTTATTGCCCTGCGGATAAAAACCCCAAATATGCGAATGCTTTAATTGTGAGCTTTTCCGGAAAAATTCGCCGAGCAGAAGATAATAATGGTGATGGTATTCGAGAATCTGGTAATGCCAAAAATATTGTTTGTTTATAACCAGTATTACCAAGGGCCTTTTTTCTGTCCACTTGAATACAAACTTAAGGTCTCTTTTTCTTGTCCACCACTATGTTTTGCGATTAATAAATAGCAGTTAGTTGATGGGCAAGATTGATCAGTTTCTAAGGCCACCTGATAATAATAATGTTCAGACTCAATCTCGTCGTCTTGATAACTTATTAATTTTGATAAGCTGTCAGGGTAACGTTGATGATGGAAATAATACCTTTCTAATTGAGTCTGAATTTCTAGAAGCAATGCCTGACCTTCCGTTCTCTGACTTTTTTGAGAAATAGACTGATAACTAGGAAAAGCCAAGGATATTAAAATAGATATAATCGCTAACACGATGATTAGTTCAATTAAAGTAAAGGCTTTTAACTTTTGCGTATATCCCGGCTTGTTAGAAGGTTTTAAACTATTAACTACGGCAGGGTTATTCATAATTCCCTCCAACTCACTTCACCACTTTGAATCAACTTCCGGCTATCCTCCAAAGTAGTTTGGGTATTGCCATTTTGAGATGACTGAATCTGGCTGATTTTCTTATCTCCCTCATGCAACAAAATCGAAGAAATAGCTTTTGAACCAAGTGAACTACTTTTTGTAGACTTTAACTCGGCAGCTAGATGATTGGTTCTATTCGACTGTCTATGTTGTGAATACCATGAGGTGCCTGTAGTAAAACGTAAGCGATGGATGAAGGCTTCAGCAGAAAGGTGACAATTTTTATATTCAGATTGATAGCTAGCCTGCGATAACATTCCTCCAAACAACTTGCTTTCCCCTGTCGGAACTTCATTGTCATCCAAATTTCTCAACCATCCATGAACATAGCCTGATGAGTCAGAAAACTGCATCAAGCGTTTTTCTAATTGATACACCGTATTTTCTTTCAGTTGGGGTTTAATCATCCAAGAACCTTCAAGCTCCCCGGTTTCTGAACTTACAGAAATATTTGAGACATCGACTAATGAACCTAAAGAAATCTGAGTTCTTTTCTCTTGATCGGTATCGACAAGAAATATTCCTCGAGTAGATCTAGGCTCTTTTAGACCGATGATTTTATTGTTTTGAAGATTCTGGCCCGTCGATAAGTAAATCCACCGATTATCCAAGGCATCCAAACTCAACTGTGGTCTATTAATTAACGGTGCCTGTGCATCGAGTAACTTTTCAGGTTCTAGTATAATTTGCTTTGAAAG
>TARA_R110001592_G_scaffold4465_1_pt1 | contig 23569 bp, 25 predicted proteins | sample TARA_R110001592 | Tara Oceans TARA_R110001592 (sample SAMEA4398387) | marine metagenome | biome: Polar Biome; feature: [SRF] surface water layer (ENVO:00010504); material: water (ENVO:00002006), including particulate matter (ENVO:01000060) such as... | depth 5 m | reverse complement strand
GAAATCGTCAATCAGCAATGATTGGTGGAATTGGTTCTGGTAATCCCTTGATATAATTAATTATTTTTAATATTTTTATTTTCCAATAATGAACCGAATATATAATCGGGTATTTTAGAACTAACCGCAAAATTATAATTTTTATTACGATGATGCAGTACATGGTGATTTTTTAAACTATCGGGAAGCAAATGTGGTGCTTTATGTGACATTGTATGTAATAATAAATATTGAATTGTTCCTAATGTTAAATGATGATTTTCAAAATAATAAAAAATACCAATTATCGGAAGTAGCCAATATTCAGTTAATATATTTTTATTAAAAAAATCAATATGATGTTGTTTGTGTGTAGATGATTTTAAATCATGTAATGCTAGATGAACAAAATACTCATAGAATGGCGTGATAAATCTTAATTCAAAAAGTCTTTTAATAATAAAAAACATTGTTTCCTTTAATAGTAATTAATATTTTAATTATTTAAAAAACCCGAAATCGGACAGTTATGACAATCTATTATTAATGATATGAATGTCATAAGTGTCCCCTTCCTAGACCCTAATTAACATTTAATTTATATTTCGTTTAAAATGATTTAAGAAATTTCTCATTATATAATATATTGTTAATTAGAATAAATTCAAAATGTCAATTATTCAAAAGAATAAATTTAAACTTACATTTACAAAAGCAGATGGGACTGTCAAAGAATTGAAAATGAAAAAGAAAATGTGTAGTAATAATAAGAGTATGTTAGATAGTTTTTTAAAGTTCCAGTTATTGAAAGATTCCAAATCACCTTCTAATGAATGGTGTCAATCAAAGACAACATCTAGAACAAAATTGTGGAGTAAAACAAAACAACCAACTAAACTTGGAGGAATTGGAATTCCTTGTGGTGAAAAAAATGATTGTTTTGTTGTTGATTTGGATAATTACAAATGGGACGATAATCATCCATTCACCAAAAAATTTGGTAAAGATAATCTTGTAAATAAATTTGACACATATATTCAAAAGTCTGCTGGTGGTGGTTTACATTTGTTTTTCAAATATGATAAAGAATTCTTTAATAAATGTAATAACACATTAGGAATTGATATTCTTTCTGATATTAATTCACAAGGTGAATATAAAGGAAAGTATGTTGTGGGTGCTGGTTCAACATTACGATTTACGGCAGATATGCAAAAAAAGTATAAAACAAAAGCAAAATTTGGAACATATAAAATCTTAAATGACAGACCAGTTATTGAATGTCCAGAAGAACTTAAACAATGGTTGCGAGATAATATATATATTAATGAAGACGTTGTAAGAAAGAAAAAACAAACAGATAATAAAAAAGTCGTAGTTTCAAATACTCCAGAATATTATAAATATAATCTTTCAGAATTAAGAGTTTCAATGATTTGTGAAGACTTGTACAAGAAAGCCCCACAATATTTTACTAAATATCGAGATGATGAAGATTGGTCATGGTTAGTTTTTACAACTGCTATGAAAGCAATCGGGCATTATAAAATGTGGGATAAGTATTCAAAGAAATACGGTGGCGTTAGTTATAACAAAACACAAAATGACAAAATTTGGAATGGTATCACTGAATATAATAAATTAAATTGTTTCAATAAAATACTTCTTGCTATTGGAGAAAGAACTCTTTTAGATTATGTAAAATACAAACCAATCAGAGAAGATAAACTCAAATTTACAAAAGAAGGTGAATGGGATAAATTATCAAAACATTTGAAATTACCACAAACAGATGTTCAAATTAAATCAGATACGGGAACGGGTAAAACAACAATTGTTGCTGAACACTTTAAGAAAAACAAACATATGAAGTTTCTTTCAATTGTATCAAGAAAGAGTTTGGGTTATGGACAATATGTAAACTTTAAAGATAATTTTGATTTAGATTGTGTTTATTATGAAGAGTTTGAGAAAATGCTTATTCCAAAAGACAATAATGTCGTAATCCAAATTGATTCAATTATGAAAATACAAAGTTATAAAGAAGACATTCACGAATACACAATTTTTCTTGATGAATATTCATCATTGATTGAACATCTTATCACAAGCCCAACTCTTAATAAAACAAGAGCAGTTGTTTTCAAGTTGTTTAAATATATTATTACAAATGCGAGACAAGTCATTTGTGTTGATGCAGACCTTAATAAACACACATTAGACTTTTTGAAATTATGTGAAAGACCTATTAATATTTGGAACAATACTTTTATTCACAACAAAGGTGTTCCAGTTAAAGAATGGAGCAATACAACTGATATGATTAATGAAATGAAAAAGAAGGATAAATTCCTTTGTTGTCTAGATAGTCGGACAATGACACTCTCAATTCCAGAAGAACATTTTAACAGTGTATTAGTTGAAAAGGTGAATGAAAATGAAGTTTTAGATATTGATGGAAATGTAGTCAATAAATATTCATATAGTATTTATAAAGATGAAAAAGGGCATATTCTAGTTATAACATCAGACAATGATATTATTCCAGATAATCTTGAAAATTGGCCACGGATATTTATTTCACCAAAAGTGATTTATGGTAATGACTTGAATGAATATGAAAGAGATGTTTTTTGTATTTATAAAGAACATACAATTTCACCGAAAGCAATGGTTCAACAGATTTGCAGATGTAGAAAAATCATTCAATTAAATTATTTGTTTTTGAAAAAGAAATTCAATGAACCAAATTTTATTGATACAAAAGATGTTTATGATTGGAATGAAACAAAAGAAGAATTTGCTTATTGGAGAGAGGTTTTTGATGATGCTGAAGTTGTTTTATTTTATAAACGGTTATTAGCAGTAATTCAATATAATAATGATTGTTATGAAACAAATAAGTTTGTTCATTTCAGAAATATGCTTGATAAAAAAGGATTCAAAAAGGTTCCATCCGTAGTTGTACAGACATCAAAAAAAGAATTAGCAAAATTAGAAGAAAAACAAAAAGAGAAAGAAGTATTAAATTTCGATGTTAATCATCCTAAAAATATTGATAGGAATGGTCTCCTTAATTTATCAGAAGAAGATATGAAAAAATATCGTTTATTATTTGTAAGAGATACAGAGTGGTTTCATTATAAAAATACAAGAGATTATTTATTGGAAACAAAGAATAGTTTAATGACAGAAATTGCGACTGGTGATGATTTCAATATCAACAAAATTAAATCAAATAAAAATAAATTACTTATCATTTCAAGATTTATGACAGATGTTGGATGTAAAGATAAATTTGATATTACACCAACAAAAAATCTTACAGATGAAGAAGCTAATAAATGGTATAAAGAATTAGAAATTGTTTTCAGATTAAGAATGAAAGAAAAACCAGATTTGACAATTAGTGAAAATGTAGAGACAGTAATCATTAAATGTTATAAACAGTTATTCGGTGTTAGTATTAAGAATTACATAGATGATGAAATCAAAGAGATTAAATTAGTAAACAGTAGAAGAAGAACAATAAATGGTGTAAAGCAAACAATCTTAGAATTGAATAGAGGTTTCTTTGATGAAGTAAATAACATTATTAAGAATGATATGCCCGAATTCAATTGGAATGAACATTTGAATTTCAAAGATATTGAATATAATTTTGACGATGATGAATAATTTTCATTTATTTTGCAGATTTAAGTTTTTAAAGATTTATACATTATATTAATAAATGTATTATTATTGTTAATTTTCCATTTTTATATATGGTTTTATTCTGGTTATATTGTTTATTATGGTTTTATTCCCATTTAAAGAATAAAAAAATTTTTTTATTCTAGTTATTAGCATAAATCTAATATAAAACAAAAAACCAACATAAAACCAAATCAAAAACGCAAAATAAATGAAAAAAACACATATTACCGACCTTAAGTCCATTAATTAACTAATTATTAATTTATATATATAAGTCGGATTTATTTCAAAAAAAATCTAACTTAAATATAAAGATGGAAAATTTTGATTTTATTTACAATTCGCTTCCTTTGGAAATAACAAATAAAATATTGTATGAATACAAAGGTCTTACTCATCCAACGGCTTCAATCATTTCTCATTACTGGGAAGAACTAGATATTCAATATAGTGTATTTTTAAATATTCAAAAAGTAATTACTAGAAAACATATTGAACACGATGACGATAGTTTTACAATCAATACCTCTGAGACGTACACAGAGGAATATCTTGATTCACCTAGAATGTTTTTTCCTATAGATTACGATTTCATAGAAACATTAATTTATGAATTATATGACGATGCTGATGAAGTATACGAAGATATTGAATATGTATAAAAACATTTAATAAGTATTATAAGGTAAATTAAAATATTATATATTTATAAATATGACTAAAAATAAAAATAAAACATATCAAACTAAAGAATTGACACCAGAACAAATTGAAAAAAAAAAACAATATTATCGGGATTATTATCTCAGAAGAAAAAAAGAAAAAGGAATTACAACAACCGATAGAAGAGGAAGACGCCCTCATCCTCCACCACCCCCACAAAAGGTTTATGCAAAAGGCGAACCTTACATTCTTTATTATGATTAATTAATCATTCTATTTATATTTTGTTAATTTTTCTTATTTAAATAAAATATCTAATATTAATATAATAATGATTTACTTAATACCAAAATGTGTTTATACTAAAAAGGATTTTATTGAAAAATGTTTTAAATATATTGATGATGTGAAAAAACTGGATATTATTCATAATCCTAAAAAATCTATTTTTCCAAGATTGAAAAATACTAAGAAACGAGGTAAAGCAGCCATTATTGAAATAATCGCTAATATTACTTTAACTCATTTTTCTGATGAATATCATATGATGAATGATTTAATAAATCTTTTAACTTGGGGATTAAATAAAGTTGAATACAAAGGGGTGCATGTATTAGTTGTTAAAAAAACAAATAAAGATATATTTACAGACAAATACTTTCCATTAAGTGAATGGTCTCATATACCCGAATCAGATACTGATTTATTAAATTCAAAAGTTGATATTATGAATACTAAATTATTTGAAGATAATCTTGAAGAAGTTGAAAAAGTAAAATTGATTACATCCTATATTGATAATTATGTTTTAACTGATAAAGACAAATTCGAAATAATTAAATATATAATTAAAAATTAAAATAAATATATCTAGTAATAATTATATATAATGTCGTTAGAACAAATAAACAAAAAAATACCATCATGCAGAGGCAAAGTTCAAGTGTTATTAGAAAATAATGCGGCTATGTGGGCAGACAGTGTCCCATCCGCAACAATTGATAGTAATAAAAGAAAAGGTTGGTATTATACAAATACAAGTGCTGGTAATAAAGCAAATATATATTTTTTCGGTGGTATACAAGAAAGTCTTCTTTTAAGAGATATAAATTCGGTTTGGGCGAAATTAACAATTGATAATTATTCAAGTTTCAATGTCCTTCCATTCTTCAATGTTTATACAAAACCAACTGGTGTTGGAGATGCTGGTTCGTTTTATCATTCCCGATTAACTTACACAATGAATGCTAATGTTGATATTGGTATCGGTGAAGAAGTTCTTATTCATACGAAACACAGTCCAAACGTTGATTATGATTGCCGTTTTATAGCATGTCCTAATGAAACAGTTCAAGGTGATGGTAATGGAGATGAAGAAGTTCTTTATATGACAATTCATACAGACAGTGGAGCAACCGCGGGAGAAGTCAAAATTCTCTTTCAAAACCTAGGTTTTCTTTCTCAAGTTGGACATATGCGGGATGTACATTGTGTCGGTTTCCTTGAAGGGGCTACATATCCTACTGATGCTTCAACTGGTATTCTTATGACAACAGAAAGTAATCGAAGAGTTGATACATCTGAAACTATTACATTAAGTAATAACGCCTACGGTTATTCAACAGCGGTTCACAATTTACATCCATCAAATGGTGATGTAAGTATATTTGGAAATTCAGACACACAAAACACTGATGTTGAAGTTCAATATTCTTCTGATAATGTCAGTTGGTTTCATGCATCTAATCATTATATTTCTTTTCACGGAGGGTCAAATGGTGATTTCGCAATTGATTTCAAAACATCAGCAAAATACATTAGAGTCAGTCAATTCAACAACCATGGTTCTTCAAGAACATTAAATGTGAATATATCTATTACTTAATATCTAACATTATATTAAAGTATGTATCTTCAAAATCATACACATATTAGTCATCAAGAACAATATTTCAAAATATTAGAAATTATAGGGTTTTCATCATTATCTTTTATTCTAGGTATAGTATATCAAAAAGTATGTAATGGTGTTAAAATTGGATAGTATCCAAAATTAAAGAATTGGAAGAAATTCCTTCAGTCGCTCGTTTTTCAAAGTTAATGTCGGAGAGGACACTTATGACATTCATATCATAAATAATAGATTGCCAAACGTGTCCCCTTTTAGTTTTTTTTTTATTTTAGTTTTATTTTGGTTTTTTTATTTAAAATAATATCTTTAGTATAATTATATAATGAGTTTTATTCAAACAATTAAAAAGGAAATCAATGAAAAGAGGAAGTTGCGAACCTCTTCATTAAATGCTTATGCATCTAATATTAATAAATTACATAATCTAATGTTCAATAAAGAAATTACTAATTTGGATTTTTTAAAAGATAAAAAGAAAGTAATGAAAGCAATTGAAGAAAAGAAACTTTCAACAAGGAAGACATATCTCGCAGCCATAGTTGTGACATTAATGGCATTTGACAAAGACAAAGATTTAATTAAATATTATCGGGATGAAATGGAAGAACTTGCTAAAATGTTTAATACTGAAATGTCAGAACAAAAGAAATCAGAAAAACAAGATGAAAATTGGGTGTCATTAACAACATTAAGAAAAATAATGAGAAAATACAGAAATGAATTGAATGAAAAAGGGATTTTTAAAAAACAACCAGAAGATTTGACAAATAAAGAATTTGAACTTTTACAAAAATGGATCGTTGCTTCTTTGTACATACTTGATGATAATCCTCCACTTAGAAACGATTACATAATGAAAACTATATCTAATAAAGAATATTCAAAACTATCTGAAGAAGATAAAAAAAAACAAAACTATTTAGTAATTAAATCAAGAAACAATAAAGCATTTAGTCTTGGAGATTATAAAACATCGGGAACTTATGGAACAAAATTGATTCCAGTTGGTAAGAAATTGAATTCTGCTTTAAATATATGGCTACGATTTAATACAACGGGTAATCTCCTTTTGAATTCAAGAAAACAACCAATGACTGCTAATGGATTGACTAAATTTCTTCAAAAAACATTTGAACCAACTGGAAAGAATATTTCTTCTAGTTTAATAAGACATATTTTTATTAGTGAAAAGTTCCCAGCAGTTAATCAAGAGAAAGAAGAAGTCGCTTCAAAGATGGGTCATTCAGTTTCACAACAAACTCTTTATTCTAAAAAAGATTAATTTTTTTTATTTCTTTTTATTTGTTTTTATTCCAGAATTAAAATATTAATATTTATTAATAAACTGTTAATTAACTATTTAAACAATTTATACTTTTATTAATATAATGATGAATATTTATAAAATCACAAATGAAGATGACCAAGTATATATAGGTTCTACTTCTCAACCAATTAAAAAGCGATTTCTTACACACAAATCAGCAGTAAAGCAAAACATATCAAAATGCTCTTTAAAACATTTCAATATGGATACTGCAAAATTGGAATTAGTTGAACAAGTAAGTGGTTCTAAAAGAGATATGCTCTTTAGGGAAAAATACCATATTGAAAACACAGAATGTGTTAATGTAAACAGACCAATAGTAACTGATGAAGAAAGGAAACAAAAAGCAAATGAAGCAAGGGCAGAATGGATTGCGAATGTTGGAATGAATACTTATCAATGTTCATGTGGTTCTACTATTCAAATTCGTGAAACTGCTAGACATCAAAAAACATCAAAACATTTAAATTTTATTAATTCTCAAAATTAATATCTAATTAAATATTAATAATTAAATAATGGCTAATTCGTGGATTAATTTTGTAAAGGCATATGCATCTAAAAATGATATGAAGTATAATGAAGCACTCAAAGACCCTAAACTTAAGGTTGCTTATAATAAATCTAAAGGAACTTCTAAAGGGAAAAAAGGAGCAGTAAGTTCTTCTGGTGACAATAAAATTGATGATTCAACAAAAAAAGGAGGTATGAGGAAAACAGCAAGAAAAGCATTTGAAGGGAAAAACGTCAAAGGGAGTAAAGGTAAAAAATAAGTTTTTTATATTTTATATTTTTAATTTTTAAATAATTTTCAATTAATATCTAATTAAATATTAATAAATAATGTCTCAAGGTTTAGCACAATACGAATCAACAGTTGCTGGTTTTGGTAACGCACAAGATGCTATTAAAAGTTTTACATCAAATTATGATACTGAGTTCTTCAGAGATTGGACAGAAAAACATAACTTAAGTATGGAAAAATTGAAAGCCGCTTCTGATGTGTCTGGTGGTATTGGTGGAGCATACATTGCTGGTAAATTATCATTAAAAGCAATAAGGAAAAACGCATTAGCAAGAAAAGCGAAAAAAGGTGACGATGATGAAGATGATGAAGATGCTGATGAAAATGAAAATGAAGAACCAAATACTGATGCACATGATGGTGATGAAGATGGACGTAATGACGCCGAAGATGGCGAAAGTGGTGAAGCCGCAGATACTAGTCAAACGGGTGACGTTGCTGATGCATCCCTCAGAGGAACTGCTCCAGATGTTGGAGAACCAATAGCAGATGCTCAACCCGTTGCTACTTCTGGCGGAACTGCTCCAGCAAGTGCTGAAGAACAAGCAAGAGAAGCATTTAATGCTTCAGATGGTGATTTAAGAACGGGTGGTCTTGAAGTTCAAGACTTAGGGGGTGATAATCAAAGACTCGCAAATGTTCCAAGTGAAGGAGATGCTCCAACTGCTCCAACTGCTCCAGATGCTCCAACTGCTCCAGATGCTCCAACGGGTGGAGGTGGTGGTGGTGCTGGTGGTGGCAGTGGTGCCGAAGAATTGGCTGCTGGTGGTGCTGAAGAAGGTGCTAGTTCTGGAGCATTAGATACAGTTTTGGCAGTTGCTGGAGATGCAGCAGAAGTTGTTCCCTTTTTAGGAATATTTGCTTCAATCGGTATTGGTTTGTATGAATTGTTTCATCATCCACACAAAGCACCAGCGGCCCCTCCAGTAACAACTGCAAACTCTAAAGGAGAAATGGTTCTTCCTTCTTATGATAGCGTAACCGATACACCAGCAAGTTCTAGTGCTTTTTAATTATAATTCTTTTAATGGTTTACTATTTTTATTATGTTTTTTACCAGTCATCAGTGTCCCATCTTCCATTTTATGAGTAAATCTTTTAATTGCTTCTTTTTTAATTTCGCCTTTTCCGTATTTCAAAAGGATGTTTGCATCCACTTTTGATGCTGGGCCAAATAACAAAACACTTGCTAATCTAGCAAACGCCCAACTTTCTTTTGTTTGATTAGGTCTGCTCCCTCCAGTGTAATAAGCGGCCATGCCTTTTTTCAATGTTTCATTAATTCCTTTTGTTGCCATTAAACTTTTATTTATTTTTGCTTTATCAGTTATAGGGAATTTATACTTTGCTTGAAATTTGGTGACCCATGGACTTCTTTTTGATTCAAATGATTTTACTTTTGGTCTATCTTTTTGTTCTTTAATACTTTTAATTTGTTTTTCTTTATCTTTTTTAGTCAATGAACTTGGTACATACTTTTTATTGTAAGACATCGCCTTTTTATTATTAATAAACATTATATTTTAATAATTAAAAATTAATTTAAAATTTTAATTAAAAATAAATATCTAATATATTATTATAATAAATAATGTATAAATCTAATGACAACGCAATGTTTGTTCCAACAAAAACTGTTTCTATTAAACCAGAAGCACAAATTGACTATAATCCAGGTAATCAAAACAATATCCGATGGTTAGTTCCTCAACATCTTGGATTTTTCGATCCACGACAAACTCAGTTAAAATATAAATTAACAATGAGTGGTCGAGGTCTCGCTAGACCATCACCACGTGCTGGTTCTCACGCTTTACTTCGTGATTTACGAATTATGGATGGAACTGGTTCAACTGAATTAGAATCAATTCAAGATTACAATGTTCTTACTTCTCAATGGTGGGGTTATACCCAGAATGAAAGTATAGCACATAAACGTGATATGTTTGAAGGCAGAAGTGCTAATCAGAACGTTGACAATCAGTTGTTATATGGGGCTGCTGGAGCATGGCAGACCGCCGAAGTAACAACTTCTCGTGTCGCAAAAACGATTGAAATCACTCAACCAATTTATTCTGGTATTCTTGGAGGTGACCGTGTTTTTCCAGTTGTCGCCACTCAAGGTTTAAGATGTCAGATGACTCTTGATAATAAAAACCGTTCTCTCGAAAATCCTACTGATTTAGGCATCAAACTCGGTCTCAATGATTTAGAAACAAAAGTTGCTGTTCAAGGTGCTAGTGGTGCAGATGACACAGCAAAAAATATCAAAGCCGCAGTTGATTCTTCTTTTACTGTTAGTATTAAACGACCAGAAGATAGTGCCAACGGTCGGGGTGTCAATAGAAATGCTCTTCCATTCAATAACAATCCTTTTGATATTGGAGACCTTCTTTACATCGCAAAAACAGACCGAAGTGATGAAAACACCCTTGGTGTTATTACATCTTTTGATTCAGATGGTGACAATGATTTAGTAATCAAATACATTCCTAATCGTGCTAATAATCAAGCACTTGGTGCTACTGCCCCAGCGGGCACTGGTATTGATTACCCAATCGCATCTAGAATTTACATAAAACAAGAAGAACGTTCTAATGGTGTTGTTGTTGCTAATGTTCCAGCAACTCAAATTGAACAAGCCGCAGCTCCAATTAGTTATTCTATCCAAGATATTGAAATGTTAATGTTACAAGTTCAACCACCTCAAGGATATATTGAAGGTATGATGAAACAAGTTGCTTCTGATAAAGGTCTTTCAATGGATTACCGAACATGGCAACTTTACCGATTTAATCTTTCAACAACGAATGGTTTAACGAATCAACTCATTCCAGCAACTCAAACTCGTGCATATAGTATCATGTCGGTTCCTCTTGCTATTGCTAATCAAAGCAATATCGCTCTTGATAGTTTCAAAGGAGAAACTGATGGATGTCAAAATTACCAATATGTGTACGGAGGCAGTTTAATTCCAGACCGTCCAATCTCCCTTGTTCGTTATACACAAACTCCAAAGAGAACTGATGCTCTTCATATTGTTGAACTTGAGAAAGCATTAGTCAATGCTGGTTATGGTGTCCGAAATCTTTTAAGAGTTCCAGACCGTTTCTTGATTGGTCGTGCTTTCTCTAAATATGGACAAGTTATGAACTTAAATCCACAAGACCTCTCCCTTCGTGTTGAATATGAAGGTGCTACTAATGAAAAACTCTTTGAACACTTTATTCAATCTCTTAGACGTGTTAACATTTCTTCCAAAGGTGTCATGGTAATGTAAGAGGACACTTATGACATTCAAATCATTAATAATAGATTGCCATAACTGTCCAGTTTATTTTTTATGTTTTTTAAAAACTTTAATTATTTAATTTAAATTAATTATTAAAAATAAAATCTATCTTAATTATAAAAGTATGAATATCGTCAATATTGAAAAAGTTGAAATCTTGCCTCTCAATCCACCAGCAAATAATGCTTATAGTTTTAAAGAAGGTTTTCCAATCATGCAGTTTCTTATTCCTAATCAACCGAAATTACTTTCGGGTTCTAGTATGAGATTAAACGGTGTAATTCGAGTAAACCGACCAACTTCTTCTGAAGCAACTCCACTTCTTCCAGATAATAACAATAATAAAGGAGGCGGTGCCTTCAATGTTGCTCTTTCTTCACGTGTTGGTGTCGCATCTGCTATTGACCAAATAACCTTATCTTCAATGACTAATCAGACTTTAGAAGTGGTTCGAAGTTATGGTCGATATTTAGCATCTGCTCAATCTGTTACTCATTCTCAAGAAGATTTAGACACTAATGTTCAAGTTGAAAGCATTACCGCATCCCGTGGAATGAATGGTGCTTTTGCCGTAAACAATGATGTTTCTTTCAGTATTCCATTAAGAACTGGTCTTCTTTCTGGTGCTTCTGAAATTCCTATTGGCACAAATGGTATTCGTGGAATGATTGTTCAGTTACAATTAGCACCAGATGCTCAAGTCTTAGGTGGTTGGGTTGATAATGCTGGGGCTGCTCAAAACAATGCTGGTGATGGAACTGGTTGCTTTTATCAGTTACGAGATGTCTCTCTTTCTTACAATCTCTTAGTTCCAGATGAACAAGGAACTCAGAAAATGTCTAATCCATCCACTGGTTCATTGAATTATAATGCTATTAGTCATTTATATTCAGTAATCAATTCAAGTGACTCTACTCAAAATTACAATTTAGGTACTGCAAAAACCCTTAGTGTTTTTCACAATTTCCTTCCAACAACTCATATCAATAATTATTCACAAGATGGTTTCGGAACTCCAAAACTTCAGAATTCGAATGCTGGTGTTTATAATGCCGATGCCGAAATCCAAAGGGTTTCTTTCTTAAAAGGTGGTGTTCAGTTTCCAATTGAAAACGAAATTGATGTTGCTACTCCAGCAGAAAATGACCGTCCACTTTCTGAATTAGAAACTAACTTTATTAATTCTATTAAATCCTACCAGAGTATGAACCATAGTCTTATGTCTCTTAATACTCAAAATCAACTTCCTACTGATGTTAATGCTTTAGATGGGCTTGATACTTCTAAATTCACACAAGTTGAAAACAAACCAGTTTTCGGAATTGGTGTCGCAGAAGACCCCTACAAAGTTGGTGTTGATTTCAAAAACACTAATTACGGAATTAGAATTGTTAGTGACTTAAATGGTTCTAGTCCTAACTCGGTTTTCACATATGTCCTTGCTCAAAATCAGTTAATGTATTCTCCACAAGGAATTACTGTTGTTTCGTAATTTAAAACATGTATTATCTTTTTTAAACTTTTAATTTATTTAATTTAATTTTAATTATTAAAAAAAAAATATCTTTACTAATTATAAAGATGAGCAATTCACAATTACCAGATGTCCTTAATGTCAAACCATTAAACGCAATTGAAACTATGAATATTGAAACAAACCAACTCGACCCTATAGTTATTAATCAAAACCTTTGTCGTTTTGTATTAGAACGAAAAGGGATTCTCGATGTTGGTTCTGTTATTACCATGTCTGTTCACCCAACTGATGCTAATGCTGATAAAAAGTGCTTCCTTCCAATTAAAACTGGATGTCACTCTTTAGTTAAAAAAGCATTACTTAAAGTCGGAACAAAAGTTCTCGCAACTTCTGATATGTATGGAACCCACCAAACAATTCGTCGTGCTTTCAAGACAAATGAAGAGAAAAGTCAAAAAGATTTTGTTAAAAACGGCACTCACGATGTTCTTGAACCAGACAATGCTGGTGTTGGTAAATACCAATTAAAAGATGTAATTTATGATGCAGCTGGAACTGCTTCGACAATTGACCCTTCTGTTCAGATTACTGTTTCAGAAACCGAATGTCCAGTCTTTTCTATCCGACTTTCTGAATTATTTCCAATGATGCGAAATGTCCAACTTCCACTTTATTTGATGAATGAACCAGTTTCAATTGAACTTACTTGGAACACACAAGTTGATGGAGCGGGAACTCTCGGAAAAATGCTTTCTTTTCAACAAGGTTTTGGAGGAACTACTGGTGCTAAAATAGGAACTGACAATGTGAAATTCCTTGCTGATTATCTCACTTATGAAGATGAACGTATGTCCCAGACCGCAAAACTCGTTAACTCCCAACAAGGATTAGTTATGCCTTATGAAGACATGATTGTTACAAACACTAATGTTCCAGCACTTGCAGCTGCTCCAACTGGAGCACAAGTTGTTGCTCAGAGTGTTACTCGTGACCTAGGTCTTTCTGGTCGTAATGTCAGACAAATACTTCTCCACGATAGACCAGCAACTGCCAATGTTGTTCTTGGTCAATACAATTCTTTAGCATTCAATGTTGCTGATAGTTACAATTGGCGAATCAATGACCAAACCATCTATTCACGAGAAGTTAGACAAGAAGCACGAAAAGCGAATCAGATTGCCCAATGCTTTGGAACTCCAATCAATTGTCTCGCTGGTGAATATTCTACCGACCCACTCACCAACAAACAAACCGCAAACCATCCAATAAACAACAATGTTATTTCTTCTTCTACATTTGAAGGACACGCCATGACCGAACTTCAAGGTCAGATGCATTTCGAAGGTGTTGATTTGTCCACATCTCCACTTAATATTCCAAACACTGGGATGAAAGTTGGACAAAAACCAGTTGAACACTTAAGAACCCTTTCCCGAACAGCAGAAAACAACGCAGCCCGAGTGTGTACATACTTTAGCACCGTTGAAAGAGCATTTGTTCTTAGAAATGGATTGGTTTCCGTTTCAGCATAATTGATTAATTAATATGTATTAATTAATTTTTATTATGTTTAAATCATTTAAGAAATATCTCATTATATATATATAGTGTTAAACTAAAAGAATAAATAAATAAAAAAGAAGATGCCCCGAACAAAAGGTTCAACAAATTCTAATAATTATCATTATTTGGTTAAACAATACAATGATGATGACAAAACTCAATTAAACGAACAAAGATACTTTAAAACTCAAGGTGAAATTCAAACACAATATTCAATGAAAAGATGCAGTGTTTATCATCTCATTAATGGTAAAGAAGGCACAGTCAAACGACAATATAAGAATATTGTAATTGTAAAATTATCACCACCAATATCAATCTATTCTCAAGTGGAAAAAATCCCCGATGGAATTATTATTTAATTTTTTAATTTACTTTTTATTTTTTAAATATTTTCAATTAATATCTAATATTATATTAAATTATGTATTCTTATTTATTTGGTCATTACTTTTATGAAAAAGAGATTTACTCACTTATTGAAAAGGTTGAAGTTAAAAGGAGAAAACATCGTCTTGATGGAACTACAATGAGAACCACTTTTGCCGAAGACTTAAAAAACTTAATGATGGGGATTGAAGATGTTATTATCAAAGATTGTCCCGATTGTATTAATAAAGCAGATTGCTCTAATTGTAAAATGGAAGTAATCAAAAAATAAAATTATACTATACTTATTTGTCTTTCTTCTTCTTCTTCTTTTGATGGATTACATCCATTATCATTTTCAACTTCTAATATGTCACAACCTAGACACTCACTTTTTAAATGTTTTACATTTTTTAATGTATAAATTACCGATGCTATTAAACCACCAACCCCCGCCAATATCAAAGTAATATCTTCAGCACTATAAATTTGTTTTTCATTTTCAACAGTATTGTTCATTTTTTTATAAATTATTTAGATTTTTAATTTCTTATTTAATTATAAAGATGATAGAAGTCCAAATTAAAAAATCAACAAAACCAGAAAAGAAACTAATGGCTATATTTTATGAAGATAAAAACAAGGATGGTAAACATAAGAAAACAAAAACAATTCATTTTGGTTCTGCACCAAATAAAGACTATACTATTTATTACAAAGAGGATGGAAAGAAAAAAGCAAATGAAAGAAAGTCGCTTTATTATGCTAGACATATCAAAAGAGAAGATTGGACAAAACCAATGACTGCGGGAACACTTTCAAAATACATCCTTTGGAACAAACCAACAGTAAAAGCAAGTATTGCCGATTATGTTAAACAATTTAATTTAAAGTTAGTTAAGTAATTTTTTATCTTTTTTAATTATAAAGTGATGTCTGATTTAACAAAACAAATTAATATTATAGTAAATAATACTGACCCCTACCATAAAGGAGAAATCCTTTATTCTTTATATTCAATAATATCTTTAATAGTCAAAGAGTGTTTAATTAAAATTAAAGTATTATAGATAGAATAAATATCTATACATATTATAATATGGATAATTTCACTAATGTCGATTTGGATATTCTTCCAGTAAAAGAAGATGGCACCGAACAAAAACTAACAAAACCCCTTCACCCACATCTTCCTAATATTGCTAATGGACAAGTTGGTATTCTTATCTCTCCAGTAAAAACTGGTAAATCAACAATCATTTCAAATCTTTTATTAAATCCTAGTTTTTACAAAGACCAATTTGACATGGTATATATTATTAGTAATACAATTAATAATGATAGAACTTCCCGATTTTTAAAAGAAGAATTCCCCGAAACTATATTTGACGATTTGAATCGTATTGATGAAATAATTCAAAACATTATTGATTATCAAGATAGTTTTCCAAGAGGTGAAAAACCCTTTATTGCTGTTGTACTTGATGACTTTCTTGGTATTAAAAAATCATCTAAAATAAATTATCTAGCAACGCGTGCTAGACATTATAATATTGGTTTATTATTGTTTGCATCTCAATTGTTTAGAGGTTTGGAAACAACAATCCGACAAAATGCGACATTCGCTATTATTGGTTCTCCAAATCCAAATGAAAAGGAAATCATCAAAATGTCTGAAGAATTTGGTGACCGTTATGGTGGACAACAAAACTTTCTCAAACTATACAAAGAAGCCTCAAAAAAGAAATATGGTTTTCTTTATCTTGACCTTCAAAGCAATCCTTCAAAAGCATATTCCACTTTTAATAAACTCATATATGAAAATAATACAGAAACAGAAGGAGATGGATGGATTAAAGGAATTGATAAAGAAGAATAAAAAAATATTGGTTTATGGATTGAAAGAGAAGTATTTTTTCTCAGTTTAAAACACCGCCCGTTTTTGAAAGGAAATGTCGGACAGGACACTTATGACATTCATATCATTAATAATAGATTGCCAAACGTGTCCAGATTTATTCTAATTTAAATTTAATTTTCAGAAATAAAATCTTTCTATTAATTAAATATTATAGAAAAAATTAAAATCTATAATAATAATATATAAAGATGGATTTAGATTTACCAGAATTAGATATAGTTGAAGACATTGCTGAAATAATGGACGACGAGGGAGAAAGTGTTCCTCAAAAGATAATATCCGAAGATGAACATCAAAAACAATTAGAAATTGAAGAAGAAAAGAAACAACCATTTGTAAAGAAAACGGCACCAAAAAAGAAGAAAGAACTCTCTGAGAAACAATTAGCCCATTTAGATAAAATCAGAGGGATGGCATTGGAAAAACGAAAAACGAAAGCAAGAGCAAGAAAGGAAGCAGTTGACAAAGCAGTATCAGAAATCTCTGAAGAACATAAACCAAAATATTATAAACCAAAACCAAAAAAAACACCAGAAGAAAAAGCGATTGAAAAAGAAGCAAAAAAGAAATATAAAAAAAGAACAATTGAAGTAAATGAAGAAATACCACAAGAACTTGAAGAAAAAACGCCAGAGGATTTTGTTCCTAGTCATAAAGCAGAAGTAAAACAAAAGAAAGAAAAAGAATTGTTTAATCAACAAGATTCATTTAATCATTTTATGGGAAACATGGAAATGTATTTGAAATTGAGAGATGAACATGAACAAAAGAAAGAAAAACCAAAAGTTGTTCCAAAGTCACCAATTAAAAAAGAACCAACTAAATATGGATCATTACCACAACCACCACCAACTATTCTTCAACCAATTGATGAAAATCCTTTTTCAAATTATTTTGGTTAATTAATATTTAGTTTTTTTTTGAATTTTTTATTTTAAAAATAATATATCTATTAGTAATAAAGAAGATGAGTGAAACAATTATTATTGAAAGTAATCGACAAATTGCTTATAAGCAAGAAAGAGCAAGTCTAGTCAATGTCAATGAACGCAATGCAAATGTCGTTTTACCTAATAACAAGTGGCGAACACGTCTTGAAAATGGCGTGAAAGTCGATGTTGGAGATACTATTCAAGTTGAAGCAGTTATGGTTAATGTTAGAGGAAGCCCAGATGAAACAATTGAATTTAGTGGAGTTCAAACAGTTCAAGAAGCAACTGATACAGTTGACAATAAAGTCTTAGTTAGATTTCAAAAGTATATTACTAATAGACAACAGTTTAATTGTAATTTACCATTATTTGGGGCATCAGTACAGAAATTAAATCCACAAGGTGGAAACTATGGATATTTATCATTTAGTGACTTCGATAGTTTTAAACAGAATTTTCCTTATCGGGGTATTGAGGGAATGTATCTCGACGGTGCTTCAACATATGCTGAAGTAACTGGTGGAGGCGTTTTTTCTAAACCACCATCACCTCTTGATGATGCTAATCCGACAAGAATGTTTTTAGGAACAGATGACTTTATTGGTTATGCAAACATTCTTAATTCAGCAGATAGAGGAGCATGGAATTTTCAAACAACTGATGTTGAATTGGAAGTAGCAACTGGTTTCAATACTCCTTCAAAAGTTGGTGAATCACTTACTGCTCAGTTACATCAAAGACAAGGTATTCCTAATAATTGGGAAGAGAAAGATGTCAAAGCAACAGTAGTCAGATTGACGGGAACAGATGGAAGTGGTTCATTTGTAGTTTCACCAAATGCTTGTATAACAGACCAATCATATCAAACAGTTCCAACAGCAACTGGTGACATTTTTCGTGCTAGGGCAGAAGGCAAATGGCACGCTGGAATTGCTGGTGAAGTCGCTTTTTCTTCTGAAGGCACTGGATACACTGAAGAAGAAGGGCGAGATGTATTCCATAGGAATTTATTGTGTGGTAATCCTTACGAATACCGTCAAGTTTATGCATGGTTAGTTGGTAGAATAACCGCAAAGTCTTCAGCAACAATTTCTCTTGCTGATGTTGATACAACTGGATTATATACGGGACATTTAAATATTGATGCAGCCGATGTTGGACATTATGGATTAAATACCGTATTATTAGATGATTTTGAACATTATACAGTAGCTGGTGACAATTTTGTATATGCGAATCACATTGACACGGGAGCAGACCTTTCAATCTTTCGTGAAACTGGAGTAACGACCGATATGGACTATTTAAAAATTACAAATGAAAATACATTGTGGGTTACTAATAATGTATACAATAGAACAAACGTAAATTACTTTACAACGGCATGGTTAGAAAATGAAATTCCAGTAAATAACGCAGACCCTTCAAAAAACGCAACACCACTCACAACTGATTTGACAAAGGAATTTTATCAAAGTATATATTACGGTAGAGCAGACGACGCATTTTCTTGTGGTGCTTGTGAAGCAAAAGTAAATTTAGCAACAACACCCCATAAACTAACACCACCAACACTTTCTTTGAATTCATATCAACTTGTTGGAACTGATACATGTTTAATAAGACGATTTGGAGAATCAAGTTGGAATTCTAGAAATGAACTCGAATTTTGGAGTAGATATGACCCAAGATTTGAACAGAGGTCAATCAATAAAGTTAATTTTAGTTTTCCATTAAATACTAAATTTACTTTAACCGATAGCACTGGTAAATTTTATCCACAATCTATATCAGAAGAAGCGGGAATAGCGATAATTCCAGTATTTTATAAACAAACAGAATTTCAAGGTAGTGGAGGAACAATTCCAGTTAGTTTGAGAGATATTCCTTTTTGTGCTTTTGTGAGTATTTACTCGCAAGACCCAGAAAACAACATAAATGACAGACTTCCTTGTCCAATGGCGGGTGAATTTTTTGGTCGTTCTCCATCCACGTATGACAATTTACTTGCAAAAGTTATTACAACACAAAAAACATATACTGTTTCAACAACAGTCGCTTCAAAAACAGTGGATACTTATCCAACTGGAGACACAGAAATCGCAACCCGAACATATCAATATATGCCTTATTGTATGATAGGTGCTGATAATCCAACAATCGGATTTGATGATACATATGGGAGATTTACCATTTCGGGATTACATACTTCAGTAAGAGGTGGAAATGGTGTTTTCCAAGAAATAACAGACGAAGCTAATACACAAGCAACAACTGAATCAATGTGTTCATTTTCACAAGAAAGTGCTATTTCTGGAATAAATGTTCAAGGAATTAAAGTTCCTTATAATCTTATAATCCAAAATGTCAACATTAATTCAACTATTTCTTCACAATCTGGATTAACAATTCAAGATATATTCTTGTACACAAAAGGAGGAACTCCCCTTTTTGACCAACCCTTAGACCCTAGGACACCAGTTGCTTATGAAGGAAGTCTTTTTTCAAAATTGGGTTTTAGACTAGAGCAATTAATTCCTTATGTTGGACAACGTCAATCAAATTTCAATCGTGGTTCTTACAATTTATATCTAGGTTCTGATCAATCATTTGTTAATAAATATAACACAATGGTTGCTCCTTTGACAACGAATGCTTATATTTCAGCAGCCGATCAATTATCAATGGTTACAAATGCTAGAGATTATATCATGTCCAATCTTGGAGGAAATTCTCCCAATCAAGAAATATTTATTAATGCTCAAAGTGATGATTTAGTAGCAGTAGATTTGCCTTCTAAATTAGATTATTCTTATTTAATTATTTATTCAAATATTGTTCAAAATACTCAATTTTATGGTGGTGCATCGGGTCAGCAAAAGGTGCCCGCAATGGCATACGTATCGCGAAATTATTCAACTGGTGATTTCTTTTTTTCGGGAGGGCCAACGTCTTGGGAATATGTTGTTGATAAAGAATATGTAATAACAGAATTTGATGTAAACATTACTCTTCCAAATGGACTTCCAGCACCTATTGAAAATAATTCATCTATTATTTATAAGATTACAAAAGCGAAAACACTTCCTCCACCCTTAAGTGCTTTTGAACCACAAAAAAAAAAATAGTTTAAGCAAATGGACACATTATAAATATAACCAATAAAAACCCACAATGCCAAATTTCAAAAATTCAAAAATCTATAAGATTGTTAATAATGATAATGACAAATTCTATGTAGGTTCAACAACTCAATCATTACACAATAGATTTAACGACCACAAAAGCACACAAAGTTGTTCTAGTGTGGAAGTTGGTGATTTAAAACAATGTAGTATTATATTAATAGAAGCATTTGAATGTGATAATAGACAAGAAATGTTAAAGAAAGAAAGAGAGTATTTTGATAAATATAAAGCAGAAGGTGCAAACATTGTTAATAAAAAGAAACCAATATCATATACTGGCGAAAGAAAAGAACAACAACATAAATGGTATCAAAGCATATATCAAGAAAAAAGAACAGTCTTATTAAAAAAAACAAAAGAATACTATGATAAAAATAAAGACAAATTAAAAGTAAAAATAACTTGTGAATGTGGTTGTCAAATTACAAAATATAACATGGTAAAACATAAAAAATCAAAAAAACATTTAAATTTAATTAATACTTAATATTAGAATCTTTTCTTTTTTCAAAATTCAATTTACTTAATCCTTTCTTTTTAGGAATTGTTTTCTTTACATTTTTCTTTTCACTATAACCAACAAAAACATCTTTTGGTTTAACTGATGGTTTAGTTTTCTTTTCTAATTCTTTCTTAATCTTTTTGTCCATTTCTGCGAGATTATGTCCAGCTTCATAATCAGTGTTGTCATAATGACACATTTTACACTCCATGCTTTATTATATGATTAGATTTAAATATAAATAAAATTAAATTAATAATTAAAAATAATATCTTTATTAATTATAAAGAATGAGTTTAGTCACTATATCGAGCAAACGAAACACAGAAGTTCAACGAGATACTGACCCAGCAATTATCAAAAATCATTTTAAGGATGGTTTAGTATTACGTGAAGGGACAGAAGTCGCTTTGGTTTCTTTAACTATTAATAAATTAGATTTATTTGAAATTATTGCTGGTGAAAATGATGTGTTTATTTGGAGAATCGGCAATAGACAATCTTTTGAACAACATACAGTAACAATCGCTGAAGGAAACTATAACGGTTCAACATTAGCAACTGAACTTGCATTGAAAGCAAATGCTTCAACATTATTAGGTAATTTCAAAGGAACATGGACATGTACATTCGACCAAACAGCACAAAATGGCGAAGGAGCATTTACAATGAATTATGGTCAGAATGAAACACCCGCAGCCCCGAATGAACAAACATATACAGCATATGATGGAGGAAATCCAGTTTTTACAAACAATGGTTCTGCTACTGTAAACATAAGTGGTGCTTCTGGTAATCCCGCAACTGATGATTTTTCAACTGGTGATAATCCTTTAATTATTACTGGTAATAAGGGTATTTTTCCAAATGATGGCGACTTTGAATGTATTATTAGACCACAAGAAGGATACACAGAAATTGACCAACGTGAAGCATTAAGAGCGGGTGGTGGTTTAGTTGATGAAACCGTTTATACTGGAGGAACTCCAACAGTAAGAGATGGGACTTTCAATGTGACCGTTTCTCCACCAGCAGATAATGGTTGGACATTAACTTTTCAATATTCTAATGGAGACCCTCAAGTATTTTGGGTTTATTTAGGAGATGGAGAATGGGGTGCTGGAACCGATGGTTCAGTGGCCGCAACTAGAGCAAATTGTGTTGATTTCTGGTTCTATAATCCAACCCGTGGAGTATATGCCGATGTTGAAAATGGAGAACGTGGAAACGAAGTTCCAAACACTGGTGCTTTTTATAAACCTCAAGGTTCGACCTTCAGTGTTGTTCAAGGAAATGTTGGAATGGGAAAAACCATTTCTGGATATGTAAGAAATTATTTATATAAAGGAAGGGATAATTATCCAGGGGATACCAATGCAGACATTCTCAAATCAAGTCCAGATGGTTTTGATATTACAGTAACTTGTGAAGATACTGGAGCAGAGGATGGTGTTTTATTTTCACTTGGAAGAATGGTTCAAAACCAAGGAACTGAATTTCCAAATCCTGGATGGAGAAATGCCTCAGCACTGGTTACTGATTTCGAAGATTTAAATCCAACATCTGATTTCAGTGGTCTCCCACCAGTTGCTGGTGTCACTCCCGCAAATTGGGCAAGTTATAATTACCCAGATGATCACATCAAAATTCGTGTTGCTATTTCAAAAGTTCTTCAAGTACAAGTATACTTATCACATGATACTGCTGGAGACAATGTTTTTATTGAAGAACAATTTGTTCGAAGAACTGGTGATGCTAATGGATTTAATACAACTATTAAAGAGAAATTCTTTCCATTAAGACCAGTTGTGGCTGTTGGACGAGGTAATCAATACTATGCTTCAAGATATTTTCTTCAAGGTAAATTTGATGACACTGAAATTGTCAATCCAAATTTCCAAGTTGCTTCTTCAGCAATAACACTTCACAAAGGAGATGCT
>TARA_R110001592_G_scaffold363237_1_pt1 | contig 23571 bp, 15 predicted proteins | sample TARA_R110001592 | Tara Oceans TARA_R110001592 (sample SAMEA4398387) | marine metagenome | biome: Polar Biome; feature: [SRF] surface water layer (ENVO:00010504); material: water (ENVO:00002006), including particulate matter (ENVO:01000060) such as... | depth 5 m | reverse complement strand
CCCCCCCCAGGCAGAAATCGATGCTGCCATACAGCGCGGTGTGGCATTTCTGAAAAATACTCCTGATTATGGCCGCAGTGGTCTGAATGCATTTGTAGCTTACACACTCCTGAAAACAGGCGAGTCACCTGATTCACCCTATATTCAGAATTGCGTCAAGAATATATTGGCCGACCATAATCAGAAAAATGAAAAAGGGGAAATAATCTACCAGCCGGGGCGTGACTACAATTATTGCGCGGGAGTCCAGTTGATGGTTCTCGAAGCGATCGACCCGGAAAAATATCAGACAGAGATTCAGACCACTGTGGATTTCCTCATCAGGACGCAACACTCTACCGGCAGCTGGTATTATCCAGGTAACAATCCGCACAATGGTGATACCAGTATTACTCAATATGCCATTCTGGGACTCTGGGCTGCGGAACGTGCCGGAGTACAGTGTCCCACCGCAGTCTGGGATAAGGCAGCACGCTGGCATTTGACAACCCAGCTGCGAGATGGAGGATTTGGTTACCATCCGGCTTCACCTTCCGAAGCGACAGCCAAACACACCATGGGGGTCGCCGGCACGGGCAGCCTGTATGTAATCTCCCTGATGCTTTACCCCGAGGGAAAACCGCGCACGGCCGACAATCCCCAGACGGGGAGCATCAGAAAAAAACGATTTGGTTTTCTGGAGAAAGTCGAACTGGTAGAAAAGCCAGTTGGCAATGAAAAAAACCTGATTACCAAACCGAACATTCCATTAAGTGCAATCGAAAATGCGAAATCAAAAGGGGGAGACTGGGTCATTAGGAATTACAACATCCGTAACCCAACCGGTTGGCCCATTTATTACCTGTATGGACTGGAACGAATCGCTGCGCTGGCAGATGCTAAAAAACTGGGACCGCACGACTGGTATGCGGATGGAGCCCAACAGCTGCTCACGACCCAGCGCGATGACGGCAGCTGGTATGGAGTAGGAAACATTTCTCCTTCCACCTGCCTGGCGATTATTTTTCTTTCCAAGGCAACCGGTAAAACGTTACACCGAAAGTATCAACCTGAACCGGTCGGATCCGGACTGCTGGCAGGAGGCAGGGGTCTGCCCAAAAACCTTGCAGAAGTTCAGATGCGAAACGGCAAAGTGGAAAGTAAATCACTGTCCGGCGATCTCACTGAGCTGCTGGCACAACTCGAAGATCCTGCGAATTCTGATCTGGAAGCCACCCAGGAATCACTGATCGAAACCATCACCCTGGGTGATCGCGAGAAACTGATCCAGCAGAAAGAACGCGTGTTGAAACTGATTGAGGCCCGCTCACCCGATGTCCGCAGAACCGCGATCTGGGCGCTGGCGCGTACCAATGATTTTACTGTGGCACCGCGGTTGATTGATGCGTTGAAAGATCCCGATTTAGGCGTACGCATTGAAGCGCGAAATGGTCTCTGTACTCTCAGCCGAAAAATCAGAGGGCTGGGAATGCCCGAAGATCCACTGGCAGACGCTCCGGAAAACCTGGATGAAAAAGAACGGATTCAGATTGTCAATCAGTGGTCAGATGAAACAGCAAAACGCTGGCAGAAATGGTATAACAGCATCAAACCCTTTGAAGAAAAATTCAACCTCTACGAAGTGCTCAACCAGCTCCCCGCGTCGAAATAACCTCAATCAATTCGTCTCCTAGAGATTCGCTACATACAATGGCACAGGCACCACCACAAGAAGATCATCGCAAGTCGCCGGTCATGCGGGTTACCCAGTATGACCAGGTGAGCTCGTCGCTGATCGCGATTGTGCTGGCTTTGGTGATCGCTGTGCTCTGGCTCTCCATTGTCTGGTTCACCAATCGCCTGCCTCAGACCGAAAACGAGGTGGCTTTAGAGATGATTGACCTGTCGGGTGGAGCAGAAGATGGCTCGCCCGATGAGGAACTGCTGGTTGAATCGCCTGAAGATCCGGTTGATGATCCGTCCCAGGTTGATACCCCCAGCGAGGAAAACCAGGTAGAAGAGATGCTGGACAGCGTAGTTGAGCTGTCAGACAAAGCCACTCAGCAGGTACAACAGCAGATGCAAACCGATCTGACCAACTCGGGTAAAGTCGGGAGTGCTGCCGGCACAGGCAAGCGGGCGCTGGGCTTTGGACCAGGCAAAAAAGGGCTGCCGCGCGAGCAGCGGTGGTTTATTAAATTCTCCGATCGTGGCTCTCTGATTGATTACGCCCGGCAACTGGATTATTTCAAAATCGAACTGGGGGCCCTGCTCCGCAGCGGCAAAATGGTCTATCTCTCCAATCTGTCATCAGATAAACCCGTGACGCGTACTGCGTCTTCGGGAGCGGACGAAAAACGACTCTACATGACCTGGCAGGGAGGCGAGCGCAGAACCAGCGATATCAGTCTCTTTAAAAAAGCCGGGCACGATGTGACCGGGGCCATCCTGTTTCACTTCTATCCCAAAGAGACAGAAAACCAGTTACTGACGCAGGAAAAAAAGTATCGCAATAAGAACTTTGATGAAATCCGCAGAACCTATTTTACAGTTCGCGGAAATCGTTCCGGATACACCTTTGATGTGACTCGACAAACTTATTTCCATTAAATGAGATAATCAGCAGGCAACTATGAACTACTCCCTTGCTCCGATATTAAATGCCGCCGGAATTGCCATCTACGTATCACTGGGTTTGACGGCTCTGTACGGTGTTTTCTGTGTGATTCTGCTGGTCAGGCAAATCTCACAAAAACGCTTTATGACACAAAATGCAGCGAATGAATTTCTCGATCAGATTCACGAAGACATCGAGAATAAAGATTATGAATCGGTGATCAACCTCTGCGATTCCCCCCCCTACTGGAGTAAGGCGGTCCCCCAGTTGATTCTGGTAGCCATGGCGAACCTGGAACGTCCTGCGAAAAAACTCAGACAGATGCTCGCTGAAAAGTTTGAACGGGATATTCTGGCTGACCTCGAATATCGCATGTCCTGGATCAGTACGATTGTGAAAAGCGCCCCGATGCTCGGGCTGCTGGGAACCGTCATCGGGATGATCAACGCGTTTGACAAAATCGGCAACATGCAGGAATCAGGTGGCGATCCCAGCCAGCTGGCGGGAGAAATCAGTTTTGCCTTATTCACCACGGCCGCTGGTCTGGCAGTGGCGATTCCGCTGGTCATGGCAGGGGCATTAATCCATGTGAGAATCGGCAAACTGCAGGATTCGGTCCAGGAGCATACGGGCGAATTTCTCGAGATCCTGGAAGACTCCCGTAAGTCGTGATTCACTAAGGTATACAGAACATGGCGCGTAAGAAATCATTATTTAACGGCGATTCCGACGGCTGGAAGAAGCGTCCGGCTGCCGGAGCGGGTGACGACCTCGACATCACGCCGATGATCGATGTCACATTCCTGTTGTTGATTTTTTTCATGGTCACTTCAACCATGCAGGCCACGCAGGATTCTGATGTCCCCGTTGCCCGCCACGGTGTCGGTGTCGATACGCGGGGTTCCACCATTGTCCTGGTTCACAATGATGGAAACGGACTCAACGGTCAAAGTGTCATCGAGTTGAAAGAAGCTGGCGGCGCAATCGAAGTCTCGCTGGATGAACTGACGGCTCGTGTTCGCGAACGTGTGCAGAACGGGGTCATGGATGTCATTATCAAAGCGGATCGTGGCGTTCCGCATGGATTTGTACAGGAGGTCACACGTGCCGTGACCGAAGTGGATGGCGTGAAATTTTATATTGGAATTGAAGAGAAGAAAAACAACTGATTTTTCAGCGGGAAAGAACGTAATACAGATGAGAACGCTCCTACAGGTACTCAAATACTGAATCTCATATGCCAATCAAGTTTTATTGTAAAAAGTGTGGTCAAAGGCTGAGCATTACCAGCAAAAGAGCGGGTAAGGCTGTCGCCTGTCCTGCGTGCCGAAGCCGGATCATCATACCATTTGAGAGCGAGGACAAGCGCACTGATCCGCCGTCAACGGCTCCCGCTGCGGAAGAACCACCAGTCCCCCCTCGCAAAAAACATCCAGAGACTGTCCCCACTCCTGCCGCAGACACTCCTCTGGATGAAGAACAGGACCAGTTACTACACGACCTGGACGACCTGGGGCCGATCGGCGAAAGCTGGGACGAACTGCTCGCCGGTGACTGGGAACAGGAACCAGAACCAGAATCGTTCCCGCAGCCTGAGCCCGTCGTTTCTGACGAGTTGAAAGAACCTGAACCTCCTGTGGAAGAGGAGTCGCCTCAACTTGAATCTTCTCCCGGAGAGTTTTTTGAAGAAGAAGTGGAGCAGTTAGAGGAAGTCGATGATACTTTCGCTGCCGAGCCGGAGCCAGAACCAGTCGCGGAGAGTGAACCAGCGGTATCTCCGGAAGTGATGGATCCGAAAATCCCACTCGAATCAGTGCCCGAAGCTGTCTCCAGTGAAATCGTACCTGAGCCTGAAGAATCAGCTGTTCCTCCCATTGCATCAACAGAGACGGCCCCAGAGACTGCGACGGCTGTTAAAAAGTATTTTCCCCCCGAAGAAGACGAAGACGATGAGGACGACGACGATGGTTTCTCAATCCGTTCTGCCGATTCCGAATTTGAAGAGATGGATCTGACGCCGATGGTCGATGTCACGTTTCTGCTGTTGATCTTTTTTATGATCACCGCTTCGTTCAGTCTGCAGAAAAGCATTCAGGTGCCACCACCCAATCCGGACGAGGATGGCGTCTCCCAATCCCTGCAGACACTGGATGACTTCCGGGAAGAATCCATCATCGTCGAGATCGACAATAATAACGGTATTTATGTAGACGACACCAAACTCTCCAATCCTGCTGAAATTGTCCAGGCGATTCTGGACCGGCGCGACGCGGACGGAAAACCAAAATCAGAACTGGTACTCAGTGCGCATAAAGCAGCGCGACATGAAACGGTGGTCGCGGTTGTGGATGCAGCGAATGAAGTCGGGATGCAAAAAATCCGGCTCGCCTCTTACAAGGGGCCTGAAGACTGATCCGTATCAGTCAGAACACTCCTGCAATGCACGCCTATGACCTTCAAAAAAGATAAGTATCTGAAATGGCAAGTTTAGAAATTTCATTCCTGTCTGGAAAACATCAGATCATCGAGCTGTCAAAACAACAGCCCGTTTCGATCGGCAGCCATGCTTCCAATGACTTACAGATAGATAATGAGAATGTTGCTTCGATGCAGTGCCGGATCAGCTGGAACAAAAAAGGCTTTGAAGTTCTCGCTGCGACCAGTGACGGTATCGAAATCAACGGAACCATGTCCGGGCGGTCCCTGTTAAAGGATGGGGATCTGATTCGGATTGGAGAGGCGGACATTCTGTTTGTTGATGAGGTCGACCTGCTTGATCTGAGTGAACCACTGCCGGATGCTGCAGAAGATGCGGAAAGCTCCATGTATGACCTCAAACCGGTCAGCCAGGATGAACTGGAACTGGTTTTACAGAACCCCCTCAAACCCAAAGAAGAAACGGCCCCCCCGGAAAAGAAACCCCCTAAACAGAAGAAATCCTCAAAAAAGAAATCTGCCAGATCAAAGAAATCTGCCAGACAGAAAGAGACTCTCCAGGACGATGATGAAGAAATCCTGGATGTCGACGACCTGGACCTGGTTTCCGCTGCGGAAATGCTGACTTATGAAGAACCTGATTCCACTGGCGGTACACCTGCCGGAACGTTTCTCGCTCGCTCCAGTGAACATGCCTCTGATGAGGAAGAGACAGCCAACGATGATCGTTCGAAAGCACAAAGTCCCCTTTCTCTGAAAGACCGTGTCCGTCGACGTTCTTCCCGTAACGCAGTAAGACCGGGCGAACGCCGGGTGGTCCACTCCCCGTTTGTGCTTTCACTGGCAGGTGGTAGCATTCTACTGGTATTAATCGCCTTAACGTTCTGGTTTATCATTGGACGGGATACCGCAAAGCGTCATTTCGATGCAGCAGTCCAGGAGATGGAAGCTGGTAAATATTCTCAGGCCATTCAACTGTTTGAACATTTCCTGGAAAATTATAACAAGAGTGACTACGCCGACGAAGCACGGATCATGCTCAGTGAATCACTGGTGGAAAAAGAAATCTCCGGCTCGACACCTGCCTGGAGCAGGGGGCTGGAAGCGACGAATCAGTTCATAAAAAAACACCGTGATGATTCTGACTTCAAAGCACTGTATCCGACGCTGGTCGACTACGGACAGCGCATCGCGCTCGGAGCCGTCGAAACAGCCAGCCGCACAAAAGAACGCGATCTGTTAGTCGTATCCAGTAATGCAGAAAAGATCCTCACGCGTTACAGCCCCCCCGATGCTCCCCCTGCAGACGCCTTAGCCAGAATCAAAGCGGGCTATGAAAAAGCGGAGGCGGAAATTCTGCGTAAAGAAGTTTTTGATGTCGCCGTCAATCAAATAGAAGAATCCATTAAGCAGAAAAATACACTGCAGGCTCTGGAACAGAGGCGCCACCTGCTCGATCGTTACCCCTACTATAAAGATGATCGTAAAATGGCGACGGTATTAACAAAAATACTGGATCTGGAAAAATCGCTGGTGCAGACCAGTAATGCAGCAGTCCCGGCAGTGACGGAAGACTATCCGGAACCGTTTCCCCAGGCAGTGACGCTCACGCTGCATACGCGATCCCGGTCGAATGAAGTTTCCGATGGCAGGAATGTATTTGCGACTGCCAACGGCAGCTGCTTCGGTATCGATTCCATTACGGGAGACCCCATCTGGCGTCGACCGACGGGACTGGATGCACCGTTTGCTCCCTTGACGGTCGCCGGCAGTGAACCTTCTCTACTGCTGTACGATACGCGTCAGCACGAACTGTTGTGTGTCACCCAGAAAAGCGGAAAACTGGTCTGGCGACAGCCCATGCCCTCCCGCCCGACCGGGAAACCACTGGTGTACCAGGGACAGATAGTCATTTCCTGTAGTGGAGGTGAGTTGCTCAATCTGGATCTGTTAAAAGGGGATATCGTATCTCAACTTAAATTTGCCCAGCCTCTCGTTGGCGCTCCGGGGCTGGTCTATGGCGAACAGGCTGTTGCTGTTGCCGGTTTTGAAGCGGTGATCTACCTGGTAAGCCTGCGTCCCTTTGAATGTCAGAAAGTGGCTTCTCTCGGACATCGCCCGGGTACCATCGGTATCCCCATTCTTTCGATGGGCAAACTGCTGCTGGTTTGTGAGAACGATCGTGCCGACTCTGCCTTACTGCATGTCCTGGATGGAAACGGACAAAATGCAACACTCAACGAACTGGAACAGGTCCGGATCAAAGGTCAGGTCCACAGCGTCCCTGTCCTTCGCGGCAAACAGATGTTCTTTCCGACCGTTCCGGAACGCATTACTGCTTTTACTGTCACAGACGAAGAGGGCAAACGCAAGCTGAGCGAAATCGCATCAGCTCAGTTACAGGATCCCCTTTCCTGCCAGATCTACCTTTCCGCAGGCTCTGGTGGTCAACTCTGGATGTGCAGTTCTGCCTTACGTAAATTCACGCTCCAGAACACGGGCATCACACTGGACAAGAAAAAAATCGCGGACGGCCTGGCTTCACAGCCGATGCAGTTGATCGGCAACAATCTCTACCTGGCCCGCCGCCTGCTCTCATCCAATTCCGTCATCTTTAGCATCGCCAATCGCGATGAAATGTCGAGTACCTGGAAGTCCATTCTGGGAACCGACATCGTCGCAACCTATCCCTACGGTGCAGGCGATCAACAGGGGCTGGTCTGCATCACTTCGGATGGTGATATTTTCCGCCTGCGTGAGAACGATTTTGAATCAACACAATCACCGTTCAAAGAAAAGCCCAGTACGCAACTCAAGCTCCCCGATTCGCTGAAAGCACCGCTGCAATCAAGCCGTCTGTCGAATGGGAAAACAGCAGTTTACTGCGGTGTACCACAGCCGACTCTCTGGATCCTCAACCAGTTCGGACAACTGGAAGAGACAATTGATTTAAAGTCACCACTCGATGCGCCCCCCGTGCTGATCGGCGATGGGATTGCATTGCCATTTCGAAAAAGTATCGCAGTCTACCGCAAAGGTCGTGGACTGGATTCCGTGCTGGAGCATGTGCTGCCGGACGATGTCGATGCCAGCGTGAGCTGGAAACAGCTGATCCCGTCTGACAAAGATCAATGCATTGCCATCACATCGTCTGGCCAGATCATCTCACTGCAATATCGTACCAGCCCGGTTCGCCACCTGGCGGTCCTTTCCGTCATTGACAAGAAGCAACCGATCGATTTCAAGGCAGGCATCGGAAAGGACACGCTGGCGGTATCTGATGCGTCAGGCTTACTGCAGTTGCTGGACCTGAAGTCGCTGCAACCAAAGGCCAAACTGCAGCTGGACACCCCGGCAACCAGCGATCTCCGGTTAATTGATCCATTTCTGTTTGTACAAACAAAACAGAATTTAAGCTGCTTTAATATCAACCAGGGACTCGAGAAAATATGGAATCTGGATTTACCAGACGCCTCTCTGGCCGGTCCCCCTGCGATCATTAAGAACCAGCTCCTGCTTTCTCTGCAGAATGGAAAAGTACAATCTGTCGATTTACAGACCGGAAAAGTTTCAGCCGAACTCGTCGCGCCTCTCCCGGCCAGCGGTTCGGTAGTCAATCTTGAGAATTTTCTGCTGGTACCAACCATGGATGGCAGCCTCTATCGAATTGACCAGGCACTGCAGCAGAAAGGTCAGGCGTCGCTATGAGGACATATCGAAATCTTTTTCTGACATTGCTTGTTCTGTTCGGACTTTCGTTCATCGTGGACCGCCCGTTTGCCATCGCTCAAAATGAGAAAAAAGCAGACACGAAACCGGACTCCGCCACGCAAGAAACGAAGAACGAAGACTCAGACAGTAACGAAGTGGAAATTCTTCCCAAGCTGGAAGAGATGCAGACCCCGACTGTAGAAGAACTGCTGAAGAAACCTCCGGTTGACTGGGTTGTGCTCGAAAATGATTCCGTGCTGGTCGTCGAACCGATCTATCCCCGACCCGATACATTGGGAAAGCTCGACCTTACCCTTAAAGAAAGCTACAACTGGCCGAAACCCAAAAGCAAAGAAGAAATCGACGAACAGCGCAAAATGCGGGCGGACATGAATTTTATTCAGATCACCCTCGTCGATGATAAAGAAAACCCGGAATATCGGATTCAAAGAAAAAGCGTAAAAGAAGTCATTCATCATGAAGACCAGATCATCAAAAGAATCGATCTGTTATTTCAGGAGAAAGACCTGAAAACCGCCTTTGAACTCCTACTGGTGCTCGACCGGAAGCATCGAGACTGGCCTGGTTTTGATCAGCGGCAGAATCAGCTGTTGTTGCTGGAAGCGCAGGATAAACAACAATCGAAACAATATCTCAATGCCCTGGCTTATGTCCAGGATCTCCACAGTCGCGCCCCCAAATATCCCGGCTTGAGTAAACTCGCTGGTGAAATCATTGATGTGATGATCTCACAGGCGGTTCAGGAAAAAGCATATCGCAAGGCGCATTACTATCTGAAACGTCTCGAATTAATGTTCCCGCAACAGGAAACTGTGACCAAATGGAAAACCGCCTTCCTCAATGAGTCGAATTCAATACTGAAAGCCGCGGAACAGGCCGCCAGTCAGCAGCAGTATCCGCAGGCGATACACGCCGTGTCTACCGCAGTGGTCATCTGTCCCGACAATCCAAAGCTTCGCGAATCCCTGCTGAGATACCAAAAGCGTTATCCGGTAATCAATGTGGGCGTGCTGGAAACCGCACTGGAAGAAACACCTTATTTTCTCGAGCGTGAATCGACCCGCCGCCATCGCACGTTAACTCAAATACCGTTATTTGAGGTAACCAGAGTCAACCAGACTCCTCATTACCAAAGCCGTTTTCTGGAACAGTGGGAACCGACCGACCTCGGGCGGCGTGCTGACTTTATCTTGCGACAGTCCTATTCTCCCTGGGAGTCGCACCCCCCTTTAATTGCTGCTGATATCACGACGTACCTGAGAGGGAAAATCACTCCCGGCACTGCGAAATACGACGAACGATTTGACAGTTATGTCCGTTCGGTCTCATCGACGGGCCCCTTCACATTCCGGGTTTATTTTGATCGTGTCCCCCTGCGAACCGAATGGCTGCTCTCCGACCCCGTGGATTCCCCCCCGATCTGGCTGAATATCTCTACCGCATCGGAATCTGAACCATCACCGGCCGGGGATGAAATCCTCGCATCCAGTCGCTTTATAGTCGATCACCAGCACGAAGGGATTGTCAGTTACAGGCGAGCCGTACCCGAACCAGCTGACCAGCGGGAATACAGTGTTGCCCAGATCAATGAGGTCCCCTATCCCAGTTTCGAAAAATCGTTCCAGGGTTTGCTGCTGGGAGAAGTCTCGGCGCTCGCTTTTCTGCCAGCCAGGCTGGTTTCCTATTTTCAGGATAGCCAGGAGTTCAATGTCGTACAGAGTGCGATTCCCCTCACCCACGTTCTGCAGTTTAACCCCGAGAGCAAACCGATGGAGATCGTTGAGCTGCGACGGGCACTGGCATACGCCATCGACCGGCAAAAGATTTTATCTGAAACCCTGCTCCAGGGATCCCGACTGCTGAACGGTCGCCTGATTACCGCGCCGTACTTCACCGGACTGCAGGTTTATAACCAGCAGGTTCCTCAACGCGAATACAGTTTCCCACTCGCGGTCGCACTGGCCGTGGCTTCACAAAAAAAACTGGGGGGAAAGTTTCCAACGCTGCGCATGCTGTGTGATCCCAATCCAGAAGCACAGGCAGCAGCCCAGGAAATGATCAAAGCCTGGTCCCAGATCGGACTGAAGGTCGTATTGATACCGAATACTGCTGAAGCCGGAAAAGAAAATCTGCAATGGGATATCGTCTACCGTACGGTCGCCATGACTGAACCCGTGATGGAGCTCTGGCCTTTTCTGACGGTGGGCAAAGGCGCACAAATCGAATCACTGGAAATCCTCCCGGACTGGATGCGACTCTCGCTCATTGAACTTGATGAAGCCACAGACTGGGAATCGGCAACGGCACTCATTAAAAAACTGCAGCAGCAGCTCTACTCGATGGCACATATTATTCCGCTCTGGGAGATCGACCAGTTTCATGTCTTTCGTAAGAACATCAAAGGTTATGCCGATCGTCCCCTGAATTTTTATGACAATATAGAGCAATGGATACCGGAACCCTTCTACCCCGATGTGGAATCGTTTACTCAGAAATAGATCGTGTCACTTTTGGCTTCCTCAGTTGAATCTTTGGGAAAATAATGGCCCCGTTTACAGGTTTGAAATTATATTGCGGTATTCTCATACTCGGGATCCTTTTCGTTCCCGAAACGAAAACGCTATATGCACAGGCAGCGGCAGCTGAGACAAGCGTGGATACGAACACGCATATCAGTCTGAATCCGTACCGTACCCGCATCGAAATCGCCTGCGATCCGGAATCCAGACTCGACGAGTTTGAACGTCAGCAGTTGCATCAAAAGTTATCTCAGATCATCGAACGTTCCGTGGGAGAAAAATGGCAGCTGAATGAACCCGGTGTTCCTCTGCAGGATGTAAATACAGGTATCTTCGAAAATCGCTGGTTACCACTTTGCACTTCTATCGGGTTGTCACGATTGCAGCCGGAACAGATCCTCGCACGCTACCCGTCTCAACCATTTGAGAAACTCTTTCTGATTACCATTGAGCCGGCAGGTATTGGCTATCGTGTTTCAGGCAGAGAGTTTGACTATTATTCGCAGCGTCTCAGCCCGCTGTCTGAAAAAATCACTTATGAAAAACTGTTCCTGGCGGAAACCACGTTTGATTTACTGCGTGATCTGTTTTCCTCTGTCGTGAGCATTGAAACGGTTGAGGGAGAACTGGTGACCGTCAGCGAGCAGGCCAGCCAGTTCCCCACCCCCGATCCCGAAGTTGCCACTGTGAAAAACAACTCCTTCTTTCTACCATTTTTTCGCTATCTGAATCGTGACAGGGAAGTCAAAAACATCCAGATTGTCCCCTGGACCTATCTCGAGATTGAAAAAGTGGATCGCAAACATGCAACCTGCTCTGTTACATCCGGATTGCGAGGTATTCTGGCCGGCAGTCGGCGGCGGGTTGAAACACTGGCCTTGCATGTCCAGCCCCGTTTCCAGGCAACAGAATTGTCACTCATTCTGCGGGGGACTTCGACCCAAACTTACGCCGGTATGAAAGTCCAGCTCTCACCCCTCAACCCGCAGGAGGTTCGTCAGCTGCAGATTGCGGCAAAAAAAGAGAGCGAGGAGACCAGAAAACCGCTGAAAGAACCCGATTATGTGACCGCTGAATTCCTGACCAATCGCAGCGGTTCAATTGCAATCGACGCAGATCCGGAACAGCCGCTGATCTGGCTGTATATTCGCAGCGGTAAAGCTCTGGTTGCGAACGTCCCCTATCTGCCTGGCATTGATTCACAGATCTCGCTCCAGATTCCCGATGACCGAATTCGACTTGGTGTAGAGGGTGAACTGGCAGTGCTCAATGGAGAACTGATCGAAGCGGTAGCCGAACTTTCCATGAAAATGTCACGCATTCGCAGATGGGCTAAAAGCGAGGACTGGGATAAAGTCAATACAGGTATCCGGCAACTGGAGAGTGAACTTTCTCCACGAAAGAATTTTCTGGATAAACTGAACGCCATTCGGATCTCTGCAGTGGAAGCAGCGCAGGCGCAAAATAATAGAACCGCACAGGCCAGAATTGCCAGCCTCTGTCGCGAAACCGGTGACCGGATCGACCGTTTTCTAAGTCCCACCGGCATCATAGATCTAAAAACCGAAATCCAGGATTTAAAACAACTGTCAGGTAATAACAGAAATCGCTGAATCCTCAGATTGAAAAACAAACACCATGTGGACGCTCTCTTCGATCGCAGTCTATCCCGTGAAATCTCTTGATCCGGTCTACGTTGAGCAGGCCGACCTCCTCCCCGACGGTGCACTGGCAGGCGATCGCCAGTTTGCGCTGTTCGATGAGTCCGGCAAACTGATCAACGGAAAACAGTACCCGACGATTCATCAGATCCGTGCGGTGTTTGATCTCGCAGAACAATCAGTTCTGCTTTCTGCCCCGCAGCAGTCATCTGAACCCGTGCATTTTTCGCTGCAGGAGGACCGACGGAAACTGGAAACCTGGTTCAGCGATTATTTTCATTCCCAAATCTACATTCAGGAGAATCGTGAGACCGGCTTTCCGGATGACCTGGCAGCATCAGGACCAACCATCATCAGTACGCAAACGTACGAAGAACTGGCACAGTGGTTCCCGGAGATTTCAGTCGAGGAACTGCGGCTCCGTTTTCGCGCCAACCTGGAATTCACGGGCGACCTTCCCTTCTGTGAAGATCGTCTCTATTCAGCAGAAGATCCCCCGGTGCAGTTTCAAGTCGGCCCTGTCATGTTCGAGGGCGCGAACCCCTGTAAACGCTGTGTGGTTCCTTCCCGTTCGCCCTGGTCGGGAGAGCCTGACCCGCAATTCATGAAAACGTTTATTCAGAAACGCCGGGAAACGTTTCCGACATGGGGAGATCTCAACCTGTTTGAAAACATGTACCGACTGGCTGTAAACACCAGGCTGCCTGCTTCACAAAAGACAGTTTCTTTACGGCTACATGTGGGAGATTCGCTGAAAATCCTGAATTGAGGCCTGAGTTATAATCCGAACAGACTCCCAAAAGTGAGAGATTACAAACGGCACAACTGCTACAACTGCTTCTCAAAGCGAATCGGTTACAGGAATACCCTGCTTTTTTACAAGATCGCAGCAGACACCCTGAAAACAGTACGCTAAGTTTCAGGTGTCGCTTTTTCTGAACATGATAATTTTTTCATACTCAGAGGAAGCTTTTAACGAAGATGTTCTCCCCACTATTCGCAGGGAATCGCGATGCTTGTCCTCAGCCGAAAAAAAGACGAAAAGATCATTATTGGAGATTCCATCACTTTAATGGTGATTGAAATCAAAAACGATAAAGTGCGACTTGGTATTGAAGCACCAAAAGATGTGACCGTACATCGGGAAGAAGTCTACGCCGCCATTAAAGAACAGAGCGAGCACGACAACACCAACTGCGAAACTCCGTAAGCAGTCGTTTTCCTGTCATGTCATCGGGCATTCGTATGCTGTTTTCAGCTGTCCTGTGCCTGGGCCCACATTTTATCGAAGACTTTTCGTTGCTCAGCTAACGCAGCCACTGTGTCTGTTTTGGGCAGTTTACCTTCTTCGAGCATCAGCCAACCCGTATAATTTGCGCCTGCCATCAACTCGAAAAACTCTTTGTGCGGGTAAGGGTTATGAATCAGATCGTGAATATGTGTCGTGGCACCTAAGCGATCTTTGACCATCGCAAAATTCGCAGCCAGCCCTGCTCCTTCCAGATCCTGCTTATTGCAGTTCCAGCAGATTGCCACATTCGGATGAACGGCCACATCCAGGATTTTGCGAATCGTCGGCAGATGGGCACACTTGCCGTGCACTTCCAGTCGAATCTGCTGTCCGAAGCCCTGACCATATTCGCCCAGTTCATTCAATGCTTTTCCGATCTGTTCGATCGTCACGCTTTCCGGAACACCAACATGGAAAGAATCGGGCTTCACCTTTACGCCCGTTCCCCCGACATCGTGGCTGAGTTTGATAAAGTCCTTCGTATCGGCAATTGCCTTCTTCAATACAATCGGATCGGGACTGTCATAGCGTTCATTGCTGCCAATTCCCACTAACGTCACCGGGCTGTCCGCAAATCGTTTCGCAACTTCCTTACGCTGATCTGCTGTCAAAGTGCGTTCCACACCATGGGCATGAGTCGTACGCAGTTCGACCCCCAGAACATTCGCTGTTTCACAGTTTTTCAACAGGGTCGGCAGATCCCAGTCCTTGGCCCATTGATAAGTGACCAGACCATACTGGGCCTGTTTCGCTGATTTCTTTTCTGCAAACACGGAACTCGACAAACCATAGCCTAACGCCAGAGTACTTCCGGCTGCAGCGGTTTTCAAAAAGTCACGACGTGAGTAAAATTCCATGAGTGCATTCTCCAGAGTATATTAATACGGTAGTTCCTGATCACTGAGAGAAGTCAGTTCCCTACCCGTCTCTTTGATCTTACCTATTATTACTGATTCACGAGAGAGATTACAAACAACTTTCTGATGATTTCTGATTCAACCACACAAGCAGAGGGAGCCGTCTGCTTTACAATAAAACTCATTCCTTTTATAAAACAGGTCAGGATCCGTACTGTCAGCGGGAAAACTGTTTCTTTCCCGCTTTTCAATAAAACGACTGTTGACTTTTTATGATTTGATTCCGAGTAAGACCATGAACGAAAAAACCGCACCCGAAAAATTTACCTTTCAGGCCGAAATCAAAAAACTTCTGGATTTGCTCTCACACTCGCTCTACCAGAACCGGGAAATCGCGATCCGGGAGCTCATTTCAAACGCCTCCGATGCGTTAGACAAATTCCGCTTCATCTCGCTGACCGATGAATCTGCCAAAGACGATCAGCCCCTGGAAATCCGTCTCGAGCCCGATTCCGAAAACCGCGTCCTCGCGATCACCGATAACGGCGTCGGCATGACGCACGATGAATTAATCGAAAACATCGGCACCATTGCCCACAGTGGTTCCCTGGACTTTCTGAGTAAAGCCGCCGGTGATCAGAAAGAAGAAGTCTCCCTGATCGGTAAGTTTGGCGTCGGCTTTTATTCTGCCTTCATGCTGGCCGACAAAGTTGAAGTTCTCACGCGCAGTTACCAGGATGAGACCGGTTATAAATGGGAATCGGATGGAACCGGGTCCTTCACCATCGAATCCCAGGCCGACCTGCAGCGCGGTACATCCATTCGCCTGCATCTGCGCAAAGACCTGGACGAGTATACCGACGATACGCGTTTGAAATTCATCCTGAAAAAATATTCCACCTTCGTCCCCTATCCGATCAAAATCGGCGAAGAACTCGTCAATGATCAGAAACCGATCTGGATCGAACCCAAAAATCAACTCACCCAGGAACAGTACGACGGGTTCTACCAGTACCTCGCCCACAACGGCGAAGATTCGGCCCGCTGGCATCTGCACCTCAGTAGCGATTCCCCGTTCCAGTTCCACTGCATCCTGTATTGCCCGCAGAACAACATGGAACTGATGGGCTTCGGACGCACCGAACATGGCATCAGCCTGTGTGCCAAACGCATCCTCGTTCAGAATGATAACCGCGACCTGCTCCCCGAATACCTGCGATTCCTGTACGGACTCGTCGATTCCGCGGATCTGCCGTTAAATATTTCGCGTGAATCGCTACAGGACAACACCGTTTTCCGCAAAATCAAAAAAGTGCTCACCAAGCGTGTGCTCTCTCACCTGGCATCCATCGCCAAAGACGACGAAGAAAAATATCTGGAGTTCTATCGCCAGTTCGGCAGCGTCCTGCGGGAAGGCATTGGCACCGATTTTGAAAACCGCGACGCCCTCGCGAAGCTGCTGCGATTCCCGTCCTCCAAAGGGTCTTCCGAGAGCGAACTCTTTTCACTGGAAGCCTACCTGGAACGGGCCGGCGAAGACCAGAAGCAGATCTATTACCTGGGCGGAAACGATTTCAATACAATCGCCCGTAATCCCAACCTGGAAATCTTCCGCAAAAAAGGCATCGAAGTCTTCTACCTGGAAGACCCGATGGACGAAATCGTCCTGTCCAACCTGGCAAAGTTCTCCGACCATGACATCGTTTCCATCGATTCGTCCGACGTCAAACTGCCCGGAGAAGAAAAAGCAGACGATGACTCCGAAGAAAGCGCAGAGAAAAAGGAAGAAACCAAAGAACCTGCAACACCCGAGTTCGAAAAGGTCCTTTCCCTGTTCCAGGAAGAGCTCAAAGAGGATGTCGAGTCGGTCACGAAATCCGATCGTCTGACCGACAGCCCCTGTTGCCTGGTCATGCCGGAAGGTGCGATCAGTTCTCAGCTGCAAAAAGTGTTGAGCATGGGCAACAAAGATTTCCCGACAACCAAACGCATTCTGGAAATCAACCCCGACGCCGAACTGATCAAACGCCTCTGCACGCTTTCCTCCAACAACGATCAGCACGCCTTCATCAAACAATGCGGGCGACAGCTGTTCTGGAATGTGTCCCTGATGACGGGCATCGCAACCAGTCCAGAGCAGATCACGGAGAACATTCAGAGTATGATGGAAGAACTCGCGCAGAAACGCTCCCCCATTATTACTTAGGGAACGCGAACTGTCTCGTATTGAGTGTGTTTCTCAGGAATACGATCACACCGAGATCAGAGATGACCGGGGCTAATGCCCTTCGGCTAATTGCTGTTAAAAAATCAGCCGCACGGCGTTAGCGGCGGTTATCTCACATTAACTATCACGCGTTCTAATTCAGAAACGCTACTGAATCGTATTTCGCTCACCGCGGTTCCAGTTCCGGAGCCGCGGTGTAGTAATACATATTGGGTACTGCAGGCTGGAACAGTCCCACCCGATTCCACGGCGCCAGCATCCGTTCCGCCTGTTCGACTGCCTGCCTGATTTCCGCTTTCGCAAACCGGGTCTGCTGCTCCCAATCTGACACCAGTTGCAACCAGCGATCGACGGTTCGTACGAACTCGCTGTCATCGGCACATAAAAATAACGGTTGCTTCTGTTCCTGACTGCGTTGATGCTCAAAGCTGGTCGCCGCTGCAAAATAAAACAGCGTGCTCGCCGTAAACAGATTGAAATCAAACCGGCTGCGATAACAACAGGCCACCAGCCCATCAATCAATGACCGCTCTATTTGCAGCGACTTTGAATAATCTGCTAACTGATCTCCCCGCGAGTCTGTTTTCCAATGTTGCTCCAGCACAGAGACCAGTCGCTCAATACCGCATAATGTCTGCGCGATCCCGGTACTGTGCAGCGGATCAATAAACCCCGCCGTGTGAGGTAATAGCGCCCAGTCGTTCCCGGCACACTGAGTCCAGCCCCGCTGCAGACGTCCTGTGGTGACCAGTCCCGTCTCCGGTCCCACGACAGACGCCTCGGCAAACTGTGCCTCGATCGCCGGATATCGCGCGAGCATCTGCCGCCAGTCCATGCCAGCTTGTCGCTCGTCCAATACGAGTCCCGCGCTGGTGATGCCGTTATTGAACCGCAGTTGCCACATCCAACCCTCCTGCAACACGTGATGCAACGCCGCTAAATCACAGGCAAACGGATAATCACTGCAATCCACCTGGCTCTGTTCCAGCACCTCATCCCACAGCTTGACGTCTCTGAAATGTCCATAAATCGCGCGAGATCGGGTGGCGAATTCCGTCTGCGGTCTGATTCCCAAAACGCGGGGCACCAGACCTGCGGCTCCACTCGCATCGATCAGAAACGCAGCCTGCAGAGAGACTTCCTCACCGTTTCTACTGCCTGAAATTTGCCAGCCGTCTGTCCGCTGGAGTAATATTTCCGTTTGATCCAGGTACAAAACATTCGAATCCTGGACTTGCTTCGCGAAGAATTCATCAACGTCCGCCCGGTACCAGTGCGTATCTGCCAGCGTTTCACTCAAATTCGCTGTCACCAGGAGTTCGCTGCCATGCGCGGTATCGGTTTGAAACCGCAGGTCCGGCTGATGGACGAAGTAGCTGAAGCCCCGCTTGACGCCACAGGCGAGATCAGGACAGGCCTGCTGCCACGTCCCATACTTGCAAAATGGCTGAAATTGTGGAAGATCGTACTTCTGGGACAGTGATTGCAGCAGATAGCCAGCCGCGGGCGTCGACGATTCACCAATCGAAAAACGGGGGTGTTTTCCGCGGTCGATTAACGCGACCGACAAGCCAATGCGGTCCAGCAACAGTGCCGTCAGGCTGCCACCAAAGCCGGCTCCCAGAATCACGACGTCAAAGTGCTGCATGAGAGTGGATTGATTCTACTTGATTCAGAGTTTGATAAACAATTCGCAGCAGACATATTAACCGATTGCTGACTCAAAGGCAGGTTCAGAAGGATAGATCATGCAGATACAACCGGTTCTCATCAACGGACAATGGATTCCCTCTACAGGCACCACCAGCTTCCAGGCTGTTAACCCGGCTACTGCCGAAGCGCTGGACCCTGTCTTCCCTGTCAGCCCGTGGGACGAAATCGAATCCGCGCTCGAAGCGGCTGCTGACGCTGCAAAAGCCATACGTGGCTGGTCGGGACAGCGCTTCGCCGCCTTCCTGGAAGCTTACGCCAACGAGATCGAAAAGCGAACCGACGAACTGGTCGCAACCGCGCATGCAGAGACAGGCTATCCCGAATCACCCCGCTTAAGAGACGGCGAGCTTCCCCGCACGACCAATCAACTGCGCCAGGCAGCCGCGCATGCCCGCGAAGGTACCTGGACTCAACCCACCATCGACACGGCTGCCGGAATCAGTTCCATGTTTGGTCCCATTGGTCCGGTGGCGGTCTTTGGCCCGAACAATTTTCCCTTTGCCTTCAACAGCATCGCCGGCGGTGACTTCGCCGCTGCCGTCGCTGCGGGAAACCCGGTGATCGCCAAGGGTCACTCTTCACACCCCAAAACCACGCAGATCTTCGCGGAAGCCGCTGATGCTGCTGCCAAAGCGACCGACATGCCCGCAGGTTTCGTTCAGCTGATTTATCGCACGAGTCACGCCGATGGCTGCCGACTGGTGTCGCATCCCCTGATGGGTGCCATCGGCTATACCGGCGGACGTAGTGCGGGTCTCACGATCAAAGAAGCGGCAGACAAAGCCGGCAAACCAGCCTACCTGGAACTCTCCAGCATCAACCCGGTCTTCATCCTCCCCGGCGCGTTGACCGAACGGGGTGCTGACATCGCTGAAGAATTCAAAGGTAGCTGCCTGATGGGAACAGGCCAGTTCTGCACCAATCCCGGTCTGGTCGCCATTAAAGCCGGTGAAACCGCCGACGCCTTCATTGAAGCAGTCAAACAGAAATTCGAAGAGTCCCCCGCGGGCATTCTGCTGGGAGAAGGCGTGCAGCGCGGCTTCCAGTCCGGCATTACCGCCATCCAGTCTGCCGGTGCGACACTGGTCACAGGCGGCCTGCAGACCGACGGCCCCGGCTTCTCCTGTGCAAACACCTTACTCAAAGTCAGTGGCAGCCAGTTCCTGGAAAATCCGGAAGCCCTGCAGTCAGAAGCCTTCGGAAACAGCTCGCTGATCGTCGTGGCTGACTCTGACGAACAGCTGGTCCAGATCGCCGAATGTCTGGAAGGCAACCTCACTGGCTGCATTTACAGTCATACCGGCGGTGATGATGAAGGCCTGTACGAACAACTGGCTCCCGCTTTACGTCAGAAAGTGGGACGCCTGCTGAATGACAAGATGCCCACCGGCGTGGCTGTCAGCCCGGCAATGAACCATGGCGGCCCCTTCCCGTCCACGGGGCACCCGGTCTTCACCTCGGTCGGCATTCCCGCCGCCATCCACCGCTTTTCGATGCTGCAGTGTTACGACAACGTTCGCCCGCAGCGTCTTCCCGAGGCGTTACAACCGAAAAACCCGAACGGCAAGCTGTGGCGGTATATTGACGGAATGTACACACAGGCTGACTACGAGGCTTAATGACAGGGCAACCAGGCGACAATGCCAGCAGGAAAAGCAGTTCAGAAACGTTCAGAGCGGGGAATCGGCGAACCTGCTGCGTCGTTGAAGCCTCTATAGGACTAAGCACTGAGAAAATATGAATTTACAATGATTTTTTTTGCCCGTAATGTTGTGTAGTCAGCGTGTGTGTTGCTATTATCCTGACTCAGTCAACAAACGGCCTGTCGAGAACAGCAAGCGAATTCCAACGCTTCAAGATCCAGCCGTATCCAATACAGTAAGACTAAATGAGGGCGTAGCTCAGTTGGTAGAGCAACGGACTTTTAATCCGTAGGTCCAGGGTTCGAATCCCTGCGCCCTCATTTCTTACTTCTTACTAGGCAACACTTTATGACTTGCCTCATCCTCTTGATTATCGCCTGTTTTTGGATTGTTACGGGTTTTGTTACGTAAACCCGCGCCGCAGGCATCCCAGATCGAACGCGCGGTATCCTGTGCGTTCTCTTCAAGGTAGTATTCCTGAGTCGTCGCGATGTTCTCATGTCGCATCAGTTCTTTCAGTTCGAACGCCTTCACCCGTCGCGACCATCGGAACCCAAACGCCCGCCGCAGGTCATGAGCAGACGCGTAGCGGGGTTTCCGTTCGCCTGTCTCTTTATCTTTTTTACCTTTGTCCCCGACCATGACATTAGCCTTTTCCCCGATATCGGCAACCACATTAGAAACGGACGTTGAAAGCATCCTGTCTTTATGTCGACGCATCGCCTGTGGATTGAATACCGGGCCTGTTCTCTCGTCTTCTGGGACTTGGTCCAGGAATTCATAGAATTCTGGTGTCATCGGCAATAGACGGTCTTTGTTGCCCTTCTCGGCTTCTGCTCTAATTTGGAACATCGGATATTCACCGTCCAGATTCAAACAGATACAGTCGTCCTCCTTATCCCAGAACAGATTTAAAGACTCTTCCAACCGCAACCCCGACCACCACAATCCCCATAGATAGAATTCCCATGAGGCTACAATCTCAGCTTTTCTTTTCTGGCTGGCTTCGCTCTTACCAGGGTATTTGATCACAGTAGGAATTGCCGCAATCATCCGCTCTAATTCTTCCTTTGTGATCGGACGCCCGCGCATGGCTTTTTTATTTCTGGCTCGTTTGAATTTCGGGAAGTCTGGCACCTTACCGATCAGCTTCTGCGTTTTTCCCCACTCTAAAACTGCCTTCAAGTGTCCGAGACTGTTTTTGATAGTGATCTCTTCAAGCCCAGCTTCCCGCAGAGCTTTCACCATCTTGCTAATATTGGTTTCGTTCACGTTCATCAGTCGCTTAGGGGCAATGTGAGTCTCTACGTAATTGAAAACAGTCCTGATCTTCTGTTGTGTCTTTCCTGCCAGCCCTACGCCTACTTCAGTCTCGTATCGATCACGGAAGTCATCCCATGAGACTGTAGAACGCTTGAAGTATGTTCCCTCATTCAATTCCTTTTCTGTCGATCTCTGGACTCGTTCTGCATCGCGTCTGATCTTGGTTTTCGTGCTTTCCCACTTTTCCCGATTGGTATCAGGATCAGTCCACCGCATATACCAACTGTTACTGTCTTTCCGCTTGCATAAATACACGTTAATCATTGCCGTTTCCCCTTAAATGGTCCCTTTTGTGAATGGTATTCGTCGTCTTGTCGTTCCATCGCGTTACAGGGCATCCTGTGCGATTCTGAAAGGTCTGAAGAAAAACCCCGCCCAGCACACTGCCAGACGGGGACACTCGATTTACTGCTGATGAATAACTGGTTCTGCACCGTTGAGAATGTCAGAAACCCACTGCTCGACCGTTCGATTCGCCTTGAGTGTATTACACTGCTGACAGCACAATACGAGATTCCAGAGCTGATCGCCGCCGCCCTGCGCTTGTGGCAATAAGTGGTCGAGAGTTGAATCGTTGAGCTTCTTGAATTTCCTACCGCAGAACTTGCAGTATGGATGACGACTCCAGAGCCTGTGTCTGTAGTTCCGCCGCTGGCCTTGAGTGATCTCCAACGGTAAAACGTCCGGCTGATCATCGTCGTCAATTTCAGGAACGACTGGTTCAGCCTGTGGAAGTGGGAGAGGGAACGCGTAGCATAGAGGTAATGCAGACATGAGAGAGGTTCCGTTCTGCACGCCAGCGGGGAGCCAACGCGCAACAAAAAACCCGGACCCACACTCAGAGCTCTCAAGCAGTGAAATGCTGCTTTCCCGGCATCGCTGTTACGGGACTCTGAACATGGGTACGGATTTTGGGTTATTTCATTGTTTTGAGAATTAAGCATTTCATGCCCTTTCAGGCTTCGAGAGAACCAACAATTTACCAACCCTCAATGCCTTTCGTCAATACTAGCTTGCCGTTCATCAGTTCTGGTAGAGAAGTCTGTGCTCCAGGCCACTTTGAATCGCTTTATTCGGCCTTGAAAATCCTGAGAAGGCAGTTTATGCCTCCATCGCTAACTTCACATCAGTGGGCCTCTGAGGCAGCCTGATGGCGCCGCGAGGCCAGGAAACAGGCAGAAGTCGGCGACCGACTTGAGCTTGAACTCTCCCGTGGGTGAAGGTGCCTGCGCTGTCTTCACGGGCGAATTTGCCGCGATCGCCGGTTGTTCGACTGACTGGCCGATGCCCGACTTAAACAGACAGAAGCCACCTGCTGCGAAGCAGAGCAGACTGTTCGCAAACAGCAGCGTAGACAGTAGTCATCACTTACGAATGACCAAGAAAACTATTTTTGGTTCCGGACACTTTTGATCTGTGCCACGTTTTTTCTGTGGCAAAAGATTATCGCCGGGAGCGGCGCGTTTCGGTCGTCCCATAATCGACGAATTTAGCGGGATTCCCCTAGCATTGTCAACAAAAGGTTCCTGACACGAATGGCACTGCCGGTGTTTTTTTGCTTTGAGTATGCGCA
>TARA_R110001592_G_scaffold296139_2_pt1 | contig 23641 bp, 18 predicted proteins | sample TARA_R110001592 | Tara Oceans TARA_R110001592 (sample SAMEA4398387) | marine metagenome | biome: Polar Biome; feature: [SRF] surface water layer (ENVO:00010504); material: water (ENVO:00002006), including particulate matter (ENVO:01000060) such as... | depth 5 m | reverse complement strand
GAGCGGCAGGGTGTCGATGCCCTCTTACTCGATTACAATATTCACGATTTAAGTCGCCTGAGTCTTGTTTATTCACGACAGGAAAATCCTTCAGATCAATCTGCCGCTGTTCGATTTAAAAGTAATCAGTATGATATTGATTATTCGCTAATCGCCGGGCGGTTTTTGACTGAGGATAAACTTGGTTTTGGTCTAGCGAGTCAAATGGGTTTAATTGGCTTAAGAGCCGAATTTGTCTGGTCAGACCCTAAAGGCAATTCTAAAGTCAATGCTAAAGACAATGAACCCTATATTGAAACGGTTATCAGTGCCGATTACACAAATCAAAGCGGCATTAAATTTGTCATTGAAGGCTATTTTAATGGTGACGGGGTAACAGACACCTCACAGTATCAATTCGGTCAAATATTAACCGGGGAAAAACTCGGGCTGGCCAAGCGTTATTTAGGTGGCATGATAAGTAAGGAGCTTACGCCACTTTTAGAACTTGAACTCTTGGTTATTGCTAATTTGGATGACCATAGTCAGTTTTTTTCCCCTACGCTTAATTATGACCTACCCACCTTTGAGGACGTCTATCTTAAATTGGGTGCCCAATTATTTACAGGAACAGCAGGAACAGAATATGCCTTCTATGAAAATCTTTATTTTGGCGAACTGACTTACTATTTTTAAGTCCCTTTAGAATTGATAGGGCAGTGAATATCAAAAATTAAACAGTACGATACTGGGACTAATTATTAGCTATAAAAGCGAAGGTTTATAAACATGGTCGATTTAAATATTAATTCCCTGCGTGATGGCGCGGCGAATCGCTTAAATACAAGTTGCTTTTGCACCACATTAAACCGTACACAGATGCATACAGTTTTGCAGGCTGATGAACTGAATCAAGACGTACTCTCAAGCCACCCACAATTATTTTCTAATACCAGTGTTTTTATTTCGCCCTCACATGCTGAGCAAATGCGCCGCATCATTAGTGCGGTGACACGCGTTGTAAAACTACCTGGATATTTACAACGGGTCTTGGAGAATGCACCTAATATAGCGACAAATGATACGGGTGCTGAAGGTGTGTTTATGGGCTATGACTTTCATATGAGTGAGCAAGGCCCACAGATAATCGAGATCAATACCAATGCAGGCGGTGCATTCTTAAATGCCGCATTGGTGAGCGCACAAACAAAATGTTGTCGTGAAGCTGGCGTGATTTTACCAACCTTAAAAACACACCTAGAAGCAGAATTCATGGATATGTTTTTTAAGGAATGGGCATTGGTGCGTAAAGATAAGCCACTCAAAGTGATTGCCATTGTGGATGAGAATGTCCAGCAACAATTCTTATATCCAGAATTCAAAATGGCACAACGCTTGTTCGAGCAACACGGCTTAAGCGCAGTGATTGCCGAACCCAGTGAACTGTTATTTATTGATGGTGAACTTCGTTATCAGGACCAGGTAATTGATTTGGTTTACAACCGCTTGACCGATTTTGCACTGGAGAACCATGAAAGTAGTCCATTGCGTCAAGCTTTCCAAGCGAATGCTGTTGTGGTTACGCCCAATCCACATCACCATGCCGTCTATGCAGATAAGCGCAATCTGATTATTCTTAGTGATGCAAATCTGTTAGCGCAACTGGGTGCAGATCCAGAAGACATCACTATTTTAAACAATGGAATTCCTGCTACACGAAGCGTAACACCTGAGAATGCAGACTTGCTCTGGCAAGACCGCAAGCAACTCTTTTTCAAACCGGCTGCTGGCTTTGGGAGCCGTGCAGCATATCGAGGCGACAAGCTTACCAAGCGCGTGTGGCAGGAGATTTCACAAGGCGACAATCTACAAGACAACAATCTACAAGGCAAAAATCTACAAGGCAAAAATCTACAAGGCCAATATGTAGCCCAAAAAATAGTCGCACCGAGTGAAAGAGGAATCTTGGTGGATGGCCAGGAAGTCAGCCTAAAGATGGATATCCGCGCTTATGTTTATGCCGGTGAAATTCAATTATTGGCTGCACGTCTTTATCAGGGGCAGACAACGAATTTCAGAACCCAGGGCGGTGGTTTTGCGCCCGTATTTATTACCCCATGATGCTATATTGCTTTATAGCGTGAGGGAATTATTAACGGATGCGTGCATCTATTCTTGCTAATTTGGGTTTTATTCATGATTTTAGACGCTATTCCTAGAAAACTTTTTGTCGGCTCAAGGCGGGTGATGTATATAGGCCCAAGTTTTGATTTTTCTCGACATGCGCATCATGCGGTTCAATTGTGTATCGGCATTCATGGCCCCTTTGATTTGATACTGGGTGAGGAAGAAACCCTCGTAAGGGTTCGAGGTGCACTCATTCCACCTGACTTACCTCACCAAATAAATGCCTCAGATAATTCGATCGTCATGGTGTATTTAGATCCTGAATCGGCAGATTATGCCTTTGCTATCACGCCTGATTATACCTTCGAACGCGCCGTACTTTGGCATGAGCATGAAAACAGTATCGCGCTTGAAGTTGATGCGTTCATGTCATCTGATCAGGAGACTTCACCCAGTACCTTAATCGCACTTGTTTTTAAGTTTTTTGGGCTGAAAGCTAACTACTTAAGCCCCATAGACCCACGTGTTAAAAAAGTACTTCATGCCTTAAATAATTCAGAAAGCGGGCAATGCGAAATTGAAAAGCTTGAGGCGATTAGTTGTTTGTCTCGATCTCGATTGCAGCATTTATTTAGAGAGCAAATAGGTATACCTATTCGTCGTTATTCACTTTGGCTGCGTATCCGAAAAGTGATTTTGCTGATACAGCAAGGTCATAATTTTACGTATTCGGCATTGTCATGTGGTTTTACCGATAGCGCGCACTTTTCTCGAATCTTTAAAGAAATGTTTGGTGTACCGCCTAAAATGCTGTTCTCTAATCATGCAGCCATTTCAATTATTGTGACGGAAGCACTTTAATTTTTAATGTATGCAATAAATTCTTTTGATTTATGGTCAGCCGAATAGCAGGTTCATTCAAGTATTTTGTTTTGTAAACAGTGACAATAGGTCAAATTTCTTTATAAAGGCCATCCCTTATGTCAGTAACAACAATTAAAAGTATTTGTAAATTTGGCGCCTGTGAACCTCAGTGTGGTATGGAGTTCGATATTGAAAATGGCAAGATTACCCAGGTAAGACCCGACCCGACGCACCCCTTTAGCCGTGGTTATGTCTGTAAAAAAGGCATGGCTATTCCTGAATATCAGAATGATCCCGATAGGTTACTTAGTCCAGAAATAAACAAAAATGGTGATTTTGAAAAAATTGAATGGAAAGTCGCTACTGATGATATTGGTCATAAACTAAGGCAAATTCGAGATCAATACGGCCCCTCGTCTATTGCGACTTACTGGGGGAATGCAGCTGATTCGAGCGCCATGATAGGAGCCAATACCCTGTGCTCTGCGCTGGGCTCACCCAATTCGATGAATGTGTTATCGCTAGAATATACAGACAGGGGCGCTGTAGCAGAACGCTTATTTGGCGATCAAACTATTATTATTCAACCCGATGCAGACAGTACAGACTTTGCGCTATTGTTAGGGACCAATCCTTTAGTCACACAAGGCATGACCTTACTCCAGCGAAGACCAAGAATAGCCGGAGATTTAAAAAATATCCGGCAGCGCGGTGGCAAGGTTGTCGTCGTTGATCCTCGCGTTACAGAAACCACGAAAGTTTCAGATCAGCACTTAATGATCCAGCCGGGTACCGACCTTTTTTTATTACTCGGTATGATTAAACGCATTATTGAGGCTGATAATTTTAACCAAGACTATCTTCAGAATCATTGTACAGGCTTTGACTGGTGGAAGACCTTTGTTAGTGGTTTCTCGTTGGAAAGTATCGCGTCGATAACCGGTATTCATGAATTACAGATCACCCGTCTTGCTGATGAATTCTCGGGGGCGAAAAAAGCATTTATCACCACTAGGGTGGGTGTTCAGACGAGTCATAATACCGCACTGACTGAATGGGCAGTACAAACGCTGAATGTCATCACGGGTCGGGTAGGCAAGGAAGGCGGGTTGTTTTTTAACCCTGGCGCAATTAATAATACAGACCTAGTTCACCTATTTACCAAAAAGAAAAATCCTGCAGCGTCACGCGTGGGTGGCTATCCGCAAATATTTGGCGGGCCGCCAGCCTCTGTTTTTGCAGACGATGTTTTATCCGAAGATGCAAACCGTATTCGTGCTTTGATTGTCGTCGCAGGTAACCCACTTATATCATTTCCGAATTCTGCTAAGGTAGAACAAGCCTTAAAAAAATTAGACTTACTTGTCACTATCGATATATATCGCTCTGATACGGGGGCGCTAGCGCATTATAATTTGCCCGCAACAACTCTTTATGAGAAGGGTGGATTTCATTTTCTGACGCAACCCTTCGACCCGGTTCCTCATGCGGAATGGCGAAAAAAACTAGTTGAACCAACAGGGCAAGCAAGACCGGAATGGGACATATTTCGCGATATAAGTCGTGCTGCCAAGGTTCCTTTTTTAAATAACACCTTAATCAGTGGCTTAGATAAATGCTTGTCTTGGTTTGGTAAAAACTTTACGGAAGAGCATCTTGCCAAAGCCTTGCTTATTAGCCCATTCGCCATGAAGAAGCTTTCGTTGAAAAAACTAAAAAAATCAGAACATGGCATCAGTGTTGGCCAACTTCAAAAAGAAGCATTTTTCACACAGCATATTAGAACCTTGGATAAAAAAGTGCAGTTAGCACCGGACGATTTTTGTCAGGCAATTCATGCCGTGTTAAAGAATCCACCGATTCCCACTAAGTCATGGCCCTTTAGTTTAATTTCAGGTGGGCGACGTTTGAGTACTTTTAATACCTGGACAAAAAATATCCCGTCTTTGATGAAGAATACCGATGAAAATGTGGCAACTATGCATACAGAAGACGCAATAAAAATGAATATAAAAGAAGGGGATATGATCGAAATTACAACCGCATCAGGTTTTATAAAATTGAAAGCAAAACCCAGCGATTTAATCCGCCCTGGCGTGGTAATGGTGCAACAGTTTTGGGGGCATAAATTCGATTCCAGTCAGACCTTGGCCAAACAGAAACCTGGTGTAAATGTTAACTATCTACATAGTGATCAGGCCTTATGTCAATTTACAGGAATGCCTGTATTCAATGGAACGCCTTGCAGAATAACGGCTCCATAACAATATAGGGTATTAAAGCCTTCTGGGGAATTCATTTTCTTAGAACACGGGTTAGCAGATGAATTAACCGTGCAATGGTACGTGCAATGGTATTGCCATGCCGTCTGATTGATAGAGCAAGCGAATAGCCTGCACCTATCGATTGCATCCTTAAACACAAATTACCGCGCTGGATATTCTTCGTTAACCAGGGCGAATTCACCACCGGCGACTATGAGGAAATTATGAACAAGGCCAGCAGTCTGAGCTTTGTATCCAACGCCGTTCTGTATTGGAATACAACCAAGATAAATGACATTGACGACGAGACCTTATCTCATATCTCGTTACTGCCATATAAACATGTCTTGCCCAACGGCACTTACTTTATTGAAGATGAAGAAAAGGGTTAATTCTTCGAAAACCTACGGCTGCGAGTTAGCAGCAGGGGTCAAAACCGTAGGTTTTCGTTTAAATGCCCCCGCTGGTCCATCTTGTCTATGCTTTATATAACGACTAAGCGCATTTTTTTCGTCTTGAGTTAAGAATAAACCTAACTTAGTCCTTCTAAGTAAAATATCTTCCGCTGTTGTCGCCCATTCTTCATCTATTAAATAATCAACCTCTGCTGCAAATAGTTCTGAACCAAAGTATTGGCCAAGGTCTTTATGCGATTCTTTACCTTTCAAGAAGTTGAAGCACAGTAGGCCATAGCTTTTACTAAAGCGTTCGACAGCGGCATTGCTTAGCCATAAATATTCATGTCGTATCTGGGATTTAATGTCTTCATGTGTTTGTGAGAAATGTGCACTTCCAGGGCTTGGTGTTGATGAAGACCAAGCACCAGAAGCTGCTGGTACAAATGGAGATAGCTTTTCCATAACAGCTTCTGCCAGCTTTCTATAAGTAGTTATCTTTCCACCATAGATCGAAATCAGTGCATTCTTCTCGCTTTGCTTGTGAAGCGCCAGCGTATAATCTCTCGTGATGGCAGAAGGGTCTGATGATTCATCATCACATAATGGCCTTACACCAGAATACGTAGTAACAATGTCTGCATTGCTTATAGCTGTTTTAAAGTGCTGGTTGAATACTTTGATCAGGTAATTAATTTCCCATTCATCAATTGCTACATCTTCGGGTTTGCCTTCAAACTCTTTATCTGTTGTGCCAATGATTGAAAATTTATCAAGATAGGGAAGTACGAAGACAACACGCTTATCTTCATTTTGTAATATATAAGCTTGATCCAGGTCTTTAGCTCGAGGAACAATAATATGACTACCCTTAATGAGTCGAATTCTTCGCTGAGGTTTAATAGAGGGTATAGCATCAGAAAGAAACTTGTTCAGCCAAGGCCCCGACGCGTTGACGATGTTCCGAGCTTTGATTGTATAGTGTTCATTGGTCAATTTATTGAATAAGCTAACTTGCCAGACTTTAAGTTCGCTATCAAAGTAAAGTTTTGTACATTGCGTTTGTGTATTAATACTGGCTCCTCGATTTTTTGCATCGATAGCGTTAGTGATGACAAGACGTGCATCATCTACCCAGCAATCATAGTACTGAAAGCCTTTCTTAATCTCAGCTTTGAAAGGAGACTCTTGATCAAAGCGTACTTTTTTTGCTTTTGGTAAGGTATTTCGTTTACTTAGATGGTCATATAAAAACAAGCCACACCGTATCATCCAGCTAGGCCTGAGATGTGGACGATGCGGCATGACAAACTTTAAAGGTGAAACAAGATGTGCTGCTTTGTTTAATAACACCTCACGCTCAGCTAGCGCTTCTTTAACAAGACGAAACTCATAATGCTCCAGGTATCTTAAACCACCATGAATAAGTTTACTGCTAACAGAAGATGTCCCTGAAGCTAAATCATTTTGTTCGCATAAAAACACACTCAAACCACGGCCAGCAGCATCTGTAGCGATACCTGTTCCGTTTATGCCTCCACCAATAATAGCGATATCAAATACCTTATCAGAGCTGTTTGAGTCTTTTGAGTTCAATTCATTTGAGTTCAATTTTGAGGTGATCATAATAGCTTGCCTTTAAAAATTAACCAATAACGAACCTATTATGTCATAAAACGAACATTTGTCTTTATAAATGTTTTATTTTTTATTAAAATTCCATCACATTTTTAGAAAATGATACGTTTGTTTTGTCGCAGAAAGGTTAAAATATTTATATTGAATGTGGCGCTAAGTGATTGATGGCTTGACCGTTGTATGTTGCAGATCGTGGTTTTTTTGCTAATGTAAGCCTATAATCAAGTTAAGATTGATATTATTAATGAAATGTTGACTTGTGAATATATTATTCTGAGGTATAAAGCTTATTCATTCATTTGTCGAATAAGCTCTATGTTAACAGGACGTGTTGAGGTATTTTAACAAATGCTTAAACTTACACCATTTTTAAGTAATAGTTGTTTGATTTTTTCAGAAGGCTCGGCACTCGTAAATACATGACTGACATTCGCGATATTTCCTAGCCGGGTCATAGCATCACGACCAAACTTTGAATGATCTGCAGCAAGAAAAATATTACGTGAGTTTTCGATGATCGCTTTAGATACTCTGACTTCTTGATAATCAAAGTCGAGAAGATCACCGCTTTCATCAATACCACTGATACCAATAATGGCATAATCAACTTTGAATTGGCTGACGAAATCGATGGTAGCTTCACCCATTACACCACCGTCTCTGTTTCTGACTACTCCGCCAGCGATGATGATTTTAAAATCATCCTTAGTGCTCATAATACTTGCGACATGCAGATTATTAGTAATAACCGTTAAGTCATGATGGTTAAGAAGCGCTTGAGCAATAGTTTCAGTGGTTGTACCAATGTTAATAAAAATAGAAGATTGATCAGGGATTTGGCTAGCAATCTTTTCAGCGATACGTTGTTTTTCTTTTAAGAAGGCAACCTTTCGGTTTGAATAGGATGTATTTAAAATAGTAGAACTTAAGCCAGCGCCACCATGAAAGCGCTGAATCTTGTGTTCATTATCTAACTCTTTTAAATCTCGACGGATTGTTTGTGGAGTGACATCAAATTTTGTCGCCAATTCATCTATTGTTGCAAAGCCAGAGCTGTTTACAATTTCAATGATTCGAGCGTGTCGTTCAGTTTGTTTCATAGGGTTTAATGTCTTATAAATATAAAAGGAAAAAAGTATGGCGCATTATATTCTTTCAATTGATCAGGGTACAACTAGCACTCGTGCCTTATTATTTGATGATAAAGGCCATGTTTCGATGACCGCGCAGGCGGAATTCAAACAGTATTTTCCCAAGGATGGCTGGGTAGAGCATGACCCGGAAGAAATTTGGAAAACAAGCTTACACGTGTGTCGCCAAGTTCTCAAAAGTTTAGATGAAGAGCGTGACACGGTTGTCGGTATTGGTATTACCAATCAGCGTGAAACGACCTTGGTTTGGGATAGAGTAACAGGAAAGACCATTTATAATGCCATAGTTTGGCAGGATAGAAGAACATCTTCTTTTTGTCAGGCCTTAAAAGAGCAAGGTTTGGAAGAAGTAATTTCTTCCAAAACCGGCTTGTTAATTGATCCTTATTTTTCAGCAAGCAAGATTCGCTGGATACTCGAAAACGTAGACGGTGCTCGTGAGCGAGCAGAAAAAGGCGAATTAGCTTTTGGGACAGTAGATAGCTTTCTTCTTTGGCGTCTTACCAATGGGGCATCTCATGCGACCGATGCGACCAATGCTTCACGTACTTCTTTATTTAATATTCATACTCAAGAATGGGATAAAGAATTGTTGGATATATTTGATATTCCATGCTCACTATTGCCCGAAGTGAAAGATTGCAGTGCAGATTTTGGTATTACGGCAGAATCAGTATTCGAAAAGAATATACCTATCCTCGGAATGATCGGTGATCAACAAGCAGCCTTGGTAGGTCAAGCCTGTTTTACGCCTGGCATGATAAAGAGTACCTATGGCACAGGTTGTTTCATGATTGCTAATACCGGGAAAACGCCTCTTAAATCAAATAACCGTTTACTTACTACTGTTGCATATCGAATTAACAATGAAGTCACTTATGCCTTGGAAGGTAGCATTTTTGTGGCAGGTGCTGCCGTACAATGGCTACGTGATGGTTTAAAACTTATCTCTCATGCTAGTGAAACCGCTGATATGGCCAAAAAAGTTGGTTATCACAACGCAGTATATTTAGTGCCTGCTTTTACAGGTTTAGGCGCGCCATATTGGGACCCAAATGCTCGTGGCGCTTTATTTGGTTTAACGCGTGATACGGGTATAGAAGAAATTGTGACAGCTGGTTTGCAATCAGTGTGCTACCAAACCAGGGATTTACTTGTCGCCATGGAGAAAGATGGTGCCAATGTGACTACGTTAAGAGTTGATGGAGGTATGGTCGTAAATGATTGGGTTGTGCAATTTTTAGCCGACTTATTAAACGTATCAGTCGACCGGCCTGAAATAATTGAAACAACGGCTTTAGGTGCTGCTTATATGGCTGGCCTTAAAGCTGGCGTGTATAAAGACACGGATGAAATATCTGAAATGTGGCATCTTGAAAGACGCTTTTCCCCTGATATTTGTCAGATCGATGCTCAAAAATTATACGATGGTTGGTTAGATGCTGTTAATAGAGTCAAATCTACCTCTTAAGTATTTGTAACCGTAAAAATATAAGCACTTAATTTGGAAAAATAGCTGCGTTAGTCTAATCTGTTTTAAATGCACCAAGAATGGTCGTTGATTTAATGTGGGGAAGACAGTGATATTTCTCGAAACAATGAAGCGGATTTTATTCGCTTTCATTATTAGCAGTACTTTATCTTTACCCGCATGGTCTTTAGAGCAGATTACACTTCAACTTAAGTGGCAGCATCAGTTTCAGTTTGCTGGCTACTATGCAGCTCTCAGTCAAGGTTATTATCGCGAAGTTGGGCTTGATGTCACTCTTCGTGCAGCGCAACCCTACGAGGATCCAATCCAATATGTTTTGGAAGGTAATGCTCAATTTGGTGTCGGTACCAGTGAATTAATCCTGCTTCATCATTTCAATCAACCGATTGTTGTTTTGGCTGTTATTTTCCAGCACTCGCCTTTAGCACTCATTGTTCCTAAAACAAGATCGAAAGAAAGCTCGAAAGAAAGTTCTAAAGATAGTGGCTTTCTTCCTTATCAGTATATTCAAGATCTCAAAGACAAGCCTGTCATGATGGAAGCAAACTCTGCTGAGTTGCTGGCGTATCTTGCGCGTGAAGGTCTAACTCGGAAAAAGCTTAATCTGATCGAGCATACTTTTGATATTGAAGATATGTTAGATGGAAAAGCTGCCGCGATGTCAGGCTACATAACAGATGAGCCGTTTCTGTTACAGCAGCGAAATATAGACTATCAATTATTCAAGCCTATTATGGGAGGGATCGATTTTTATGGTGATAATTTATTTACGACTCAAGATATGCTCGACACTAAGCCTAAGCAAGTTGAAGCGTTTCGGGAAGCCAGTTTAAAGGGTTGGCGATACGCCATGGAGCATCCTGAAGAGATAATTGATTTAATACTCACTAAATATAGTCAAAGACATTCACGTGAGCACTTAATCTTTGAGTCCGAGAAAATGCGGGAATTGTTACGTACTGATCTTATTGAGCTTGGTTACATGTATGAAGGGCGATGGAAGCATATTGGTCAGACTTATGCTCAACAGAATATGCTTCCCAATGACTATAATATTGACGGTTTTTTATATGAACCAAGCAAAGTGAAGCTTGCCTATCGCCTTAAAGACGGTATTACTATTGCGGCGATATTTACTGTTTTTATTTCTTCTCTATTAGGGCTTTTTTGGTACTTCAATCGACAGCTCAGAAAAAAAACCAGATGGTTAAATTCAGTCTTTAATCATGCGCCTTCTGCCCTAATCATTCTAGATGGAAATGGCAGGATCTTGAACTGGAATCACCAGGCAATTACTATTTTTGGTTGGACTTTTGAAGAGGTGAAAGGAAAATCGATTTATGAGTTTTTAATTCCTCTCCCTAATCAAGCAAAGTTGAGGGAAGTGATAAAGCAAACACTTGATGATGAACGTTTTGCTTCGGAACATTACTGGTGTTACAGCAAATCCGGAAAAATTATTTTGTGTGACTGGAAAAATACACGCTTGCAGTCTGACAGATTGATTGCCATGGTTAGAGATATTACACAACAAAAAGAGTTAGAAGATAAACTCAACCAAATGGCGCATTCTGATGCGCTTACAGGTATTGCCAATAGAACGCTATTCTTTCAGAAACTAGAAGAAGCAATATCATTAGCGAAACGCCGAAAAGAAAAAGTCGCATTACTGTTTATTGATCTGGATGACTTTAAGATTGTGAATGATCAATATGGCCATGAATTTGGTGATGTTGTTTTGTGTGAAGTCGTTCAACGCATTAAGATAGCTGTGCGTGAGGCAGATACCTTGGCCCGAATTGGAGGTGATGAATTTGTATTAATTCTTCATGATTGCGAGACGCATAAGCGTGCTATGCAGGTTGCTGAAAAAGTCCTCTTTCATTTGGAGAGGCCTATTCAGGTCAGCGGTTTGACAGTTATTGTTGGGGGTAGCATAGGCATTAGCTTTTATCCTGATGATGGTATAAAAACAGCGGAGTTGCTAAAGTCCGCTGATCGCGCAATGTATGAGGTCAAGCAGACTCAAAAAAATGGTATAGGCCTCGCAAGTAATGCTCACCGTAGACACTAAAGGCTAATATTTAAGTTGTGTTCTATTACCTGCAGGTATTTGTAGAGCACGTTATAGCGCTCGCTTTCTTGGATTTTGAATATTCATCTTTTTGTAGAAATAAATCTAACCATTCATTTTTATTCGTATCACTGAAATGTTGATCGATACCTTCAAACCATTTCATATGGCGCAATGATGTTTTTGCTGGCTCTGTTAATAGTAAGCCAACAGAATGATTATAATGCGATAGGGCAAATGAGAGCTCGGGATTTTTTAAAATGCATTGCGCTAAGGTATATGCCATTGAAAATGATGTTGTGACGCCTTGTCCTGCGCTGTAATGGAATGAATAGGCAGAGTCGCCAATCATGACTAAGTTATCCGTGTAAAGTTTTTCAGAGGTGTTTATTTTGAAGGTATACCAAGGTAAGTTAGCGGATAATAGGTTTATCTGATCTCCATTTTCACTTAATAATTTATTTAGATAGGGGATAGCCTGAGTGGGTGTTTTACCTTGAAAACTTCCAGAATTAAGGCAGTTATCTGTCATTTCAATAACAACAATTTGTTTATGTTTTGTTAGTGGGTAAGAGGTTAGTAGAATGACACCTTCTTCAGATTTGAAAGCATAAAAACAGGCTTCAGGTCTTTCGTCTTCAGTTTCATTGGTAAACCAGGAAAATTTTAATTTAGCTTTATGTTCTTTTGTTTGAAGTTCAGTTTTAAACTGTTGTCGAGCAATACTACTAATGCCATCTGCTGCTATGACTAGATCAAACCTGGATTGTAAATTTGTTAAATCTTCCGGGAGTATTTTTTTATTCACGAAGTTAACCCCCGCAGATATTGCTCTATTTTTTAAATAGCGAATAAGGTCATGTCTAGTTACGCTGAACCCTTCTGAAAAAGGTAAGGTCCTACTTTGAAAATTGGTTTTGAAGAGCGCTTCGGTAATGATTGGTGTGGTTTCTTCATAAAAAAGATGTTCATAAAAATCTTTATCCAATTTTTCAAGTAGTATCGTATCCACTTTTTGTAAGGTATAGCCTAAGCCAAAAGCATTCATAGATTCATGCTGGGCTTCAAAAACAGTGATCTCACAATCTGCTTTGAATGTCTTCAGGTAGTTGGCGAAGTAAAGCCCGGCAGGCCCACCGCCTACTATCGATATTCTCATAATTTTAACTCTATCAAAATAACATCCTTGCTAAGTACAACATGATTGAATCGGCGAACAGTTTAATTGAATTCGAGATGAACCTAAACCTTACACTGTAAGGTTTTAAAGTCAATATGCTTAGATCTTGATTGTGAAATAGAAATGCAAAAATTGGAATTTTCCTTTTAGAGTGCAGAATCTAATATAGATTTTGCTTCACGTACTTTGTTAAAGATTTTGGCACAGCCGCCTTTGTCGGGGTGGTGTTTTTGGGCAAGTCTTCTAAAACGCTCTTTAATCATTTTAGCGTCTGCTTCAGGAGGAAGTTCCAATATTTCAAGTGCTGCTTGTTTCTTGTCTTGCGCTAAATACTTTTGCCAAAAAGATTTTAGCATAGCATTAATGTCTTGTTCTTGGGTTTCGAAATAATGTTTAGGGTTTAAGTAATAACTTTCTAGAGGGTCTCGATTCTCAAGAAATCTATTTATTAAGGTATCGCTTACAGCAGAATCGCTTTCAGTAATCACCATGCGCTCAACCCTGACGGATTGAATTAGTAGCTTAAATTTGTTGTCTTTAGCGTACTGGGCTTTCAGATGATACAGGGCGTGCATACATAAAAAATGTGCGCTGAAAAGGTCTTTAGAGAGGTTTAATGAGAAATTATCAAACGGTGGTGTTTTAGCTTCTTGTAAGTGTTTAATAATTTGATGTTCATTCGTTTTAGGAGAGTGGCTCAAAAAATCCTTAATTTCATTTAATATAGGTTTTAAATAAGGGTTTAATGTTTGCATATTTATTCATCGGATTGTTTGTTGAAGCTATTTTACAATTTTTAAATAAATTATGCAGAATTTATCTGTGATAGATTCAAAATACAATTTTTGTCACAGCATGCTGGATATACATTACTTAGATCGTGGCTCTCATATATAATGACCGACTTTTAAAAACAGACTTATGTTCAATCACTTTGTTCTTTTTATGCGTAGATTGAAATTGAACTAGCAGGAATATGTAATGCAGTTATTGCCCGAGAAAGAAAAATATGAATTCAATAAATTGCAAAAACGTTTACGTTCTGGCGTAGGTCGAGCAATCGCTGATTTCAATATGATAGAGGAGGGGGATCGGGTAATGGTCTGTCTTTCGGGCGGCAAAGACAGTTTTACCATGTTACAGATTCTGATGAGTCTTCAGAAAAAGGCGCCAATCCATTTTGATTTGATCGCCGTTAATATGGACCAAAAACAGCCAGGTTTTCCAGAACATGTTTTGCCAGACTATTTAGAAAGTCTTGGCATTGAATATTACATCATTGACCGGGACACCTATTCAATTGTTAAGTCGAAGATTCCTGAAGGGAAAACCACGTGCGGCTTATGTTCACGTTTGCGTCGAGGCACGCTTTATGCGTTTGCTGAAGAGATAAATGCAACAAAGATTGCCTTAGGTCATCACAAAGATGACATTGTTCAAACCTTATTTTTGAATATGTTTCATGGTGCACGCTTATCTGCCATGCCACCTAAGTTATTGTCTGATGATAAACGTAATGTGGTTATTCGCCCACTGGCTTATTGTCGTGAAAAAGATATCGAACGTTTTTCTAGAATAATGGAGTATCCAATTATTCCTTGTAACTTATGTGGGTCTCAGGAAAATCTTCAGCGACAAACAATTAAGCAAATGCTTATCGATTGGGAGCAGGAACACCCTTCAAGAATTGAAACCATATTTAATTCTATGCAAAATATTTCACCTTCACAGTTAGCAGATACTCAACAATTTGATTTTGAAAATTTAAAAATTGATCGAAGCGGTGAGCGCAAAGAATATGAATACGATTTGGATCAGAATATTTCATCGTCTAGCGAGAGGTCTTTAGACGATGCGGTACAAATCTTAGAGTTTAGATGAATTCCTTAAGATTGATTATCTGAATAATAGATGAGTTTGTTGTTGCACAAAAGGCATCGACCAAATGCCAAAAGCAATCATCATGCTGGCTGATGCATTTCTAAACCAGGTTTTTCGGATGAATTGATTAAACTTTTGTGCAAAGAGCCCTGTTGCTAACATGGCCGGGAGAGTGCCTAGGCCGAAGCTCAGCATGATCAACATGGAGCCAGAAACACTGCTTTCGAGGCTCGCCCATATTAACGCGGAGTAAACCAATCCGCAGGGTAACCAGCCCCAAACCATGCCAACAAGAACGGCATCTTTAATGCTTTTTACAGGCATGAAGCGTCTTGATAAGGGTTGTATCATTGGCCACAGTAACTTACCTAACTTTTCAGTGTAAATAATACCGTTAAACCATTTTCCTATATATAGCCCCATTAATATAAGCATGAGGGCAGCCAGATATCGAAGAATAGACAAGCTTGATAAGTTCTTGCTTAACCAGAATCCAAGCGTTCCAACGATGATACCTGCCAAGGAGTAGCTTGTTATCCGGCCCAGATTATAAGCCAGCACATGAGGATTAATGAACGCAGAGTTTTTGTTGATGGGCGCCGAATTTAAGCCTAGTGCGCTAGATAAACCGCCACACATAGCCAAGCAGTGACCTGAGCCAAGTAAACCCAACAGGAAGGCAGAAAGGAGTATTTCCGGGTCATTAAACATGCTTAACTCAAATGGCTATTTGTCTTTATGGTCTGTTTTTGGTTTATCATCTGGCCCCGGGATCATATCAGCGTCATCATCGTAAAGAATACTATGTGCCGGCCCTTCAAGGTCATCGTATTGGCCACTTTTAACCGCCCAGCCAAAAATAGCGATTGCTAGCGCAATCAGAATGATGGATATGGGAATTAATACAAATAGAACTTCCATGACATATACCTTTCAAATCGAAATTTAGCGCTTCAGGCGAATAGAGTTAAATACGACCATTAAAGAACTTAGAGACATGCCTAAAGCTGCAAAATAAGGTGGTACAAAGCCAGCTGCTGCTAAAGGTAGCATAAAAATATTATAAGCAATTGCCCAGCAAATATTTTCTTTAATGATCTTACGGGTTTGATAGGCTTTTTTAAACGCTTCATTTATTACTGTAAGCTTCCCGTTTAGCAAAATAGCGTCGGAATTCATCTTGGTAATGTCGGAAGCTTCTCCCATAGCGATAGAAAGTTTAGCGCCAGACAATACAGGTAAATCATTTATTCCATCACCTACCATTGCAATTTGTTTGCCCTGTGCTTGCAGTTCTTTTACAAAAGAAAGTTTTGATTCCGGTGATTGTGATGCTTTATATGACTCTATGTTTAAAGCTGTCGCAATTGAAGCAACTGAATGAGCTTGATCACCGCTTAAAATATGCGTTTTAATGCCCATTTTTTTAAATGAGTCAATAGATTCTAAGCTGTCTTCACGCAATGAGTCACTTAACATAAAGTGAGCAATAATAGTTTTGCCATCAGACAGGTACAGGCTTAATCCCGAGTAAGATTCAAGTGAGCGTGGTATAGCGTGTTGCGAAATAAACGTTAGATTGCCTAAAAAGTATTGTTTATCTAGCCCATCGCTTAATGCATAAGTGCCAGATAGTCCTTCGCCAAGAATATTAGTGATGTCTAGAGCTTCTTTTATAAAGAAAGGGGCAAAGGTATTCGCAATTGGGTGGCTGGAATGGGTTTCGAGACCCGCTGCTATTTCTAATGCTTGGTCTACAGTAAGCTTGCTGAAAACGCTGGTTTTTTCCAGAGAAAGCTTGCCTTTCGTAAGAGTTCCGGTTTTATCGAAAATGACATCTGTTATTTGGGTCATGGCTTCAAGAGCATGAGCTTGGGTGATCAAAAAACCGCGAGATCGTAAAAAGGTATTTGAGCTGGTAAGTGCTGTTGGTGTGGCAAGTGAGAGTGCGCAGGGGCAGGTAACGACCAGTACTGACAAAACAATATTAAAAATTCGTTCAGGGTCAATAAAGTACCAGCTTATGCCAACGACTATGGACACTATTAGTACTGTGGCAACGAAATAGCTAGCAACTTTATCTGCTATAAGAACCGTTCTAGGTTTCTGACCTAGTGCGTTATCGAGCATTTTAATAATAGCAGCGACACGGCTATCTTGGGGTTTGGCTGTTAATTTAATTTCCAGCAAGTTTTCTATATTAACCGTACCTCCACTGACAAAGCTTCCTTGTGATTTTTCTAAGGGCAAAAACTCACCGCTGAGTGCGGATTCATCAACCCGTGAAGATCCTTTTATGACTACGCCATCCGCAGCAATGATCTGACCTTGCTTAACCATCAAGATATCATCAATATTTAACTTATGCGCTGGAATAGATATCTCACCAGAATCTGTTTTAATCATTGCTGTACCGGGTAAGAGGCGAGACATTTCAATATCACTGTTCAAGTGCTTATGTCTTGTTTGCATCTCAATAAAGCGGCCAAGCAGCAAAAAGAAAGTGAACATGGAGACAGAGTCAAAATAAACATCACTCTCAATATTTGGTTCACTGAATATTGTGATCCATGCGCTGGCTAAGAAAGCTGTTGAAATAGCGATACTAACCGGAATATCCATAGTGAGGTGTCCGGTTTTAAGGTCTCGGTATGCTGCCTGAAAAAATGGTCTTGCAGAAAACAGGACCACAGGAATGGACATGAGTAAGCTAACCCATCTAAAAAATGCAACGAACTCTATGGTAATTCCGCTATATAAACCAATGTAAAGTGGTAGCGAAAACATCATATTTTGCATGCTAGCTATGCCTGCGATAGCGATACGGAAGATAGTCGTTTTTTTCTCTTTTTCAGCGTTTTCGCGAGCCAAACCTTCTTCGTATGGAAAAGCTTTGTAGCCTAATTTTCTTATTAAAATAAGAATGTCACTTAATTTTGTAAGGGAATTATTCCATTTGAGGCGTGCTTTATGGGATGTATGATTAACACTAAACGATTCAATCTTGAGTTTTTTTGAGACTTCTTTTTCGAGAAGCCAAATACAAGCAGCGCAAGTGATACCGCCAATACTTAATGACAGCTCACTTAAGTCGCCATGCTTATCAACGAATTCTTTCTGTAACTCGGGGTCATCATATAAACGAAGTTCTGAAATATCAGAATCATTAAATGCGTCAGGTTTCTCAGAAGCCTGTGTGCGGTGTTCATAGAAGCTTTCTAGTCCACCGGTGACAATTGTTTCTGCAATAGCAAGACAGCCATAGCAACAGAAATTCTTGTCTTCACCGCCAATTTTTAGGCTTGCGCTAAATCCATTTGGAATGGTGTCTTGACAGTGAAAGCAGTGCTTGGTCATTGGAAGAGCTTAATTTGATTTTTCAATGCTGGTTTGAGAATCACTGTTGAGTTGAAAATCAATCAATGGCAGCGTTATTTCTTCCCTTATACGCCAGCTATCGTCGAATGCATAGAGATCCAGATACCTTCTTCCTTCAACTGCATGCGGGAGCTCACCTAAATATAAGCCATTTCCACTGGGAAGCAGTTTAATAATTATGTCTTTAGCTGAAACAGTAGGGTGTAGTAATTTGAAGCTTAGAAAAGATTGCTCCGGTACTACTGATGTTGATTTAAGCTCTAGCTTAATTTCTGTTCCAGAAATACTTAATATTGGTTTTAAGCCTAGTGTATTTGCTAGTTGGTCTTGCTCGATGGTTTGATTAATGGCCATTCCATCTTTGTAATAATTGTCACTGACTAAAGAGTCTTTGCCTATTACGGCAACGGTAACCATGATACTGCTCAATATTACTGAGGTAATCGGAACGCTCATGACAAACCAGAGCCAAGGTTGTTTATACCAAGGACGCGATGTTTCGTGACTGACGATGGTGTTCATTTATTGCTCCAGAAATCAGCTTGTATGTATTTAATCATCTGACTATATGCTTATGGATTTAATATGCATAACCTAAAAATCTACTTTCACTTTCTGCTTTCAAGTTAGGATCATTTTTAGATTGAATAAGAAATTCGATATCGTAAGTCGAGACGTTCATGTATTTCGGGTCAACTTCTACACTGGTAGGGAGTGTATAGATCTCTCCAGAACGAACTGTTATATCCGTGGTGCTGGTTATTTTTAGGCCTTTAAGTCCTGATACACTTAATTTAAAGGTTTGAGTATCATCAGACATGTTCATTATTTTAAGCGTATAGGTATTTTCAATTTGTCCCATACCTGTCAGTTGGTAAAGCGCGCCTCGGTCTCGAATAACATCTAGTTCTAAGGGTATTCGTGTAATTAATGAATAAGAGAAAGCGCCAATCATGATGGTTAGAAGAGCTGCATAGGCAATCGTTTTTGGTCGTACAATATGGCTTTGTTTGCCTTCCAGACGATGTTCTGTGGTATAGCTAATGAGACCTTTATCATAATTCATCTTATCCATTATCGAATCGCAGGCATCAATGCAGAGAGCACAGCCTATGCATTCATATTGAAGTCCATCGCGAATATCAATGCCGGTTGGGCAGACTTGAACACACATGCCGCAGTCGACACAGTCACCCAGACCTTGTTCTTTGTAATTCGCATCACGCTTTCTACTGCCCCTCGGATCACCTCTCTCTTTGTTGTAAGACACGACTAGCGTATCCGCATCAAACATGACTGATTGGAATCGAGCATAGGGGCACATATAAAGGCAGACTTGCTCACGCAGCCACCCAGCATTTATATAGGTCGCTAGCGTGAAAAAACCAATCCAGAATAATGCCCAAGAGTTATCTATTGAAAAGGTGAATAGATCGGGCACTAATTCTCTGATTGGGTAAAAATAGCCAACAAATGTTAAGCCTGTAGCGAATGCAACTAAGAGCCATAATAGGTGTTTAGCCGACTTCTTCAGCAATTTTGTTGTGCTGAATTCTGCTTTATCAAGTTTCATTCTTTGATTGCGACTTCCTTCTGTTTTTTCTTCAATCCACATGTAAATGAACGTCCATGCAGTTTGAGGGCAAGTATAGCCGCACCATACACGCCCAAAGAGCGTGGTGACAAAAAATAAGCCGTATGCGCAAATAATTAATAATATTGAAAGCAGTATGAATTCTTGAGGCCAGAAGGTCATGCCATAGATATGAAATTTTCGAGCAGGTAGGTCAAAATGCAGTAATTGCTGGCCGTTGATTGATATCCAGCAAATAGAAAAATACGCGATCATTAAAAGCCAAAGAGAAACTTTCCTGATACTTTGGAATAAACCTGATATTTTTTTGACATAGATTTTTTTACGAGACTCATAAAGTTCTACTGTTTTGCTAACATCGCCTTGTTGGGAGTTTTTGCCATAGACTTCAAGCTTTTCTATTTCAGGCTCGATGTTTTTAACAGGGATTTCTTTCGACATAAGCGACCACTTTTACTTCAATAAAAAGGTGAGTTATCTGTCTAGGTAAAAGGTTTTAAGTAGTTTGTATTTCTTTTAAATATTCAGAGCTTATATAGTTATAAAAAAAGCGTATGAATCATAAATGGTAACATCCTTGATACATACGCTCTTAATATTAGTTCTTACTAAGAAAATTTACTTATTAGATAAGCTATATACATAAGCGGCTAATAAATGAATTTTTTCCTCGCTAAGCTTGTCTTTCTGAGCTGGCATAACACCTGCACGGCCATAGTTTAATGTTTGTGTTATTTTGTCTGCAGTTCCGCCATATAACCAAATATTATCAGCTAGATTAGGCGCACCTATTGCTTGGTTGCCTTTCGCATCAGCTCCATGACAAGCAACACACGCCGTGGCAAACATTTTACTGCCTGCTTCAGATGCTGCTTTATCATCACTGCGTCCACTGAATGAAAGTAAATAATGCGTCAAGTTAGCAACATCATTAGAGGACATATTCGGATTCAAACCTTTAATTGGCATTTGACCGTTGCGACCATCTATGAGAGTGGTTTTTATGTTTTCTGGCTCTCCACCATATAACCAATCCTTATCTGTCAGGTTTGGAAAACCTAAAGCGCCTCGGCCTGTTGAGCCATGGCAAACTGCACAGTTGTTAGCGAATAGTCTTTGGCCCACTTTCATTGCTTCAGTATCTGTAGCCAACTCAATGATAGGCTTTTCAGCATAGGCTTTGAAAATTGGCGTATAAAGCTCTTCTGCTTCATCTACTTCCTTTTGCCATTGGCCTGTTGATGTCCAGCCTCGCAAGCCTTCGAAATTTCCAAGACCTGGATAGATCGCTAGATAAATTAGACCAAAAACGATGGTCGCTAAGAATAAACCCATCCACCACATTGGCAAGGGGTTATCATACTCTTCAATACCGTCAAATGAATGACCCATTTTATCTTCAGTTTCTGTATCTGAAGTTTGACTTTTACGCGTTGCGTAGAGTAACCAGGCACAGCCAAATATGCTGCCCAAGGTTATAATTGCTACCCAGTAGCTCCAAAAACTAGTCATGATTTTTTCTCTCTGTCTCACTCAAGGTTCGTTTCGCGATCTCTTCATCTTGAAATGGTAAATTAGCTGCATCATCAAAATCTTTTTTCTTGCGACCATTAAAAGCCCAGAGGCATATGCCAATGAAGACTATCATCACAAGAATTGTTGAAAAACCACGTAACGTATTGATATCCATAATATTTATCTATTTTAGCCAGCTTTATTTAAGAAGCGTTCCAAGTTGCTGCAAGTAAGCAACTAAGGCCTCAATTTCTCTTTTACCCCGGACAGTATCAGCAGCACTGGAAATATCAGCATCTGTATAGGGAACGCCTACCGCTCTGAGTGCTTCCATTTTCTTACCTGTTACCGTGTGATCTATAACAGCAGTAAATAACCAAGGATAAGACGGCATTTTTGACTCAGGTACAACATTTCTTGGGTTGTATAAATGAGCACGCTGCCAGTCATCACTATATCGACCACCTACACGAGCCAAGTCAGGGCCTGTTCTTTTTGAGCCCCAAAGAAATGGGTGTTCATAAACATGTTCGCCAGCCACTGAGTAATGACCATATCTTTCAGTTTCAGCTCTGAAGGGGCGAATCATTTGTGTATGACACGTATTGCAACCCTCACGTATATAAATATCACGACCTTCAAGCTGCAGGGCTGTATGTGGTTTTAAACCTTCGATTGGTTCTTGCATATCTTTATGAAAGAACAATGGAACCGCTTCAACTAAAAAGCCAAAGCTGATGGCAACTATGATCAATGGGATCATAAAACCTAGATTTTTTTCGATAATATCATGATTCATTAAACTATCTCCTAGGCTGCTTCTGTCAGCGTATCAAGTGCTTTGGCGTCTTTTTGCTTGATAGTCATCCAAACATTGAAGGCCATTACAAACATACCTGATAAAAATATAGCGCCACCAATTGCTCTAACTAAATAGCCATTGTGACTTGCTTCCAAAGACTCAACAAAGCTGTAAGTGAGAGTCCCATCATCGTTTACAGCTCGCCACATTAGACCTTGCATGATGCCGTTTACCCACATTGCTGCGATATAAAGGACCGTGCCTGCGGTTGCTAGCCAAAAATGAAGGTTAATTAAAGAGGTGCTATACATGCTCTTTAGATCATATAACTTAGGTATTAAGTGATAAACCGCACCGATAGAAATCATAGCTACCCAGCCTAATGCGCCTGAGTGAACGTGTCCTATGGTCCAGTCTGTATTGTGCGATAAGGCGTTGACAGTCTTAATAGACATCATCGGACCTTCGAAAGTAGACATGCCGTAAAAAGAAAGAGAGACAACCAGGAAGCGCAATATTGGATCTGTTCGAAGTTTATGCCAAGCGCCTGAAAGCGTCATCATACCGTTTATCATGCCGCCCCATGAAGGCGCTAACAAGATTAATGACATTACCATACCAACGCTTTGAGCCCAGTCTGGAAGCGCGCTGTAGTGAAGGTGATGCGCGCCAGCCCATACGTATAATGATATTAATGCCCAAAAATGAACAATAGACAGGCGGTAAGAATATACGGGACGACCAGTTTGTTTTGGGATGAAATAATACATAATGCCCAAAAAACCAGCTGTCAAAAAGAAACCCACTGCATTGTGACCGTACCACCACTGCATCATGGCATCAACTGTGCCAGCATATATTGAATAGGATTTAAAAAGTGTGACAGGAATTGCCAGGCTATTTCCTATATGGAGTATGGCAACGGTTATGATAAATGCACCAAAGAACCAGTTAGCCACATAAATGTGTTTGGTTTTTCGCTTCATAATAGTGCCGAAGAAAATAACAGCATAAACCACCCAAACAAGAGTGATCAAAATATCTATTGGCCATTCAAGCTCAGCGTATTCTTTTGAACTGGTCATACCCATCGGAAGTGTTATTGCCGCTAACACAATAACCGCTTGCCATCCCCAAAACATAAATGAGGCTAGCGTGTCAGAGATCAATCTCGCTTGGCAAGTGCGTTGAACAACATATAAGGATGTTGAAAATAAAGCGCAACCACCAAATGCAAAAATAACAGCATTAGTATGAAGAGGGCGGATGCGTCCAAAGCTTAACCAAGCCGTATCGAAGTTAAGTTG
>TARA_R110001592_G_scaffold108679_3_pt1 | contig 23651 bp, 23 predicted proteins | sample TARA_R110001592 | Tara Oceans TARA_R110001592 (sample SAMEA4398387) | marine metagenome | biome: Polar Biome; feature: [SRF] surface water layer (ENVO:00010504); material: water (ENVO:00002006), including particulate matter (ENVO:01000060) such as... | depth 5 m | reverse complement strand
TCCATCACTCACCTCCCAATGCCTTATTGACTAGCTTCTTAAAAATACCATGAGCATAGAAACTCACAGCAAAATCTCTATCTTTCCTGAAACACAACGGTCCTTTGTCTCCTCCACAGTTACCACAGTTAATCTTCTTGCTTAGTTCAGCCGGACACCGAGCCACGACCCGACCCTTAGGTGTCTTTAGTTTCCTTCCTTCAGTCTTAGATGGCATGACTACTGTTGCTGGGATACCTAAATCCATAGCTTCATCCACTTGATCTAACGAATAACAAGACTTGTTGGTTACGAAACCTAGCCGCAGCATCTCTCGGATAGTCTGAAGATTGAAGCCCGACAGAGGATAAGATGTATAGGTCCAGGCTAAGTGCTTACGGAAAGCCTTAGTCAACTTGAAGCACTCGTCTCTATACAAAGTAAACTTCCCATCCCCGGGCAGGTCCCCCGCTTGGTCATGACGTATGAGACTCTTAAAGGGTAGTGCCCGTATCTTCTTAGTCAGCGTGTCTAAGTCATAGCCCCGTTCACCTGAAGATACTTTGTCCCAGTGCATCTTCATATGAAACTGTTCTGCATAACATCCCTTAGGTATAATCTTACCATCCTCATCTGTCTCTGATTTAAGGGGGCAGGCATCCGAGCAGGATGACCGGCTCGTCGTAGTTACTACGACTCGCTTACCTACCTTAGTGTTCCCACTAGCTTCGGTCATATGGTATGTATGTTCTGTTGTTTCCATAGTATCTCCTTGTCTGTCTTTCCAGACGTCTGTCTGGTATTCAGCCGCCGAATAACTGGGTCGTCACAACATGTCACAGCGGCCCATTGTCCAGCTTCGACCGAGACAATGGCCGCGCGTGACATCTTGTGACATACCCGTTATTCCCGGCCACCATACTCGACTGGCGTCTCGCAAGGAGGACAGATGATTGAGACTGGAGAACAGTACGGAACTGGTACAATGTATCGTACCACCAAGTTTAACCTCGCAAACGTTAAGGATTTCGAGACGCTTTGCTACAATGAAAAAGGAGATGTAAGCCTCACAACGTCAGCGTTAATCTGGATGCTGGTTGAGATGGGTATACCCGAGATAACCAAGAAGAACTTCGAGCAGGTCCTGGCCCGCTGCTTCTTATACCAGTGTACTCATCGTAGTTCTACTCTATACAACAGTGACATGAAGTGTTGGGAGTGGATAACTTGGAAGCACATCAAGGAGCACATCGGGCTGTGGACTGACGCCCCTAAACAAACGAGAGTTCAGTACACCAAGAAACTAGAGCGTAGCGTAATCATTCGGTACGGAAACAAAGGGAGGACAGGGTGGCGTCGTTCATTCGAGTGACACATGAGGTTGATATAGCAGATGAAGATTTGATTGCGAGGATTGTGAAGGAGGTTGGAGCAGATAAAGTATTGGATGAGATTGAGGAAGAGATTGACCGTGACATGATTATGAAGCGGGCGATGTACTGGATGCCCTATACATTCGATGTCTTCCTCAAGTACTTCAAAGAGTACATGAGTAGTATGCACGACAAGCATGTGAATGACTTGTTGACTGTCTTGGTTGAGTTGAAAGAAACACGTAGAAATGAGAGAGGTTCATAATGCACGCAGTAGAATCAATGATGTACGCAGGAGCAACACCTTGGCATGGGCTTGGTCGTTACGTAGGTGACGATGCCTTGACTGCCGAGGATGCTATCGTAGCAGCAGGTTTGGATTGGGAGGTAGGTTGTCAACCTGTCTTCGCAGAGTATGATAAGGACGGTTCACATATCGAAGTGCCCGACTCGTACGCTGTGATTAGGGACACTGACCGTAAGGTTCTCGGTGTCGTAGGTAAGAACTACACACCCATTCAGAACACTGACTGCTTTGAGTTCATGGATGAGATCACCGGCCCCGAGAGGCTGGTTCGGTATCACACCGCAGGTTCGTTGCACGGTGGTAAGAAGGTTTGGCTACTCGCTGAGCTAACTAACCTCACCTTCGCTCCTGTTCCTAACGATGAGGTCCAGCCTTATCTTGCCTTGATTGACAGTAAGGATGGGTCGATGAGCTTGACTGCATTCTTTACTGGAGTTCGTATCGTCTGTCAGAACACAGCGAACTTCGCTTTGAGCAAGGCAGATAAGAACAAGATGGTGAAGATCCGCCACACTCAATCAGCTATGGTTAAGATGGGTGAGGCTCAACGTGTCCTCGGTCTTGCTGTCGAGCAGGCACAGTCGTACGGTGACGTGATGACTAGCCTTGCTCGTAAGCAGTTCACTCAAGCTAGGTGGAATGACTTCCTTGATGAACTGGTTGGTGAGTTGGTTATCCCAGGTGAGGGTGATCCTACTCGTGGTTACACTCGACTGCTCAACCGTCGTGAGAAGTTGACTGAACTGTTTGAGTCGGGAGTTGGTACTGATATTCCCGGTGTTCGTGGTACAGCTTGGGGTGCGTACAACGCCATCACTGAGTTCACTACTCACCACAATCAGATTCGTTTGGGCATGGAGCCCGGGACGAAGGGCTATGACCTGAAGAGAACTGACCGCCGTCTGTCCTCATCGTGGTTCGGCCCGGGTGATAAGATGAACACCAAAGCTTTGGAGCTTCTGGTCGGAGCGTAGTTTCACTGGCCGTCTACTATCGTGGGTTTTTGTCACTCCTTACCTCGGTAGTAGGCGGCCTTTTTCTTGGAGGCGTCATGCCTATTTATGAGTACAGATGTACGGACTGTGAGCATCAGTTCGAGAAGCTTGTTCGTAGCTTCTCCCCTGATGCTAGCTGTCCTAAGTGTGAGAGCGAGGATGTAGTCAAGCTGGTTAGCGGCGGTGGCTTCATCCTCAAAGGTGGTGGCTGGTATGCAGATGGATATTCCAAAGGAGGTAAAGATGATTGACGATTTGTTTCAAACACTAGGCGAGGTGCTTAGCCGGACAGGAGTGACCGAACCCGTAGACAGGAGAAAGCTTCGGGTTGAGAAGTATGACGACGTACTGTACGCAGACGGTTTGGACTACGCACTCATAGGACATACGATGACTGGCAGTGGAGTCCCTCGTGGTGCGATCATAGCTGTCTATGATTACTGGCGTTGTGTCGAGTGGTTTGCACACACAGGACCTATGACTCGTGTGGCAGCGGTAGAGTACGTAGACTTCAACGTGACCGGGGCCTTCGTCGGACCACAGACACCCATCTTCATAGAAACTTTCGACGCTGATTGGGAGGAGGAATGAGAGGCGTAGACAAACACTTCCCTAAGGGTGCAGTCTGGTACTGCAAAGAGTGTGAGGGAGTAGGATGCGTGGAGATTTCTATGTGGGTTGACCCTTCGGAGATGAGGATTGATCACCTCAACGAAGTCTTACGTGGTGGGTACGAAGGTTGGTGTCACAACTGTGATGAAGAGGTCGCCGTTATGCGTGACTTACCACCAACCAAGCGCAAGCCCAGCCCAGTAGACGCCGAGGCTTCCACTGATAACAACGTAGCTAAGGAGGTATAGCCACACAAAGATAACCGCAGTTCGCTTTGGACTCATGCGTAGCTAAGTAACACATCAAGGAGAGACAATCATGAAGACCATCATCCACGTTAATCAACACGTAATAAAAGCCAACAGGAAGAACGGGACCAGCGAGCCCTGCCTTACTGTTAAGACATATAAAGATAACCGTTACGCCGAGGACGCAATCATCCGAGACAAGGACGGTAACGAAGTTGCAAGGGTAGTTTATCGACCACAGAACCCGCTTGGTTGTGGTGCTCACTGCTGGATTGAGACACACCTTGACGTCGAAGTTAAGGTCAGCAAGGACGAAGATGAGTTAAGCTACCCAAATGAGATTCAGTGTCGAGTTGGACCACGAGCCTGATTTTGAGGAGCGCATCATGTACATGGCGCTCTCCGATTTGTTCGAGCTAGACTTAGAGTTTGACGGTGTGGAGGTAGCTTTGCTGGGGGATAAACGAAACATCTTCTGCTGGCTAGCCTTCCACCTTTTACCAATGGATGTTATCGAGGCATAAAATGAAGCAGGGTTTTCCTTGGGAAGACCCACGTATCTGTAAGAGAGTGAAGCCCTGGGTGTTAGATGGGTTCCTCACTCCTTACCAAAGGGATGCGTGGGCATGGTTGTATGAGAGAGGGAGCGACGGGTCTAACCTATGGTGGGCATGTGGTTCGGGTAAGACACTAGCGGCACTACTGTTCTTGGTGAGTGGCCCGAAGCGAGAGAGGAAGATCATAGTCACACGCTCTCCGACTAAACGTCAGTGGCAGAGAGAGGCTTCACAGTACACCGACCTGAAGCTGACGATCTTAGAGGGGAAGACTCCGACTCGTATCATGCCTAACGTTGAGACAGTTGTCTTGTCGTGGGCAGTACTAAAGGAGTGGGTACCAGAGTTGACCCGTTGGATAGGTCGCCGTAACGCAGCGATCGTTTGGGATGAGATACACAAGGGTAAAGGGTGGAGACGTAAAGAGAAGTTCGTGGCTGACTCTGGGCGTGTGGCTTGGAGAGACATGGATAACCGTGCAGCAGCCTCGGCACAGCTAGCCCGGGCTACTCAACGCAGACTAGGACTCACGGCTACTCCTATCAGGGATAGGCGTAACGACCTGTGGGCCCAGCTAGATATTATTCAGCCAGGGAAGTGGGGAACCAACTGGGATTTTGTGCACGAGTTCTGTGACGCTAGGCCCGGAGAGTACGGAGGGTTGGACACGAAGGGTACCAGCAATACTACGAGGCTGAAGAGTCTCATACGCCACGTTTCGAACGTGGTGAGCTATGGTGAGATGGCCCAGCACCTACCTCCTAAGCGTCGGCAGCTTGTTTATTTGCCTGCCTCGGACCAGACCCGTCCCGCATCCTTTAAGAAAGAGATGAAGGCGGCAGCAGCCCGGGGTAAGCAGGCTTTATTCGAGACTCACCTGCTCGTAGCTGCGTCCAGTAAGCGTACTTGGATAGCAGAAACTGTCCGAGATGCAGTCGAAGCCGGACAGAAAGTGACCGTCTTTACGGGTCGTCGTCAGGACTGTGAGGCTCTGGCTAAGCTCATCAAGACCAAGCTCAAATCCTGTGGTGCTCCTGTCTGGTCAGGTCACGGCGGTGATTCCCTAGCTACGAGGGAGGATATGGTCCATGAGTATGCCGAGTGGAGCGACGGAGGGTGTGCTTTCGTAGGTACTACCGACGCTTTCGGTGAGGCTATCGACGGACTTCAGCACACGGACCTAGCTATCTTCGGGCTCTTGCCTTGGACGCCGGGTGCAGTTACGCAGGCAGAGGGGAGATTCAGTAGGCATGGCAGTTCACGCCCTGTCTTAATCATGTACACCGTAGCCGAAGGCACGGTGGACGAGCATGTTGCCGACATGCTCTTGGAGAAGTTGGAGGGAGTAGAAACCACACTAGACGATGACGAAGCTGGTGGTGTCGCTCGGACACTATCGGGAATGGATGATGAAGACGCGATCGTGAACTCGATCTTGGAGATGTTCAATGAGTGATAAAGTGAAGACAAGACTACAGCTACGGGAATCCCTAGCTCAACTATTTACCCTGGAGTACGAGCACCTACCTACGGAGGAACTGTTGTCAGAAGCGGCGGCGTGCTTCGTGGTGTGTTCAATCCTATCTGGACTAGAGAAAGACAGCGCGTTGGAGATAGCGTCAGGTGCCTATGACCAACTACACGAACACTCTGACACGATCCTCAGTATGAGAGTCGCAGGACCTATCGCAGAAGCATGACCGATACTAAACATCTCATCGATCCAGGACCATCTCGTAAGGGTTGGCATCGCTTACAGAAAGTGCTGCGGTGCCCTCGGTTGTATGCGTTAGCGTACAACAAGAAGAAGGTCATCTCAGCAACCGCACCAGCAGAACCTCTTGTGATGGGGTCAGCCCTTCACATCGCGCTAGCTCATCACTATGCCCTTACACAAGACGAGTGGAAGGGGCGGGAGGATGAGTTGTATAGCCCCGAGGATGCTGTTGACGAGCTTGCTAGACGGCAGCATAAGCAACACCGTGCGACTTGGCAGGGGTACTCTGATAAAATCAAAGCGGTTTACCTCCAGTACAAGACTCACTGGGCGATGGAGAGATGGAACACCAAGGCTATCGAACACGAACTGTGTGTGAATATCTTCGACGACGAACGTAACGAAACGTATCTGTACACACAACGAGTCGATGCCATTTGGATTCATCCTGCTACCCAGAAGGTCTGGTTCATAGATCACAAGACAACCAAGCGATTCACTTCGAGAACTGTCAGTGGTTATTCTATGTCCGGACAGTTTCTGGGCTATCAGATGATAGGACAGGAGATGTTCGGTGATGAGTGGGGGGGAGTCCTACTCAACATTATCGAGTGGCCTAAGGAGGAGGGAGGCCAAGCTTCCTTCGACCGGGTCAACCTAGACCCCGCTCCATATTCAGTGGAGCATTTTAAGAAAACAATCATACACGGAGAGAGAATCATTCGCGACAACGCAAACATCGAGCCAGCACTATGGCCCGGAGCACACCACGAATCAGCGTGCTGGCACTTTAGACGGTGCCCACACTACGAAACTTGTCAATGGGGAGATTACACATGAAGCTATACACAATCACATACGGAGACTCCAAGGCAGGTAAGACCTTGGCTGCTCTAAGGGCTCACCCTGATGCCCTATTCATAGCCCTGAGGGGGGCTCTGACCTGCGCTAACTACATCGGAGTAGAACCGACCGTCGCTGAGGTTGGGACTGCTGTGAAGGGCGTCAAGGATATTATTAAGCTAGTTAAAGAAGTCTCACACAAATACCCAGCTATCATAATCGATGACTTCAGCATCATCGCAGACAAGGAACTCGCTGCTTGTAAGCAGAGTACCCAAGGCTGGGCTGCGTTCGACGTGTTCAACAAGCGCATCTATGAACTACAGGATGTGTGTCGTAACGCTGACTGTCACATCATCAAGACCATGCACCAGCAGTCTCCTAAGGAGGTAGGCCAGTCAGGTCAGAAGCGTTGGATTAAGGGTGGTCCGATGATTGGTGGGTGGCAACTTGTTGAGAAGCTACCTGCTATGTGTGACGTCGTAGCCAGAGTTGTCTACGACAAGTCCAACCCTGGGTGGCCTTACGTCTATCAGACTGGGCCAGATCCAGAGTACACCACGGGAGATAGGCTAGCCATCTCCCCCGAGAAGTTCCCTTTGAACCTACGTGAAATGATGTTGGCAGCTAACATCGACGTCCCTCGTCCGAAAGAGTACGAGCACTTGGACGCCCACGTAGACACACTTTGTCAAGAATTGTTGCAGGAGTTTACCGAGAAGAGGCCCGACGTTAAGCGGGTGTTCCGGGAAGCTTTGCCTACCCTTTCGTCAACCATTGACGATCCCCGGCATATCCGCTGGGTTTTTGCCGACGCGCTCGATAGAGCGAGTCTTTGTGATCACAATAATAATTTGCTGGATGGATATATCCAGTCTTTGTAGGAGAGTAGAACAGATGTCTATTGAATTTGATTTTAGCAGCGACGGTTTTGACATGCCCCCTTCGGACGCAGGTCATTACAGAGTCAAGATTTCGGAACTGTCCGGGTACGAAACCTCTAATGGTAACCCTCGGATGAGTATCCAGGCTACCATCATGGATGGTCCCTTCGAAGGGTACACCATCAAGGACGGGCTGAACTTCCCGGCTGGTCCTAAGGCTCGTGCCATCCGTAGGTTCTGGGACGCGTTCTTTGTGTCTTGTGGTCTGACTCCTCAGGAGGTCCGCACTGTCTTCACCCAGAACTTCGACAAGATCGATGACGCGGTGAACATGGTTCGTGAGGCTATCTTGGGTAGTGAGGCTCACGTGTACTTCACTCCTCGTCCACCTGACGGTGGGTACTCTGACTGTGACTGGCAGACCCCAGTCGTAGCTAAGGGTGCGGCTAAGGTGGCCAAGAGTCGCAAGAGTTCTGACGACGACAACGAGGCGTTGAACAAGATCTTGAGCATGTAAGCTACACTGTCATCTGGGAGGTGTCTTGCTTATGCGAGGCACCTCCCTTTCTATTTGGAGAGAGTATGGGATTTGATAAAGCCCGGTGTGATGAGTGCCCCCTCAAAGCACACTGGGAGAAGGAAGGCTGTTGGCAGCCCGTTGACTTTGAGATCAACGCAGAAGGGGAGAGCGTCGTCATCGTAGGCAACGCTCCATCGAAGTCAGACATGAGTCTAGGTCGTCCGTTCTGTGACGCTAACGGAGCACTGGTACTCGCTGAAGTACAGAAGCTAAAGGGAAAGGGTGCCCGAAGGAAGGTCAGTTGGGGCAACCTTATAGGGTGTCGCTGGCCCTTCGACGATCCAAAGACATACCTTGCTAAGCTTAGGCGTATCAATCGGAAGCGTGTAGCAAAGGGGAAGGAGCCCCTGCTCTCCCCCATCGAAGCTTGCTCTGGGCACCGTGAGGACAGACTCGAACCGTTTGATACTATCGTTACAATGGGGAGTTACACAGCTAAAGCCATCGCTGGAGGTAACCCCGCTCTGGAAGACATCCGTGGCGGTCCTTCTGTTAGAGGGAAGCACAAGTTGTTGGCGACTTACTCCGCCGAGGCTGTGGCTAAACAACCCAAACTTCGTCCGATTCTCGCTAACGATTTGGCGAAAGCGTTTCGGCATCATGACGACACGCTTAAGTGGGTCGACCCAGAAGTCCACTACAACCCGAGTATCCAGTTTACCCGTGAGTTCTTCGCGAGTGTTAAAGAGGCCGATGCTCTCGTGACATACGACGTCGAGACGGACGGCGTGGACTGCCTTAACGCTGACCTTAGGTGCATCGGTATCGGTACGGCGGACATGGTTCTTAACATCGCCTTCGTCAGCATCGACGGGTTCACTAGATTCTACTCCCCGGAGGACGAGCACGACATCAAAGACATTCTCCGGAATGTATTTGAGGACGAAGACATTGTCATAGCGGGGCACAACTCTGGCTACTTTGACCGTATGGTTATCGAACAACACCTTGGCGTCACACCAACCCCATCGCTGGATACCCTTCTTCTTCACAAGCTTGGAGCCTCCGAGTATAGACACAGCCTCGGATTCGTAGGCTCTGTGTTTACCGACGTTCCATCGTGGAAGGCTGACCACACGGGAGTTCAGGCTAGGACGGACGAAGAGCTTCACGCCTACTGTGCGACAGACGTGGCTGTAACTGCCAGAGTCATCTCCCCACTCAAGAATCTTGCACGGGGGCGAAATCAACTTAGGCTGTACAACTTCGACAGTCGGGTCCAGAGTCTCTGTGCTGGGATGCGTAGACTGGGCATACGTGTTGACGAGGGTCGTCGTTACGAACATCAAGGTCAGCAGACAAACCTGGCGGCTAAATGGTTGAGGGTACTTCATGGATATAAATCTGACCTGAACCCTAACTCGAATGCACAGGTCAGGGACATACTATTTGGGAAGTGGAACCTGCCTGTCTATGAATATACTGCGACGGGGGACGTTAGCGTGAGTGCAGCAGCGTTGCGTGCACTCGTCGTAAACCCTCTCGTGGACGATCATCAACGTGACTTCATCAACGCCCTTCGGTTCTACCGGCGGGCACAAAAACTCTTGTCTACCTACCTACTCAAGTTAGCCCCGGACGCTGGTCTGGTAAAGGATGGCTATGTCTACCCCGACTACAATTCACATGGAACAGTTACCGGACGACTCAGTTCAAGTAACCCTAACTTCCAAAACATCCCGTTCAACCTACGTAATATCTTCATCCCTCCTCCAGGCTGCATCTTTGTGGGTGCAGACTACGATCAGTTGGAACTCCGTTTTGCGTCCGCCTTGGCTGGGGCAGACCACTACCTCGACGCATTCGAACTCAAGGAGATCGATCCCCATAATCTTACCGGAGAGCTTATGTTCGGAGCCTCCTTCTGGGAAGCGGAAGGACGCCCCGACACCAAGATGGGAAAGGGGAAGGGTCAGTTCAAGCAATTAAGAAATCTAGCGAAGACCATATGCTTCGCCAGTCTCTACGGAGCGTCCCCACCTAAGGTTCACGAGATCATCTCACGGGCCGAAGACGGGAACGGGAAGCTACTCTACGCTGATATGAACCTACGTCAGATCAGGGCCCTTCATACTCGGTGGCTGAAAGCGGCCCCGGAGTTTAAGAAGTGGTGGGGTACCACACTACAAACCTGTCGGCATCAGGGCTACATCGAAGAGGTAGTCTTGGGTCGACGTAGATACTTTGCACAGGAGGATTACAACGCGATTCTAAACTTCGGCGTGCAGGCCGGAGGGTTTGCTGTCGTGGCTCAAGCCATGCTGGACTTGGTGGATAACCATCTCCCGTTTGACTTTGGCCAGAAGACAGGACTTGTCAACCAACTACACGATGCCGTCGTGTTCGCTGTCCCTGAGAGCAGGGCAGAGGATGTGAAGAACATTGTGACTGAAGTGCTAACAACGAAGGTAGATGGTCTACCTGTGTCGTTCACTGCGGAAGCGGAGATCGGCACGAACTGGAGGAAAGTATGATTGAAGCTATCGAATCAAACGTGAAGGGAGGAGTCCAGCAGACGTTCTACTCTAAGTATGTGGCGTTCGTCGGACCTAACGGTGCGGGGAAGAGTTCGCATGTACACAGCCTAGAGTTGGCCCTGTTCGGTGCGGCGTTCGACGCCAGTAACAAAGACGTGAAGCAGAAGAAGCGTCTGAACATGATGGCTACAGGGGGTCAAGTGTTTGCTAGCGCCCGGGATTCCGTGTACTCAACGACACACCACATGGGATCAGGTACCGAGTACCTAAACGCTGTGAAGATGGCCCAGGATGCTATGTCAGGGGGCACGTTGGTGCTCGCTAGGTTTATCTGTAAGCACAGTCCGAGGGCTCCCCGACCTAACTTAGGTATCGAGGTGGCTCACCCTCACTGGGAGGAGGTTCTGGGCAAGCTCGGAGTAATCGACGCACTCCTCATGCTTGAGCCTGTGGTGAACAAGAGCCTACGTCACTACCGAGATAAGCTAAAAGAGGTGGAGATCGCAACCAAGTACATCACACACGAGCCGGACAAGCTCGCGCTAGCCTCTATCATGCTAGACTCTAAGGAACGCATCGAAGCCTGCAAGCAAGCGGCCAGCGACATTAAACAGGGGTTGATTACTATCGCCTTGGAGTTGACAGACGACACTCCTATGCGTTTCGACATAAAGCGCTGGCTCCCAGACGAGATGGGTGAGCCTGAGTTTCACTGGGACGGGACCAACCTAGTCTTGGGCTTTGAGGACCGCCCTGTACCTTCTGGAGCCGAGACTGTGTGTCTCGCTGTGGCCCTTGCCGCTGCGCTGCTGCCTTGGGATAAGAGTATTTTCATCTATCCAGATCGCGCATACGACTCTGTGACGTTAGGTAAGATCATGCGTGTAGCGCGAGCGATTCCTGCTGCGGGTGTATTTATCCAATGTATTTCAGAGCCTGTAAACTACGACGCGGAGGGCCTCGGATGGCAAGTGATTCAGATCGGCTAACAGATAAGCTTTGCTCTCAACTTGAAGGTTGGATGGGCCATACCTACGGGAGTCAGGTGGATTTTCCACCTGATGTCCCAGGTGTGCCTGCCTCCTTGATTGGGTCCGGGACTAAGGAGATAGACTGTTCGACCTTTACGTGGTCTATCCTAGCTCAGGTATTTCCTGACGCGCCGTGGTCCCTGGATTACTATAAGAGGTGGCAGATGTGGGAACGTAACGACATGTGGGGTCCCCTCAAAGCTGCTGAAGAACTAGGGATTACGAATGAGGAACACAGTGATGGGTGGTATTTGTATCAAGTGTGGAAGGGCAAGTGGGACGGAGGACACTCCTTCCTTGGTTTCTCCAGTGGAGGTCGACTGCTTGTGCTGGAAGCGACGAGAAGCCGTCGAAACGGCATCGAACACGATGGAGTTGTGTGGCGAGGCATTGGACCAGTCTCACCGAGACTGCCCGAAATGCCCGAGTACTGTGAGCACGAAGCTACTAGAGGGCTGACCTTCGGTAAGGTCAAGCTCTCTTAGGCGTGCTTACAGAGGAACCTAGCTGTGACGGCAGTCGACGGAGCCGTTTGACTCGTGCCGTTTGCCGCCGTCGAGGTCGCCCAGTACGTCAGGTAGGTTTGATCCATACCTGTGGCGAACGCAAAGTATGAGATTGTAGCTGCCGGGGCGCTCAAGATAGTGTCGGGCCCGGTGCTGCTGGGAGTAGCTGACGAGGCGCGGACCATCTTTAGGTACGTAGTAGAGCTATTCGCAGAGTTATCTACCTCCACGTAGTACAACGTGAGCGTGCCGCTAGACCCAGAGGCGTTATCGACAGACGTGTTCGTGACTGCCGAGTCAGCAAGCTCGATATTAGCGAGGGGAGTAAGTACAGAATGGGATGTAGCAGCCATGATTTACCTCAAGAAGTGATCAGGCGAACGGCGCTGCTCGTACCTGGAGCCGTGTTGCCTGCGGTGGATGACGTCTGCACCAACGAGTAGCTTAGTCCTGTACTAAAAGTAAGTCCTGCCGGGAACGAGAAGACTTCATTCGTAGAGGTATGGATGCGGAAGATATGCGTCGGGGCAGTCGTCCCAAACGTAGGCTCAAGTGAGTCGTAGAGCTTCAGCCAAATAGGACCGCCCGACCAGTTGTTCTGGATAAAGGCCGTGTACAAAGTACACGTACCCCCCGCCACGTTGTTCTGGTTGTGGGCGGCAGTGTCTTCGAAGATTCGATAAGTGACAGTTGTTTTTTGATTATTACCTACGGCAGCCATCTATCACCCCATGATCTCGTCAAGATACCCACTGATCTCTTCAAGCAAAACTGAGATAATCAGGTCCCGCTCACGATCGCTGATCTTGCCATCGTCAGACAGGGCACCAGTGATCTCCCGGCCAACCCGAAGGATGCGAGAAGCGAGTGCGAAGATGTTGAACTTACCTTTCTTAGCCATATCAATCTCCAATAAACTGTTTCCAGCCGGTCTCAAAAGCGATTTGCTCGGCAGGGTCTTGACCTTCAATAACCCGTCCGTCGTAAACAAGCGAGCCATCGTATATAGGTAGTACCTGCATATGGACTTGCTCGGTCTTCTCATCTAGTGTAGCCACTCCACAACCTTGTTGCCAGTCTGGACTTAATGATACTCCAGGAACAGTTCCATCAACTCGACATAAACAACCTGGACTCATAGCTGTAATCACGTTTCTTCCGAAGGGCCCGTGGAAAGTCTTCTGCATCATCTCTACTTTATGTACGTGACCATAAACCTCTGACCAGCGTGCGGTTTTAGCTATCGCCATAGCTGTGGCCCCGCCGCCTGACCTGACCTTAGTCCCGTGGTTGATGCGAACGCGATCCCAGAGCCACCAGTCAGCCCCGTAAGGGGCGACGTACTCGATGTCTAGCTCATCCAGTCTAAGTAGGTTTCGAATACTTAGCGCCGGAGACTGCTCGTAAGCTTTAGTTAAGTACGTAGCTTCAGAAAGCTTCTCCACCATAGCCTTCTGCATACGCTCTTCATGGTTACCTGCCATATAAACTATCTTAGCACCAGGAGCCGACGATCTAATCTCCGCCAGCCACCAGTGTAGTTCGTCAACGACGGGCTGCGTCGTCTGCTTATACTCTGGCTTGCGAGGAAAGCGTGTGCTCCAGGGAGCGAAGTCAACCATATCCCCCAGCAAAACTACATAATGAGGATTCACTTCTCGGATAAAGCGGAGCACGGCATCCATAGCTTTACGGTCGTGCATGGGCTCTAGGTACGTATACCTGTTCCTCCACGCATACCCAGCTTGCAAATCAGGGACGATGACCGCGTGCTTTAGCTTAGACTTACGGGCGGGGTGATCGATCTTAGGGATCACCCGTGCTGGTTCTGCTGCCCTGTATGTAGCCTCAATCCTCCGCTCTAGGCTGGCCTTGACTTGATACAGGGTAACCTTTCGCATCGTGTCTCTAACTTTGTGGGCCGTCTCCCAAGAGTTTGCCTTCCAGTTAGTAACGTGCCACTCCTTCTCGTCTACGTTCGCCGCTTTGAGTAAGTCGTCTAGGGTCTTAATCGACAGGCCCTTTGTTGAGATCTCTCTCTCAAGGGGGTTAGGGCTGTGGTCCTCGATGCGGGTCGAGGGGTCGGAGCGGCCCGTGTGTTGACCCTTAGGTAGGTTGAGTTCCTTTATGACTTTCCGCACCTTATGCTCGGTGACGTATTCGCCGGTCCACTCTGTGAGCATTGCGGCGATTGCGCGGCGACCGGGTCTGTGCTCCGCAGTCTCACACGCTACACGCAGTTTAGACCCGTACTTCTCGGCTAACTCTTTGTAGCTTGCCATCAGGATCCCAAGTGAGGGTTTAGTTTAGTGGCTCGATCTCAAAGCGGACTTTTGCGGAGACAGCGTTCGTAGAGAAGTTCGCATCCCCTGAACCAATCCAAGTTCCGTATAAGGTTGACGTGCCCGCCACGGGGCCAAGCGCCCCGCCCGACAAGTCGTACATAAGTCCTGTTGGTCCGCCGCCTGAGGCGGTCACCACGGACGAAGACTTCATGCCCGACGAGAAATCCAACACGGGACACCAAACGTAGCGGCTCGCCGCGATGGCTAAGTCCCCTCCGGAGTCGTTCGCCACGTCAGAGTTTAGGGCTGACTGTGCGAAAATACTCGCGGCTTGCGTCGTGCTAAGCGGGGTGGTGCCGGAAGTGCCTGGACCGAGGGTGTGTAGGTACACACCTCCCACATCTGCGTTACCGGTGACTGCGGAACTATAGATAAGCGTGAACGACACCCGGTGAATAAACCCGCGTGTCGGCACGGTGACCGACCAGCAGACCGCGTCCCCCGCAGAAGCAGGGAGGTCGCCCGCTGTGAGCGTGGCTTCGGATATAATCCTTGTGGCATGTACTGAGCGGGGCATCTAGCCTCCTGTTAGCCTCGGATGAAGTGCACGATGACAAGGTCACCAGCCTGACCAGCAGCCGACTTTACAATCCGCAGCGCGGTACCGGTTGGGATCTTGTGGTAACTGTTCCCGATGTCAATCGTCGTGGCGCGAGCAATCGTGTTGTCGGAAGTACTAAACGTGATGTCTCCGCACACCTTGTTTGTCCCGCTGGAACCCTTGTACACTTCTGCATTCCGAGAACCACTACCGTCTGAAATCGTGTAGACGTCAACGATGGTGATCGGGTAGTCAAACGTAAAGTTCCGTGCGGTAGTCGCAGCGTTAGGCTTACACACGAGCGTCTCCATCCGGCGGCCCGCAGCGTTCGCATTAGTGATAGTCACCGACCCAGCGGGTTCGCGGACTTCAGGGGAAGCGGCGTTAACGAGAATCGCGCCCGTACCGGCAGCACCGACGATAGTGACCCGTCCGACGATAACCTGCACCTGATTTCCAGTAAGTACGCTAGTCGGGCAAGCAGTAGCGAGGTTTGCTCCGGTCGTCGTACCTGCTGTAGCAGACAAGTACACCGCGTCACCGACAGCTTTTCCTGTGGTAGCGACAGTCGTGACGAGCTTCCAAGGAAGTACAATGCCGTAGGCCCCAGCAGCGATAGCGTGCTTGGCGATCATCAGTCGACTGTGGGGGCCAGCCGGAAAGGCTGCGTCACAATCAGCAGGGGACACCTTGAGGAAAGGCCCACTAGACCCATCGACGTAGACGATCTGATCTGCCGCCACGGCAGCAGTAGCCAGAACTTTAACGCCCTCACTGTAGTTATAATCTCTTCCTGGCTTGATATACTTCTGCTTGATGTTCGCCATCTGTGTCTCCTAAGACGTACTAAGGCCCTCGGCCTGCTTGATTGTTATTCTTATTGACCTACTGTGTCAACTGTTTCAGTAGCATTTGCGTCGGCTATACTATCGGCCATAGCCAGCAAAGCGTTGTTTCCCAGCAGTCCGCCCAGCACTGTGAGGATCATAATCAGGGTCTGGGGGTGCCGGATAGCAGAGGTAATACTCCACAAAGAACGTTCACCCATCTCGTTTAAACGGGCCTCGATCCTGTCTAATGAGCTAACCGTATACTTCTGTTCCGTCTGAATGACAGCCACCGTTTCTCGGATACCACCGACCTGTTCCTCTAGGTTTGTAACCCGCTGTTCCAATCCACTCATTTTCCGCCTCAAGCTTATACTTAATCTTCTTTATCTCGCTCACTAGGGTCTGCAAACCACGGTGTTGGTGGTAACGTGTAGCCAGGTGTGTCGATGCCCTGATCTCTCTTCAGTGCTTCTGCTTTCGCTGATGTGAACCTCTGGTCGGCTCCAGTCTCAATTCTTCTTTGCGCCCGGAGTTGAGCTTTAATTCTCATCTCTCGCTCAAGCTCTGTGCTAATCAACGACTTACGGTACAGCCCGAATGCCTCCCGCGCTGCCTCATACCGGACGCGGAAGTGGCTATCTGTCTCCACTAACGCCTGAACTTTAGCGGAAGACAAGTCTCTCTTGCCTGTAATAAAACCCAAATAAAGGAAGAACATATCTGTTTCTTTTGAGATCGGATCAAACGCATACTCTTTAACGTACCAGTTGAACGGCCCAACTTTTGAGCGCATTCGTTTTTCCCCGTTTGTGTCCGTGTACTCTTCCATAAGAATGTCTTCGACTGGAGCCCCCATCTGGCTCATCCCGTCGAGGACGTACGTGTTACCTACCGCAGCGCGAGGGCCATACGGAGAGACTGCGCGGGACTCTCCCGTCATACCGGCGAGAATCAACGTCATCATAAAGTCGGCCATCGGGTTCATGTACGAGCCCCCGAAATCTCCAACGGCGCTCCAGTACTGCTGAGAGTCTACGGCATAAGGGATACGCTCTCCCTGGTCAGTTAACAGTGTTGTACCTATCGCGATCGGCGCAGCTAAGAACATCTCTGCGGCCTGAAGCATGGCTGTCAGGTACTCAACTTGGGAGACAAGTGGTAGTGTAGGTATAATAAAATCAAACCGTCTACCCACTGCGTTCCAGTATCGGTCCATCTGCCCGAGTGTGGCCCGGGACGGGTTGCCTGCGATGGGGTACCGGGAGAGCCACTTACTCATGTCGGATTGTTGTGCTTGCTCTACTTGTTCCTCTCGCGACAGAAGCTCGCCCGGGCGCGGGGCCCACTGCTGGGGCTGTGCCGAGTAACGTGAGAGGAGTTTGAGGCGCTGGGCCCGGGTGTCGAATGACCGAAACTTCTTATTATAAGCGCGGAACTGCTCCGGGAACGTCCTTCCAAGCTCTGACATCTCGGTAAAAGCGTCCGTAACTTGTAGGAAAGCGTTCTTATGTAGGGTGTAGAACATAAACAAGCTACCAAAGATACTTTTCTCCCATTCACTTACAGAATCTGACCAGTTAATTAGCGTCCGGTCGAGCATTTTCTCCGCTTCAAGCTGGGACATACGCTTGTGGACGCGGTAATACCAGTAAGTTACCGCCCGCATCCGACTAACCGCGTCTTGGATGCCAAGCTGAAACTGCCGGTTAACACTTTGTTGGGTTAAAATACCCTCATCAAGAAGTTGGCGGAACTTGTCCTTGTTCTTAGGGTCGTTCAGCACTCGCTCTGTCATTCTCTTGCCGACTGTGGCGTAGTCATCCATGCCGATCCACTCGCGAGCGCCCGCTGTCTCTGCCTCCGCCATCAAACGGCGATACGTGACAGGCTTACCGTTCTCAATCATAGCGACGTCGTCCGAAGCCTCGTAAAACTTAGACCAGTTGCGGTCTGTAAAGGCAGACAGGAAGCTCGCCCCGGGTAGTCGCCTCGGAGGACCTTGGAGGTCGCCCATAGCGCGGAAAAACCTGTCCTGCATCCACGGACCAATGTACGGGGTCGCGGCCATACCCCCAACCAAGCTTAGTCCTAGTCCTTCCATGCCGTGGTAGTACGTCAAGTTGATTGAGTCTTGAAAGAACTGAATTGGTATGTACGCTACGCGAGGAACAAACAAGCCGAATAGAATGTGTTGCCTGAAAGCCCGGTAACCTAAGTCCCACGGGCGTTTTAGTTTCACAAGATATTTCTGGACTTGACCCGCTAAGCCAGTGGCCATAACTTCGCTCATCGCATCGTCAAAGATTTTAGTAAGGCGCGATATTTCTTCGTTAATACTGGCTACAAGCTCATACGGGATGGTTTTAAGTCCTGTCCTGCCGTTGCCCCGGAGGACCATCGCAGAGTACTGGTTACGGACGATAAGTTCTTGGGCCTCGTACCGCTTTTTCATACCGGGAGAAGCGAACGCTTCGAAGCCCCACCGTGCGTTGCCGTCCATCGCATCAAACCAACTGACTCGGATGTCTCTACGAGCGATTGTGTCGAAAGAGCGCACCTGTCCGTTGGTCAAGGTCACGGTGCGTGCGCCTTCGTCAACGCTTAAGATCTGCATAGCAGGACGTTGTCCCACCTTATTCATCCACACAGCCTCCCACTCTGGGAAGCGGTCCCAAAGTGCGTGTAACTCAGGGTTTTCAGGCGTCACCCGAAGCTCAGTCCACCACGCTTGTCCGGGTCGGCGGGCTTTAGGCTCTTCAACAAGGACTTTACGTCGCCCAGAAGGTGTGCTCAAGTCTTCTTCGTAGCTATACGCCGCCCCCGGGTCATCTTTCGGGGTCTCAATCCTTTGTCCAACGGGTTTCTCCGGGTTGTACTTAAAGTCACCGAGATCGCGAAACAAGGTGTTGAATAGTTCAGCCTCTTCTACGTCAACAACGAAGTCTCCTGGGGCCCAGGGGCGTGCGGAGCGAGTCGCGTTTTGTGCGGCGATGCTAGGCCCACGGAAATCGCGGTTCACATAGTTCATAAAGTCCCCTGTCCCGGGACCGGTTGACCGCATGTTTGTTGCGCGGATTAATTCTAATTCTCTTAGCTCGTCGGATGCACCAAGGAGCAAAATCTGAACCGCTTTGGCCCGGGCGTCCGCGTACCGTGCGCCCATCTCGCCTGTTGCGGGTTTGACTACAGCCGTAAGGTTCTTCCTACCGTATGCGTTGATCCCATCGATAATTAACATTTCTAATTCTTCAAACAGTTGCCGATCAGTGCTAAGTTGTGCGCCCTTGCCCCCGAGTCGAGACCAATCGTAGTTCTTGTGGACGTAGTTACGGATGTCCTCCATGATTGGGTCTAAGTCTTGCGGGCGTTTGCCTTTGTTTTTTGGCAAGATTAAGCTTGCTCGCTCATCAACGTAAGATTTAATTAACGCAGTTAGCAGCATCGTCTCCGAAGCGTCTTGCCCGGTGAGTCCGTACTTTATATGGTCTACCTGGGTGCTGTGTACAAACCGTTCGTCCCGGATGTGGTCTAATCCGTAACGAATTAATGATTGATCTAAGTCCACTATCGACGACAACGTTAATTTGTCCAACCCTAGATAGGGGAAAATCTTGTCAAACTGAATCCCGGCAATCTTTAGCCGCTTAGCGTATTTGCTTTCAAGAACATAGAGTCCGCCTCGTTGGGAGAACAACGCCATAAGATCATCAAACGCTTCGTCAGCACTTTTCGCGTGCTCGATGATTACACTCACAGACGTGTTGATTCCTTTCATGCGACGATTAAAGCGCCTGATTGCAAACTGAGAGTCTTCGTGTATTTTAAGCGGAGTTGATTTAATCCAGCGGTTCACAAGCGGGAGGGCCTCGCCAAGCTCTTTTAGCATGACACCTGTGCGATACGTGGCTAAGCCCACAGATTGTTGGATTTGATACCAGTTCTTAAAACCGTCCTCAGGTCCGAAGATGTCCCACCGTGAGGCCCGTTGCCGCTGCAACACTTTGTACACCTGTCTTGGATCGGCAAAGGTACTCCGCACCTTCTCCCCGGCGTACAATAACTCTAGGTCCCGCTGGGATGCGCCGCGCCCTTCTTCCGGGAAGAACTTCTTTGCGGCTCGTTGCACCCGAGGGTTGCCGTCAGAGAGTGCCTTAATGTACCCGTACGAGCCCACGCCCGACCAAGCATCGGCAAATGCTCTGATGTCTGCTGGGTCGAGCCGCCGCATTCTCCGCGCACCGTCCGCAAACAAAAACAAGCTGTCTAAAAGATGCGCGACACTTACTCCTGGGCCCTCGGCGGCAGTGGTCTCGATGACTTTAGCCATCTCTTGTTGCATCTTATACGCTAAAGCTTCTTGTTCTTTTAGCTTCATGTCCGCGAGAACATCCTCAACTAGCCGCGAAGCTTCCGGCATGTTCATCGAGATGCCCAGTTGCGGTTCCCGGATACCCGCGCTCCGGAACTGCGTCATAATGCGCTCTGAAAGACCACCCTTGAAGACCCGGTACACGTTTTCAGCACGGTCAGCCACAATCTTTGCGTTCCTCGCCTGTGCGGACAAAGTTTGCAGGGTGCGGTATGCCTTTTCTTCGCTAGTTTGCCGCGCCAATCGGGTCAGCGCGGTCATAGACCACTCTTTAAACCCGTCAGAATCAAGCTTAAACCCTAACTCTTTGAGCCTGTCTCCATAACGAGCGACAAAATCTTCAAGCCTCATTTCTTGTCGACCTACTTTCAACGCATCTGCAAGCATGTCTGGGTTTTCAAGATTATCAAGTAGGCGCGTTACTTTAGGCGAAACTTTGCTTAGATCGCCGGACACACCCGCAAGCCGAGCACTTTCAACAAACTCTTTAAACGCCGCTTGTGCACGAATAGCCTCGGCACTAGCCACATTCCACGCATCTTCATAGATTTTTAGCTCGTCTAAAAGAAGTGCCTTACTCTCTTCGATGTATTCAATCGAGGCAAGTAACCGGCCTTGTTCGTCTTGGATTTTTGCGAGATCGTCAAGTTTTTTAGCCAAGGTATGGCGCTTAGCATCTACTCGATCTGTTGCCCGCCCCAAATACGTCCGGATTAACTCGAATAAAGCTTCGTCTTTTTGCCCCAGGTTGAGTCCTTGGTCTCCTAACCAGCGCACAATCGCGCCGTGGAAGATCGCATCCCCGGCTGCGGCTTTGTCTTTTGACATTGACCGAATAGCGTAGACGTATGTCTCGACATCGGTAGTAGTAATTGCGCCACTTTGTAGTGCCCGCGTAACCACTTCTCCCGTGGGTGATGCGTTTGTGCTTCGCACACTAGCGTCCATAAGATCGGCCACACGCCGGTACGCCCGCTCTCTATACTGAGGCGTCCAATCTACTTGCGCCAGCCGCTCTTCTACACCCGGCCCTTTGCCTAGCAGGTCACTAAACATACGCTTTCCAGCGACCCCCTGGAAGTTTTGTGCCTCGGCTCCTAGCTTTGACATCCCTTTGCGGACTAGTGCAGTTCCCCCGCTGACTCCGTAGACACCTCCGATGATACCATCGAACTCTAAGCCAAACTGAAGCGCGACGTTAGCCGCACCCACCGCATCTTTCAAACCGATGTAGCCAGGGTCGTCTTCTCGACCTAAAGCTACGCGGGGAAAGAGTTGCCCGGGCACAAACTCGCCGTCAACAACCTCTCCTTTTTTTCTGCCGACCGAGATGTCAGGCAACCAATCGTAGAACACGTCACCAAAGTCCATCATATAGGTGCCGATGTCGACTTCTTGCGAGAGCATATGGTCAAGCATCCGAGGCGTGCCCATGTTGAAAGCCATCTCTAGCTCAAACCACTGCTCTTTCTCCGTAGGAGTCATTCCAATTTTGTCGAGCCCTTCGTCGTACCACTTTTCTTCCGCCAGTACGAATGATGACGCGAACGCCTCTGTAGGAGCGATGCGTAGCAGCCAGTCTAAGTTTCGGTTGGGGCTAATCCTAGAGAGCATGTCGTCTACGTACGCAGACCCAGTATCTACATCCTGCCCCAGCATACCGAAAAGGCCCTCGGCGCGGTCGTAATCGATAATGTCGCCGCCGCGCATTGTCACGCCTGCGCTCTGTCGCGTGGGCAAAAGGTTTGCGGCCCAAGCGCGGACAAAACGGCCCGTCAACGAGGTCGCGGGCTTACCCGCAAGAAGATGTCTGATCCCTTCTACAAACCCAAGCCCATTCATTTTAGTAGAGATAGCTTGTAGTTCGTTATCCATTGAAGAGTTTGCGCGGTAATCTTCCTCAGGACTTATTTTACCTGACGCAAGCGCTTCTCGTCTTGCGTACATTTCAGGTTCTAGCTCATTTAAACGGGCGAGTAGCTCCCGCTCTCCCCGACGCGCAGCCATAATCTTTAACGCCTCGAACCCGACGACGGCCCCGTTTTCGATGGGAATACCTAGTTGAGCCTCCCACCTAGCCGTAGAATACTTATCTAACGTCGGCATAGTATCGGCACCCTTACCGAGTTGAAGGGGCCAAGTAGCCAAAGGGACGCCGATTGTAGCTAAGTGAGACGCAACGTGCCCTATTTTGCCCCGGATGCCTTTGCCTCGGAGGTAGTGTCCGAAAGAATAATAAGGGTCGGTGTCATGAATCAATCCCCGCCCCAAGCCTTTTACAGCAGAGGATTCTTTTTTAGTCCGGTTATACGCGTACTCATCAAGCTCTGTTTCTTGGTCTTCTGTTAGGTTAAAAATGTCGTAACCACGTTCACGGGCCCGAGTTTGTTTGTACTTTGTGTACAGCCCTAGTTCAAACGAGTCCGCGTTAAACTTAACTTTGCCGTCAAATGTCGTATACATGGGGACTTGCGCGTAACGAGCAAATCTTTTTGTGTCTTTCGTCCCCCGAGATGTAAATACATTTCGGTACGTTCTGTTCTCGTTCCAGTATTTGAGCGCCTCAGAATGAAGCTCTTCCGAAATCAATGCTAGCAGTTCTTCCTGTGTTACAGACGCCCAGCCTGACGCAGACTCATCGAGCAAACGCTTGGGGATTTGAACGCGATAAAGCTCACGTAAAAAAGGATCGTTTATTGTGTTCGACAGTTCGTCATTAGTTTCTTGGCCGCCAAACCGAGGCACTGCGGCGACAGCCTGCCCTTCGGTTGTCGCAACGTACACGTTCTCTACGTTGCCGCTAGCTATGTTGTTTTGGATAATTTCGCCTGTGCGCTGACCAACCTCAGCTTTGCGACGATAAAGTTCTGGGAACTTTTTGTATAGAGTTTCTACGTCAGGTGCTTTGTAGCCCAGGTTTTGCATGGCGTAGAAGTTAAGGGCGTTGGCGACGTCTAACGATAGTTCAGGTTTATAGGTGACTTTACCCGATTCGTCTTTAATCTCTGGTTTGTTTAGATCCCAAAGCGGATTATCTAGTGACCAGCTTTTTACGTTTTCGGGATTAGCGGCGTGTGCCACCAACCAGTCCATAAAACTGTTAAACTCTGTGGGTGCCCCGACGCGCTTTCCGTAATCGGTGTCCCACATTTCGATCAAACGAGTAACACTTTCCTTCCACTCATCGTCTAAACTTTTGCCCGCTTTGTGGAACATCGGGTCCCACTGTCGAGACGCGATTAAATCAGGGCGAAACTGGGGCTTGTCCCCCCCGGGCAACATATCTAACCCTAGACCTAAAAGTCCCCACCTGTCGATAAAGCCCCGGCCTTTTCTAAGCTCGTCCTGTGTCGCTTCTAAGTCAGACTGAATGAACGGAAGCTGCTGTGTTTGTTCCTTCGCTTCCTCTAGCAGTTGTAGGTCTGACGGTCCCACATCCACGTCTTTGGGGACCCGT
>TARA_R110001592_G_scaffold363387_1_pt1 | contig 23657 bp, 25 predicted proteins | sample TARA_R110001592 | Tara Oceans TARA_R110001592 (sample SAMEA4398387) | marine metagenome | biome: Polar Biome; feature: [SRF] surface water layer (ENVO:00010504); material: water (ENVO:00002006), including particulate matter (ENVO:01000060) such as... | depth 5 m | reverse complement strand
TGGTGCCCCTTCCCTGACTTGAACAGGGGACCTACCGATTATGAGTCTTCTCTAATTGTATAATCCGGAATCACACAACATCACGTAATATAACTAAGTTGTTGTTTTTAAAGTATTTTATATACATAAAGATAACCCTATGTAATATGAGATCTTATCGTGATGTAACCCCAGTGTAACCCCGGAGAGCAAATGGAAAGGCAATTTAACTTCACTAAGCAAGCGATTGAAGATCTACCCCTGCCCGAAACTAGGATTGAATACAGAGATACAAAGCTGCCCGAATTACGTCTGCGTATAACGTCAACTGGCATAAAAAGCTTTTCCGTTTTCAAACGTGTTTCGGGTGGCCGCCCTGTACGAATCACGCTCGGAAAATATCCTGGTTTAACGCCCGTTCGAGCACGCACAATGGCCTTAAAACAACTGGCTGATTTGAGCGATGGAGTGAATCCAAATGATCAGCGGCGTGTTGAAGCAATATCGTGCATAACACTCACTGAAGCCTTTGGGTCTTACAAACAGTCTCGCAAGCTCAAAACAACAACTTTGAAAGGTTATGAAGGGGTAATAAAAAATCATCTTCATAAGTTTGCCGCGAAGCCATTAAAACAGATTGATCGTAAGGCAATTGTCGATATTCACTCAGGCATCACTTCAAAAGCTCAAGCTGACCTGACAATGCGAGTACTACGTGCAATTTTTAACTTTGCCAAGTATGAATACTGCTGCCAAGACGGTTCCTCAATTTTCCCAGAAAATCCGGTTGAAATTTTGTCCCATCGTAAACAATGGAACAATGTTCGGCGAAGACAGACTCACCTCCGCCCTGGTGAACTATCTATTTTTTACACGACTTTGCAGAAAATCAGAGAGCAAGAAACGCCAACTGGCCAATCTATCTGTGACGCGATGCTGTTTGCTTTGCTGACAGGTCTTAGACGCAGTGAAGCCTTCGGTTTGAAATGGGTTGACGTGGATTTGCGTGCCGCAATTTTTACTGTATACGATACAAAGAACGGCCTGCCACTAGAACTGCCAATTACCCAACATATTGATGACCTGTTTCATCAGCAGAGAGGCCGCATTCCTTCACAATTTGTTTTTGCCGCTGAGAATGAATATGGGCAGATACGTGAACCTAAGAAGGTAGTGGCAAAAGTTAAGTGCTTATCTAAGACTCACTGTGATTTTCACGATTTACGACGTACATTTGCAACCACTGCCGAACACTTGGATGTTGGGAACTATAAGCTTAAACGCATGATGAATCATTCTACCGGCAGAGATGATGTAACGGCTGGTTATACTATTTTGACTGCTGAAACACTGCGCCAATCTGCTGAAAAAATACAATGTTATTTTTTCCAAAGAATGGCAGTTACTAACGTGGTAGATATTACTCAAGCAGCCCGCGCTTAAAGCTGAAAACAGCACTTGCATAATAACATATATGTTATTATTATAAATAAAAAGGAGAATAGTTAGTGGCAATACCTGTTGTCGAGCGAAAGGCTCAAGAATATGTAGCTAAGGATGGAAAGACGCCATTTCGAGATTGGTTGATCGACCTTAAGGATGGCAGAGGGAAAGCCAAGATAACCAAATCAGTTACTCAAATGGAAGCTGGAAACTTCGGTGATCATAAACCTATTACAGATGGCAACGGTTTACACGAGCGTAGAATCGACTATGGCCCTGGTTATCGAATATATTACATCACGGAAGGTGAGGAACTGATTATTCTGTTTGCAGGAAGCGATAAATCTGAACAACAAGCCGTAATCAATTCTGCTAAAGAATATCTCGCTGACTATAAAGCTAGGAAGCCAAAAGAGACTATTCAGAAAAAATTAAAAGGGAAAACTTCCCGCAAACATAAGCATAAATAATGAGGATATAAGCAATGGCTTTAACTCGAGAATTTAAAGATACAGTCTTAGAACTTTGTAAAGACTCAGAATATCGCAAAGGCTTACTACTCGAAGCTTTGGAGTCTTATCTTGAAGGGGATATCGTAATTGGCAACTCGCTTTTAAGAGATTATCTCAATGGAACTCAGGCTTTTGAAGTAATTGCACGAGATCTACAGATGCAAGAAGCAAGCCTACGCCGAATGGTTAGCCCAAAGGGTAATGCAACAGCTAAAAACCTGTTCCGACTTTTTAAGCTCTGCCAAAATCGTGAAGGAATTCACTCTGCTAATGAACTGTTGCATGCTGCCTAAATAGTAAACTATAGTTTTTATATGATGCTGCTTCTCATTAGCTGTTACAGAACAAAACTACGTTATTTCCTTTGTCTACGCACTTATTTCTTACTAAGAAGGATATATTCAAAAGCCAACAACATAAGTGTCTAACCGTTATTTTAGGTTTGTGTATTTATTTTACTATTGATGCTGACGCTGCCAGTTGTGTTTATCCTTTTGAGCTGTTCATACATTTTTTGTAAGCTCTTCAATTGTTAGATTAGGATTTATAGGTACCCCTACATTTAAATGTATTGGGTATTCTTCAGTTATTCCGTTACGTTCATAACCCCTGCGTAGATAATATTCAATTAGCTCTTTTCGAGAGGATAAGACTGTCATGATAAACTGTACTGGCTTGAAATGAGCGATGGCATATTGTTCTGCAAGGTTAAGTACAATTTTACCATAACCTAAATTCTGTAATTCTGGATGTACTGCAAATGAGCCAATATATACTCTATTTTCATTTTCCGTAACTGATATACATGCTTTGATATTATTCTTTATTCTAGATACAAGAACAAAGGTATTTGGTGTTTGAATATCTATTGCTACAGCATTTTCACTACTTCGAGCACCTTTTACTAAAGCACTCTCAGTAGTCCACCCACCTGTACCACGATAAGCAAGATTCAATAGCTTGCTTATTTCTTTTACGTCAGCTGTCTTTGCTAATTCTAATTTCACACGATATCTCTATTTTGCGCTTAACACCTGTATTTTCAGGCAGGGTAAACTGAGGCTTTTTTAGGTGATGTACTTAAAAGTATTTGCACCGTCAAAATACCTAATTTTAATTACTCTGGAGAGTTTAGGGAACGCCATACGTGTATTTATAGCAACTCTATTTGTATCATCATTTCTTTTTTGTGTGTAATGCGTAACACAACCACAAACGGAACAAGAATGGTACGTTCTTAATTTTTTACCCCAAAGATAACTATTTAAAGGTCTATTGCTTTTAATAGTTACTTGCTCAGCTTGATAATATGCCCAAAGAGCACCAATACGATTACACATTGAGCAATTACAACAAGTTATAGTCTCTGGAAATGTTTTTGTCTGTAGAGTAGTACCTCCACAATGGCAACTTGATTGAAACATTACACCTTCCCTAGCATTAACACCCTGCACAACAACCATTGGCAAAGCTTGCACATAATTACTAACCAATTTGAGTGACAGGTTTGAAAGTCAGTTACTGAAGTTTACTAAGCCTCTGTCTGTTTCATGTGGATAATTTCGTTAATAGCGATTTCATTTATTTCACTTAGGGAGTCAAAACGCCAGCCATCAAAGTTACTATAATGGTTAAATTTACTCCAGAACGACTCATAGTCATCATCATCAGTAAAGCTGGTAGAATCTTTGCTGCTTAAAGGAAGAATATAGACATAAACAAAACTTCCAATTCTAAACTCTGAAACTATATGCGGAATTTTATTAGAGTCAGTCTTTCTAATGTAATTCACAATCTGAGGGATCTTTGAGACGCTGTGACTGACAATATTTACGGCAACTTTTGGAAGCTCTTTCTCCACAATAGATTCAGATCTTAACCAATCTATGGTTTCGTTTAAATTAGGGATTTCATTTTCATCAAGTGTTGACAAAGTAATTTTGCAAAGAGCTTTGTATAAATTTTCAGGCACAAACTTCTTGGATGTTTTAAGATGAATCTTAAATTCAGTGTCACTAATCTTTTCAATATTTTGAGATGAAACAACTGCCTGGCCATCTAATTGTTGCATATGACCATTTTTATAAGTTAATTTTGGCTCACCTCTTTTACCCTTTACACCTAAGAAAACCCGATAAATATCAAGGTATTCAATTAGTGTAGGCTCAATCTTCTTTCCAAAGTACTCGTTACATATATCGCACTCATCAGCCAATATTATATTTTTGTTACCTAAACCTTCTGAAATAGCATGTGCAATTTTTTTAAAAGTAACGCCATCACCTGCACTTTTTCCACAGAACCGGCAACAACGATCTTCCTTTTTCTTATTTCCAATTATTGTACGTCTATCAGTTCTAGGTATGCTCATGTCATACGCTAATAGAAAGTCTCCAGCAAAGTCATCTAGCGACTTAGCCTTATCTTTATACAATATTTGAGCTTCTTCAGGGCTGCCTGTTTCATTTAGCGCCGCGACATAGAGCTCAAGCTTAACTCTTTTAGCTGTATCTGACGGTAAGTTTTCCATAACTAAAAAATAGTGGTTATCAGGAATACTTGATATTTTACTTTTTAATCCATTCAGTACTGGAAATAAACTAGAATATGCATCTACAAACTCTGAAATTTTGAACTTTAATTCAGGTGTAGCTTTATATTCTGATTTCAAGTTCAGCAATTTTCCTTCAAAATTGCCAAAACAAATTAACAGCTCTAAAAAGATCGTTCCTGTCTCTTCATTTGCTGGTTGTAGATTTACTCCAAATCCGTCGCCATCTGTCATAAAGTAAATACGATATTTATCCATATACATTAAATCTATCTAATCTGATGAGGTGAAAAGGGGAACATAACATTTTATTAGAAGAAATCACCATTTACCGACCTCAAACACCCTTGCGAACACCTTTATTATTTACAAATACTACATCTTGCTCAGGTTTAACAACACCGGAATAAATCAGCATTAAACGCCAAACGGAATAAGATATCTGGCGATAGTCAGATGCTTCCTTATTCATTGTCCATTTTCGCAAGGTAGTCGAACCACGCTTGTCGTTATAAGTGACACCCAACAACATAGCCCAGTCTTTTTTATTTAAACCAGATAGCGTCAGCAATGCTTTCACTTCTTCAGGGGTTGGCTCTTTATAACCTTCATCTAGATAATGCTTTCCGCACGGTCGGTTATTAAAGGCCTCTAAACTATTAATTTCTTGTGAGCCCTCGTATATTCCAATGCCTTCACTCATATAAACCTCAAAAGCCCCGTTTAACGAGGCTAAGTAAAAAAATGGTTATAACAAACCGTTTTCCGCAAAACTGAAAACGCTGTCTTTTGTAACAACTAAATGATCCAGAACACGAATATCAAGCAAGTTTAAACCATCTTGTAAAACCTTTGTTAAGGCTTTATCTGCAATGGATGGCTCGGAATTATCGCTAGGGTGATTGTGTGCGAATATGACTGCGGCACAATTAACTTCAAGCGCACGCTTCGCCACTTCTCGTGGATAGACTGAAGCTGCATTAATCGTGCCTCTAAACATGGTTTCAAACGAAATGACTTGATGCTGATTTGTTAAAAATATAACAGCAAATAATTCATGATCATGGCTAGCAAGCTTAAGCTTTAAGAACGATTTAACATGCTGAGGTGAAGTCATCATCCAATCAGAAGAAATTATTTTACTTTCTAAAATAGCGATTGCGTTATTAATAGTAGCTTGCTCTTCGTGTGTAAAATTCATTTTCTTTTCCTTTAGTGTGGGCTTGAGATTATCCCCGCCCTTCAACTAAAAACATACGCCCCAAAGGGGCGTATGTAAAGTTATTTTTTACCATAACAAAAACATTTTCTATGTTAGAAAAATGCCGAAAATCGCACTATTTCTCACCCACTTAATGAAAAATAATGCCATAAAACGCATTAGTGCGGTTTCAGAGATCAAATATCTTAGATAAATCCTCTAACTCTGGCGGAATGCTGCCGGAAACCGTATCAATGTCATTTTCAGCATTTAATACCCTATCAATTTTTTCGGCCTCATCTTTGAGCGATCGCTCCAACTCCAACGCTTCACGATTGTCACGCCAAGCTTGCACATCCATTTTATCGATACGCTCTTTTAAACTAGACTGCATAATTCTTCCTCATCTGCCGATAAAAAATGTTTCTTTGATAATAAAAACTGCTCTTCAGTAATTTTCCCACGCTCTTTTGCTGTCTGTAAAAACTTATACAGCTGATCATAATCAAGGCATTGTGTGACTGCCGTTGTCAGTGAAGCCATGGCAAGCGTATGCTCACTAAAAGCTTGTTTTCCTGCCCCTTTTTCACCTTCTACATAAATGCTTTCAGCCATTAAAGCATATGGTATTTCTCCGAACTCCTCGGCAACAATATTGACAGCATAAATTGAGGCGCTCTCTCGACCTGGATGCCATTCTTTGGCCCCTTCCTCTGTGATAATAGACATTCGACAATCTTTAGCGGCACTCAGAAGATCATCACTGCTGTTTAATTTGCTGTTGTATACAGTGACCTGCAATTGGCATCCTAAAGATTCTTGAAGGCTTTTAACACGGGCTTTAATAGCATTAATACTCATAGTCATATCTCTTAGTTAATTACACTTTTGGTGAGCGTGCTGGGATTGTTTGTATGGAAAGTGGATTACTTACACTGCTCTTTTGTTCAAATTTATTTTGAAATTTCGGATCAATCATAAAACGGTTTTGAGATAATGATTTTTGATCTCCAACTAATCCTTGTGAGGAATTTTGCCCATATTTAGCAAGCTCTTCTTTAGATGGCTTGTAGCCCTCAACCTGTATACTCATAGTTTGCCCCTGAATCCAAACGGCACGTCGATATTCTTCGGAACCAAATGCTCGAATTTCTTTCCACTCTCCAGCATTTTTTTTCTGCTGAGCCAGCTCTAATTCAGCAGCTAAAGCCCAAGCATTTGAAGTCTGACTGTGGATAGCTTTACCAGCATCACGAAAGGCTTCAGCACCTTCATTTTTACCTTTTGACCACCGGTAAACACCCTGACTATCTTGCTGAAACATTGAAATGACAGCCCCTTTTTGAGAGTCGATTTGTGCTGGTTTCCAGTGCTCCCTCTCCATAAGTTCTTTGTTCTGTTGTTGCTTTTTTTTGGCGAGACTTACCGCTTCTTCTGCCGCTTTTTCAGATCCAGACAAACCACCAAACTTAATAGCTTGTGTTAAAACTTCTGGTGCCGTATTTTTTGTTACTGTGTTTTGCATTTTTTTATTCCTCGCATCGCCAATTGATGCAACATTATTAAAGGCAATTATTGCCTGGTTTATTTGCCACTCGTCAGACTCGTGGCCCCTTCCTCTGCGGGCCAGCGATGTGGCATGCGGCCCTGCATGAATTTGTGCAATTCTGTCTCCGTTCACCTCGAACTTATGATCAATTCGTTCATTCATTCCTAAGCGTTCAAATTCTTGATTAACAACTTTTTCCCATAGTTGTTTTATAGCGAGCAACTGCTCTTTTCCTGTCGGTAATGAGGCTTTTCTAAGGTTGGTATCACTCCACTCAATCTCAACTTTTTTTCCTAATGTTCCATCCTCTTTCATGACCTGTGTGGTGCAGTAAATATGTGCGTGAAAATTTCGATGATCGCCTTCACGGCCTGGCGTATGAATTGCTACATCAACAGCAACACCATATCTATCCACAAGCGCCAACGCATAATCGGCCAATATTGTTTTATAACTATCAGTACTTAATTCATGAGGAAGCGCGACTATGGTTTCTCGTGCAACACGTGAGTTCTTTCTTGGGTTTGATAACTCACTCAAATTCCAAAGTTCAGAACGTGAAAGTCCTTTATTGTTAAACATCATGGTATCGATCACCCCTGTTCTATTTGAGTAATCAGCAACTAACCCTGTTCGTTGATCAATAATTTTTTCAGCGGCTCGATATGCCGCTCCCGCCGTTGCAGACTGTTTAATAACTTTTCCAGTTTTCAATTTTTTGAGGCGTGAAACTGGATTCATGCGTAAAAAGAAAATTGCCATTTCATCACCTCCTGTTTTTTGTTTTACAAGTTGGCATCAGCCAATTTATTTTTTATGCAGGGATTACCCTGCCGCAATGAAAACCGATAGGTTTTCGTATTGCGCTCTTCATTTGGCAGAGGGCCTGTCCGCGCCAGATTCTAAACTCATACAAATATCCAACATCACCTTCCTAACACGCAACCCAATTGCACGTTTAACTTATTGATTTATATATATATTTATCTTGATATAGACACTAACACAGCTCTAAACTATGACAATAGGAAATTTATTAATTAAGTGGAAATAATATGGCGAGATTAAAACCTAGTGACGAAAAAAAACTCAGAGCATTGGCGGATATAGATCCACGCATTGCAGCTGAATTAAAAAGACACGATCAACTCACAAATCAACTTTCTGATTTTTTAGCACAACAAAAAGCTGAAAATCGCAAAGCCCGAAATCGTGAATTAATAATCATAGGATCATGTGTTTTTGCTGAGTCTGTAAATAGCAAAAACTTTAAAGATGGTTTACGAAAGCTGTTAGATCGGCATGCAGCCAGAAACACCGACAGAAAATTTTTAGCCTCACGTGGCTGGGAGATCACAGAATATGAAAATACTGAAAACACTAATAGCACCCCTCCTATTTCTGCCACTGAGTAACTCTGTATTAGGATCTATCACTAACGTGAATCCCTCAGACAAAAGTGTCGAATATTTACGTTATATATTCGGTAGTAGCGTAGACATTATTACTGGCGGTACTGGCCCTGCTAGTCCAGATTCAATACTTGGAGCGATTTCTGAAGTTCTAAATACTGGAATGTTAATTTTTACAGGATTAATAATCGGGTACATTTTTTTGACTGGCGTACTCAATTCAGCGCATGAGGGTAACCCACTGGGAAAAGCCTATAACAGCATGTGGACGCCCATAAGAATGGTGTTAGCCCTAACATTAGTTTTGCCGTTTAGTGGCGGTTATTCATCGATGCAAATTGGGGTTTTATGGTTATCAGGACATGGAATCGGCTTGGCTAATAGTACATGGAATAAGGCTCTTGATCACATGAGTGCGACAGGCACTCTCTATCCCGCACAAATAGATGTTAACTACGAAAGTTTGGCTATGGACGTGCTAAATTCTCGTGTGTGTATGCATGGCATAAATACGGCAGATAGACATGTAAATATTGTTGATAATCCAATTGAATTAATTGAAGGCAGTTCTTCTGTAAACTTAAGAACTTCGGGAGTAACGTCATCAATTGAAATAGCACCTCAGCACACCGTCATGCAACGCTATGACAGTACTTACAACCTCCTGAGTGCAGCAGGTGCATATGCGGCTGCATGGTTATCAGGTTTTTCATCGGGTGTACCCAGGTATTATGGTGCGAATCCATGTGGTTCAATGAAATTAGAATTTTCAGAAGTCGATACGAGTACTGCAATAGAGCCTGCAATACTAAATTTCCAAGCAAAAATAATAGATGTTTATTCAGATCTAGATGTGGCTTTAGATCCATTAGCGCGTGAAATTGTTTTACATGCTGTTGATAAAAACACACCCAACCCTGACCCTCTCGCATACAACGATGCGGTTAAAGATTTCAAGTTTGAGTATGAAAAAACAGTTAATGACGCTATGTCAGCGATTGCAACAGCCAGAATAAATAAGTGGGCCGGTGGTAACCCGGATGTATCAGGAATGGCAATGGGGGCACGTGATGCTGGCTGGATTTCTGTCGGGGCCTGGTATTGGGATCTTCAGAGAATTAACACTGAAACGCAAAAAATGACATCAGTAAAAGCCGAAACCAGCCAACCCACAACAGACGCCATTGAGAACAGTGATTATGCGATGTTTAAAGCGGCTCTGAGCCAATATCGGCAGAATATGAGTGTCACTAATCACAACGGTGCCACTGTTAACGCGATGGAGAGATCCAGCTATGCCGAAAACAATGATAGTTTAGATTTTGTGATGAACAGGTTAGAAAGCGCCTTGAATTTTACACTGAGTGAACCCGACCCTATTCATGGTATGGCGAATGTCGGACATATGATCATAGGTACATTTGAGGCAGCTCTAGCAGGCGCATTTTTAACAGATCTAGCAGCTTGTGTGGCCGATGATACTAGCCAAGCGGTGGGTGGTTTAATCGGTGGCGCCTCTCGCCCTATCACCAGTACACTCTGCCGAATGACAAACAAATCACTTTGGTCTCTGGTTGGCGTTGGCATGTTATTAATTCCTATCGCGCTGATGTTGGCATTCTATATTCCTGCAACACCAATGATATTATGGATAATGGGCGTAGCCGCGTGGTTTGTACTGCTGATTGAGGCTGTAATAGCTGCCCCAATTTGGGCAGCGAGTCATGTTTTCCCAGAAGGTAATGGGCTTATCGGAGAAAGGGCCAAAGCGGGTTATATGGTGGCACTGAGCCTCTTTTTAAGACCCACTCTCGCTATTTTTGGCTTTATCGCGGGAATGCTTCTAGTTATTGTTATGGCTAAAGTTCTAATGCTCATATTTCTCCCTGCGATGAGTGGAATGTTAGGTGATTCATTAAGTGGTGTAGTGACACTTTTTGCAATACTCGCCATTTTCACCATGGTATTGATTCAAATAGCTCACCGTAGTTTTGGATTAATTCATGAAATTCCAGACAAAGTTTTACGTTATATCGGAGGCGGACAAGAAAATTTAGGCGAAGCATCTCAAGAACAGCAAAGCAGGTCTATTTTTGTCGGTGGAGCAGCTAAATTAGCAAGTGGCGCAGGTCACTCAATGCGCGATCAAACACGTGGTGGAGCTGCCAGCCTTTCAGGTTCAGTAGGTAGTGGGGTCAAAAGTGCAGCCGGTGCTGCAAAATCGGGCATGAGTAAAATTTCTAAAATGTTGAGCACTAAATAATGACTACCATGCCCATGTTAACCAACCGATAAGGGTCATGCGGTCTAAAAACTCAGCGGTTGGTACCAGTATCCAGGCTGGCACCGCGCTGTTGATCCAATATGCTAGAACACCTACTGAAAAAAGTGCAGGATATCCCATGATACCTGCAATTCCCTGCAACAAAAAAACGCCTACACATATATTCCATGGCAGATAAACACCCGAAATAGAATGAACACGACGCCTTAGAGGTGGTAATAGGCAAGCAAGTAGAATGAAAATAGAAAACAACCATAGCGCCCCGCAACTAAGTCCTAGCGCTAGAGATTCAAAAATTTGACTACCCCACTCTCCCTCTGTCAATCGACTCCATTTAAGAATTTCTTTTTGATTCATCAATTGGCTGTTCAATCAATATACCTGCCTAAGCTTGTTAAAATATTCACTCTAAGCGTGCCCCGTACAAAGCAGGGGTCATCATTCCAAATAAATTTACTGATAATGCCCTCCAAAATATTGCTGAAGTAACTTAGGCGCAGGATGAGTTCCGTTATAAATACGCAGAGTTACTGCAGCCAGATAAAGCACACAAAGAGCAGCAAACAACTTAGAGATCCAATCATTAGATATAATAACAAGCTGCGTCTGAATCCAGTCTACCCCCCAAAAGGCAAGTACTAATCCTGCAATATGCATAATCCAGGCAAGTAGTTGAAATTTAAATTCTACTGACGATGGTTTCATTACAGTATCTCCTGAGATTCATTCATCCCACTGAAATAGTGAAAGGCTTGAATGTATTCTGCTAACGAAAGATCAACATTCAAAAAAGTATTTTCTGATTGAATCCTCAAAATACCCCCCTCAGTTAACTCGTATTCATCTAAACTCACAGAAGAAATTGGTGCTCGAAAAGATATGGTTTGGCCTACAATATTTATGACATTATTTACGTGGTCGATAACAATTTGTTCATCATTAGGATTATTACGTTTAATAGTATGAGTTAAGGTTTTACATATTTTCATTGTATTTTCGTCCTTAATATAAAGCTAACGCAGAGCGAAACTGCTCTCTTTAAAAATTGCGCTATAGCCAGCCCTTCTAGGTCTTTAAGCACCACTTGAATAATCATTTTTATCTCCATTTTTTCTTTTAAATATTCAACGTATCATTTATTTAAAGTGCGTCAATTTAGGTGGAAACCTATGCTTTCAGCCCATAACCGCCTATCCACTCAATATTTTTACGCCACTGGCGTACATTTAAAGCTATCCTCCGCTCAGAGCGGGGATAGCCACTAGAATCTGAAGATCCTGAATATCCTGCCAACACCGGGCGGGTGCGACACACTTCGGGCGGCTATACCACGCTGTCGAGCGGATGCGCCACATTATCGGGCGCTTGTACCACGCCTAACACGACCTGCTTCAATGTGAATACCTAGCTCTAGCAAGCCTTCTTTGTCATTTCTCAGCCGCCTTCGGTTATCGCGCATACTTTGATTACTAACAATTCCCGAAACTGCATTTATCAGTGTATCTAAATGCCATCCGCCCATTGGATCACGCTTGTGGCTTAATACATGTCTCGCGACGGCTTGGCTTATTCCATGCTGTAATCTCGCAATGGGTGCAGGGCTATAGTAAAGACTTAAGTCATGTTCAAGCAGCATCACCAGAGCAACACCCAAACGAACACGCCATAAGTGCCTCTCACCGCCTGTCAGGGGGTCAGGTCGTGTCATTGGGGAAGGCATAACGTGATCAATTAGACCGCCAATGATTTTGTCACTGGCTCGTATCATTGCCGGAGTCTCTATCTCTACGACTGCTGCTCGAAGTTCATGAAACAACTTCTGGATTTGAGACATGCTGTAGCGACTATCCGATAGCGTTTTACGCAACTTTGCTGGGTCTACTAACAACTCTATGCCGCCATCGGATACATCACGACGTTGCTCTGCACAATAAAGAACTGTTTCGACCATATCTGCATGCCGCTGCCCAAGCCTACCGGTGACTCGACACCGACCAAATGATGTTTCTAACCATTCACCCTGGCGATGCCTAGGTCGCTGACTTGGCTGATAGAGCATAACTCTAGCTTGAATCACCGTACTTGTTGGGGCTGCTGAATTACCAGTGATCACTAGGCTTTCTCTGATCAAACGGCTTTTTTGTACTATTTATTTTTTTAATTCCTGCTTTGCTCAAGCCTACAGGCACTAACACGCCACCATCTCGACGTTCAAACCACCGGTCTGAATATGGGCTGGCATAGTTTTGTTTACTAATTCCAAACCTCACAAAAGACTCTCGTCGGTCATTACCAATCGGCTGCCCTGTATTCGTCTTATCACTTAAAGTCTTAGCTTCAGACTCTGCCATTTTTGCGACAAATCCACACCATCTAGCATTGTCTATCAGCGCAGAAGCGCCACGGGCAGATTGTTGTTGGTTTGATAAACCGTCTCGAACACTTGTTTTATTAACGTGATGCAAATAAAGCACAGATGCGCCTGTCGCAACGGCAATCTGCTCAAGAGTGGTGACAAGCCGTGACATGTCACCGTTACTATTCTCATCCAAACAATGAACACGGCTTAAGGTATCTAGCACAATTAAACGTGCTTCTTTCGCATGATCAATGACCCAAGTAAACGACTGCTTATTCATCACGTTCAAGCCTTTACCCATAACAGAGGCAAGTGAGAGGTTTTCTGCTATAGATTGCTGTGCCGATACACTCAAATGTTTACCGATAGCATTAACTCGCCTCACTAGAGCTGCCTCAGGGTCTTCTCCTGCCAAATACACTACACGCCCGGCCTTTTTAGGCTCTAGCCCTAATAAGTCGCCACCCGCCACACTACAGGCAATTGACATAGTCGCCTCTAATGTCCAAAAGCTTTTTCCTGCTGCTCCTGGCGCTACAAGTGCACCTACCGTTCCAGCCAAAAATCCCGGCCAGATAAAGTCTAATTCTGGTGGTTCATGCTCAAACGCATTCTCGATATTTATGAACGGAATATTCATAAGGCATCCCCAGTACTTCGCCTAATGGCTAGCCACTTGTGTAGCTCTGATTCAGGAAATAAACGACGACGGCCTATTTTGATAGTAGGTGGCATCGGCTCACCCCTGCTCATTCGATTACGTAAACCACCAGTAGACATGCATAACAGGTCTGCTGCTTGATCATAAGTTAGGTATTTTTCAGTCCTTTCAGAAAGCATTGCTTAGCTCCTGAAAAAAAATTGGCGTAGGGTTAATCTTCCCCAATTCGTCTATATTTACGATTAAACTCTTTGACCAACATTCATCAAAGCTCATGTGCTTTCTCCGGTATAAAAAGTTATTACTATGTTCAATTGTGACGCCATGTTTTGTTGCATGGCGCATAAACATAATGGAAGAAGAGCAAGTTATTTTTAAGCAAAAAGTGGTGGAATGTAGAGATAATTGATACAGAAAGGTTTGTAACAACGACAACGTGCTACCCAGTTGCAGATAGGGCTACAACGATTTAAGCAGAGCAGTAAAAAGTAGATTTTACGGGATAGGATTTATCAAATTTAACAAGGGTGATTTTCAAAAGTGGTGGATGGCTGAACAATAATATGCCAAGAGTTAATGCGATTAATCAGGGAGAGTTATAAATTGGTTGAGCGGAACCCCTGTAGAACCACATCGTGAAGGTAAGCTAATAACTTCAGCTAGAACGGGGAATATTTCCTAGCGCTTCAACCAACTTCATTAATTATAGTTCTTTTTATGGCAATTTGAACGATAGTTCACCAGTCTATAAACAGTGTTACATTGCATCGATGCTGCTTTTTTCTTTTCTTTTGGCTTTAGTGTCAATAATTCAGTTGCGTGCCTTTTAAATAGACAATTATTATCATTATTTGCTCCAAAAATTGGATAAAGTTTCAGCTTGTTTCAACACTAATTCAACCGCTTCTGCTGCTTTATCTGGCGGATACTTCCAGCGCTGCAATGTTCTGCGAACCAGTATCTTTAACTTCGCACGAACGCTATCGCGTACTTGCCAGTCAACGGTAGTCGACTTTCTAAGTTTGTCGGTAATTTCAATCGCAATTTTCTTAAGAATTTCATCACCTAATTCGCGTACTGCACTTTCATTATTTGCTAAGGCATCATAGAAGGCAATTTCGTCTGGGTTCAAACCAAGTTCAGCTTCACGCTGCATCTCTTCTTGAAATTCTTTGGCTAATTGAATGAGTTCTTCGATGACCTGAGCCGTTTCAATCGCCCGATTGTTGTATTTTCTTAGTGTTTCTTGCAATCGATCTGCAAATTTCTTTTCTTGAACGACGTTGTTGCTTGTTTTGGCTTTAATATCGTCTTTAAGCAGTTTTTCTAACAACTCTATGGCTAAATTTCGCTCTGGCATCTGACGAACATCTTCCAGGAACTCTTCAGAAAGTAGACCAATATTAGGTTTATCAAGACCACAAAGCGCGAACACATCGGCAACGCCTTCAGCAATAATGGCATTATCTAAAATTTGTTTTAATGCGGAGTTTTTCTCTTCTTGAGTTCGCTTTTTATCGACACTGGTAAACTTGCTAATAGCAGCCTTGATGGCCGAATAAAACGCGATTTCTTTTCTCAATGATTTTGCTTCATCTAAGGTGCCACATAGTGAGTAAGATTTTGTGGCAGCCAACACTAAATTCAAAAAGCGCTTTTTACCCTCTTCTAAACCAAGAATAAGGTTCGCTGCAGGCACTAACAGTTTGCGTGCATCCGTTTCGAACATTGAAATATCTAAACCTTCAGATTTAGGGGTTTTCCCAAACATGCCACGAATTGCGTCTATTTTTTCTACAAGAATAGAAAAGGCTTCTTCGGCATTCAGCGTAGGTTCGCCTTTACCTTTTGAATCTGTGTATATTTTTAAAGCCTGCTTTAATTCATTGGCAATGCCAATGTAATCGACCACCAAACCGCCAGGCTTATTTTTAAAAACGCGATTTACCCGCGCTATCGCCTGCATTAGATTGTGGCCTTTCATCGGCTTATCAACATACATGGTATGGCAACAAGGCGCATCGAAACCGGTAAGCCACATATCTCGCACTATCACTAATTTAAGAGGGTCATTCACATCTTTAAAACGTTTCTCTAAACGCTTTTTAGTCTTTTTATTGTAAATATGCGGTTGTAATAATGGCTTATCAGAGGCAGAACCTGTCATAACAATTTTAATTGCGCCTTTTTCAGGATCATCTGAATGCCACTCAGGACGCAATGCAATAATCTCATTGTAAAGATGAGCACAGATGTCACGACTCATCGCTACGATCATGGCCTTGCCATCCATCGTGGCATTACGTGTCTCAAAATGGTCAACCAAATCAGTCGCAACTTGTTTCAACCTTGGAGTGGCACCCACTAACTTTTCTAAGCGGCTCCACTCACCTTTAGTCTTCTCCCGATTACTAACATCCTCTTCGTCTTCAACCACTTCCTCTGCTTGTTGAGACAATGCTGCTATTTCTGCATGATTAATATCGAGCTTAGCCAAACGCGATTCATAGTAAATAGGCACAGTTGCACCATCTTTTACCGCATCCTGGATATCATAAATAGACACATAATCACCAAATACTGCACGGGTATCTTTATCCTCTTGGGAAATAGGTGTGCCAGTAAAGCCGATAAATGAAGCTGAGGGCAGTGCATCACGCATATGCTTTGCGTAACCAAATTTGTATTGACCATCTGCACCAAGTGTTGCATTTAAGCCATACTGGCTGCGATGTGCCTCATCCGAAATTACCACAATGTTGTGACGGCCATTTAAAATAGGGTGATATTTTTCTTCATTACCATTTTCATCTTTAATTAAGCCAAATTTTTGCACTGTGGTAAAAATGATGCCACCAGACTCGCGCTCGGCTAATAATTGTCTAAGTGCATCTCTATCGTTGGCTTGCACCGGTGTTTGTTTTAATAGCTCAACAGCGTTTGAAAAGGTGGCAAACAATTGACCATCCAAATCATTTCTATCTGTTACCACTATCAAGGTTGGGTTATTCATAGCTTTTTGTTGTAGCAGTTTGCCTGCATAGCAACACATAGAAATACTTTTGCCACTACCTTGAGTATGCCAGACCACACCGGCTTTTTTACTGCCCGGAACCACTTCATCACCATAGGTGGCGCGCTTTTCTTCAATACCATTGATATTTTGTGCCGCAATCACCGTGGCCTTTACCGCCTCGCGCACCGCATGGAACTGATGGTAACCCGCAATTTTCTTAATGATCGACTCACCGTCAGTTTCGAACAATATGAAAAAGCGAATGTAATCTAGCAATAGCTCACGATCGAAGAAGCCGCGCACCATGGTTTCAAGTTGCCACTCAAGTAAGGGCTTATCATCTTCATGCTTAATAGTACGCCAAGGCATAAAGCGTTCTTGGTTGGCGGTAAGCGAGCCCACTCTGGTCGTGTAGCCATCACTCACCACCAAAGCTTCGTTAAACATGAATAAGTCAGAAATCTCATCTTTATAGGTTTGCAATTGATTAAACGCATCCCAAATATCAGCATTTTCATCACTTGGGCTTTTCAGTTCTAGCACTGCAATAGGTAAACCATTAATAAAACAGATTACATCAGGCCTGCGAGGCTGTTTCGTTCCTGTAATCGTAAACTGATTCACCACAGCAAAATGGTTATTTTTGAGATTCTCAAAATCAATCAAAAAGGCGTGATCGGTGACAGGCTCACCCAAATCATTTTTAAACTCTACCAGTACACCTTCTAACAATAAGCGATGAAATGCTCGGTTATTGGTGATCATATCTAGGCTTTCTGGTTTTAAGGCAATAGCCTTGAGCTGCTCAAGACAGGTTTCCATTTGCGCTGCTGGTATGTGTGTATTGATTTTTACAAAAGCATCTTTCAAATGAGCATCGAGCACGACTTTCGAATAATCGTTGCGCAGAGGTTTATCACTATCTGGCGCGATATTCGGGCCATGCAATACATCCCAGCCCCCTTCGGCAAACCATTCAAGGCACAATTGTTCTAGTTGTTCTTCGTTCATGCCTTGTTATCTCCTTTTTTACTAAGCAGCTTTTTCATTTCACGATCGAAATCAGACTCAAGCTTTTGTTGCTTATTAAACTGTTCATATTCTGCATAAGCTTTTTGCTCGGCGGCTTTACGAGAAACGCTGCCATAACCTTCTAATATTTGATACTCGTTAAAAGCTAAAAACTTATTCACGCTTTCGGCAAACGCTTCCATAGTAAAGGTATTTCGACGTTCAATAATGCCTTCGATATAATCAAAAAATGCTGAAACAGCACGCTCAAGCTTTTTAATATCGCTTTCGCTTAAATAGTTTTTAGCCACCACGGTATCGGATTTTAGCACTCGACCACTTGGCGCATTTTTATAGGTGGCCATTCCCATTAAGGGCTTATTAGCATCGGCGTTAAGTGAGATAATTTCTGCCGCTGTATGGCCGGTAATGGCAAAGTGAAATTTGTCTTGTACATGAGCATAAAACAAATGAGTGGTTTCAGATCTAGGGTCGTAATCAATACTACATTCAGCAAAAATATCGGTAATTTGTTGATAGATGCGACGCTCGCTGGCGCGAATGGAACGTACCCGTTCCAGCAATTCTTTAAAGTAATCTTTACCAAAGAAGCGGCCATTTTTTAGGCGCTCGTCATCCATGGCAAAGCCTTTAATAATGTAGTCTTTAAGCAGCTGAGTTGCCCAAATACGAAATTGAGTTGCTTGGGCAGAATTAACCCGATAGCCAACTGAAATCACCACATCGAGATTGTAATACTTCACTGGATTAGTTTGTGTTTTACCGGCAATGGCACCGTGTTCAGTGGTATGTTCCAAAATGGAACATACCACTTGCTCTTGTAATTCGCCGCTTTCAAAAATGTTCTTCAAGTGTTTGCTGATAGCAGGTCGTTGAACACCAAAAAGCTGTGCGATACGCTCTTGAGTGAGCCAAATAGTCTCATTACTGAGCAGCACTTCCACCTTTACCTCACCATTGGGTGCGGTATAAAGCAAAAATTCGCTGGTTTGGTCGCTTAGTGTGAGGTGATGATTGGGTTTATCAATCATAAATTTACCCCATCAGCCAATTTTTCCAGTAATGCTTCAATCGATTCATCATGATCTTCGGTGTACCAAATGGGAAATATGTTGGCTTTTGCTAGCTGCTGGGCTCTAGAAACCCTTTCTTTTTCATCTTCTAGTTTCAAAAATGCATAATGGTTTGTTAGAGAACCTGGCTCTTCCTCAGCGACTATCTCAATTAAAGTTTGAATGGTTCTATCAATCCCTAAACTACAACCAATAAATAAAAGTGTTTTTGTAGAAATTGCCTTTATACACTTTCTTAACTGATGTTTTTCTTTGTAATGAGCATTATATTCACTAAGCGTAAGAATACGATTCCTACCAGAGTTCGATTTACCATGAAGTTTTACCAGTATGTTTTTTTCTTCACCTAAAAGTTTGGGAAGCTCTATTGCTTCGCTACCAATAAGCGTATCTGAAAAAGGCTTACCCACTATTTCGTAGCATCTTTTTAAAACATTGTCATAGTTTGTTGTAATGACGGAGCTTTTAAATAGCAAGGGTAAGAAACGTACTGCACCTACAATTGGATTATCATGATTAAATTCATTTTCTAACTCTTCACTAAATCTAGCATCACCCATATTATCAAATAGGTATTGTGCCGCTTCTTCATATCGCCAATTATTTAGGTGATCAAAAAATGGCTCTTGAGAAGTTGTAGTTTCATCAATGAGTCGTTTTAAAAAATCTGTCCAGCTAGGGTAATTACTAGACATAGACATACCAGCCCCGATAAATGGAATTATCGCACCGCTTTCAAATCGAGATTTCAAAACTCTAAAACGCTTTTCATTACTGTATTTAGAAAGAATTTCTTCAGCTTTGTCTAATTTTTCCTGTTTTCTATTTTCACACCATTCAGTAAACACAGCCTCAAAAGTTGTTGGGCTAATTTCTTGTAAAATTTGTTGTGGTGTGAATTCAGCCGCTTCAATTAAAATCTTTCCTGTCTGCTCATCTATTTCGGCCCGAAGTTGATCTAAAAACTCTTCTTTCAAAAAATCCATTTATTGAGCCTCACTATCAAATTGTTTAATAAAGTCTCCACTTAATAAACGAGGCAATAGCGTATTTCTTATTTCAGATAATGAGTGTGATTGGCATGAAGTGTTAGCAATTAGGTTGTATATCTCTGAAACTTGGTCAGTAAAAACACCTATTAAATACTTGCAAGGAATTACAATAGGGATGGGTTTGAAATTGCTTTTACTGATCTCAGCAAAAGTAGTACCGCTGGCTCGTTGTTTAATTTCATCCATATTCTGCTCACACCAGAGCATGACAAATTCAGGTGACAATATATCCTCACATTTCATTGCAATATAACCTTGATTTATAGCTACCGGAATTTTAGCTAGGGCTAGGTAGCCTACAGGCGCTCTTGAAGACATGAGAACAGTATTTACAGGTAAAAGACCTGAGCTAATTTTCTTTAAACCTAATTTTGTAATTTTCCTATCTGTATTCAGCAGAACTTTACTATTGAGATTGGACATATCTTTTGGCGTAGTCCAATGAATGTCACCATCATCCCAAAATTCAGCTAATTTTGTAGAAGGAGTGCCACCGCCTACAACAACTACTTCCTTACCAATTTCAGATACACGCCACCCCGCCGGTATATCCCCAAGCTCTGAGTCTTGAATTGCTGATGGGAACAGTTCAGCGGTTTGAGCAATTTTATCAAAAGCTTCTGGCTTGCTTTGCTTGAGTTCGTTTAATTCATCAATGCTTTTTGCTGCAATAACACTCATAGCAGCTAGTTCAGAATCTTCTTCACTGCCACCAGAAGTTAATATTTCAATTTTTGCTTTGACTGGATCGAAATCTACAAACCAACTTTTAAATAAGGCTTGGGCTATTTGTTCTAGCGTTTGGTTGGTTTGGGTGTTTGCTTCAATTTTGGAATTGAAAAGCATAGCTTTTTTTCCAATCTGAGCTCTCTCCTCTGATTTCTCTGGTACTCGAATTGAAATTGACTTAAGAGTTGCTTGATTTATTAAGGGTTGGCCTGAACCACTTCGATAAGAGTTAAGATTTAAACTCAACAAAAAGAAATACCAAAATTCAAATTCTCTATCATATTTAGGCAAACCCATAATAGCGTTATCTGTGACCCAGCATTTTTCATATGAGTAATATACACTTCCACAATATGATCCTACACGCCCAACTATTAAACTATTCGAAGGGGTGTTCGCTGAACATGAGTAACCAATAACACCATTTGAACCAAATACAGGTATGTTATTTGAATCATCTCGATTGGGTGACGACTTACCATTTTTGAATAGTACAAAATCCCCTAAATTGGCTTCTATCCACTTACAGTTCATAACCAATTCCCACTAAATTATCCTTAATTGCCTCCTCCAATCGTGCTGATTCTTCAAACTGCTCTTTCAGCTGTGCGGTCAACCTTTGCATTTTTTCTGGGAAGGGTTCACTGTCCTGTTCTGCATCCGCTGCGCCAACGTAACGCCCAGGTGTTAAGACAAAATCGTGTTTTTGCATAAGCTCAAGCGTGGAGCTAAAGCAGAAACCTTTTTCATCTTCATACCCTTCGCCTTTTTGCCATGCATGGAAAGTGTCGGCTATTAGTACAATATCAGCAGTAGTGAAGTCTCGCAGTACTCTATCTTTCATAAAGCCCAAGTTTCTGGCATCAATAAAGAGGGTTTCACCACGGCGATCACGCTTGTCATTGCTGCCACTTTTATTTTTGGTTAAGAACCAAATACAGGCCGGTATTTGTGTGTTGGTAAATAACTGACCCGGTAAGGCCACCATACATTCGACTAAATCTGCTTCGATTAAGGCTTTGCGAATCTCACCTTCATTATTGGTATTCGAACTCATAGAACCATTAGACAACAATAGAGCCATAGAGCCGTCATCATTTAAGTGATGCAGCATATGCTGAATCCAACCATAGTTGGCATTACCTTGTGGCGGTGTTCCATACTTCCAGCGAATATCACTTTCTAATTTAGCGTGCCACCAGTCTTTTATATTAAAGGGCGGGTTAGCCATTACAAAGTCTGCCCGCAGATCTGGGTGCTGATCATCTAAAAATGTATCAGCATTTTTTTTACCAAAGTTAAAATCAATTCCACGAATCGCCATGTTCATGGCCGCAAGCTTCCACGTGGTTGGGTTGCTCTCTTGGCCGTACACTGAGATATGCTTACGTTGCTCAGCGGCGTTGTAATGTTTATCTGCCGCATGAGCTTCAATAAACTTGTCGTTACTAACAAAAAATCCACCCGCACCCATAGCAGGGTCGTAGACGCGACCTTGATAAGGCTGAAGCATTTCAACGATAAGAGTTACGATGCTTTTCGGGGTGTAGTATTGCCCCCCTTGTTTACCTTCAGCTAAAGCGAACTGCCCAAGGAAGTATTCGTAGACATGACCCAGAATATCTTTACTGTGAAGGTCGAGCTTTTCACCGTTATATTCGGGGTTACGAAAGCTGGTATCAGAAAACTTATTGATCAGCTCTGTTAAGCTGTGATTGTCTACCTCGTAACGACTAATACGGGGTAACACACCTTTCAATTTAGGGTTAGCGAGTTTTTCTTGATCGCCATCCTTAATTTTATACGTTTCAATGGCTTCTAGTGCATTATCGATAAGTTTAGATATTGAACTCAGCTTAAAGCTCTCTTTTTCACCGTTGGCACCTTCAATCTCAATTTCAGCCCCTGTTGGCAAAGCCGCAGTACTTTTAAGAAATTCCCAACGAGACTGTTTTGGCACCCAAAATACGTTTTGTTCTTGATAATATTCGTGCAGTTCAAGCTCTGTATTAACAGCATCGGCATATTCTGTGTCGGTATCATAATCTTCACGAGGCATGAAATAGATGTTGTCGTCCCCATTGGATAAAGGAACGTCTTGAGTGAACAATTGACGCAGCTCTTGTTGGCGTTCTTCAAAAGCATCTGATACGTATTTTAAGAAAATAATACCAAGAACGACATGCTTGTAGTTTGCTGCATCTAAGCTGTTACGTAAGCGGTCTGCTGCAGACCACAGCTTTACATCAAGCTCTTTTAAAAACTGCTGTTCTGAATTATTCATGTTCTTCCCTATGCTGTGACACTATCGAAACCAAGCGCAATCGCAAGGTTATCGGCAGTGTATAACGTTTTATAGTTTTTATACCGGCGAACTAAGCATTACTGTTTTTTGAGCATAAGAAAGATGCCAGCGAATTACTGCATCGACCCAATCATTCGACGGTTAAACAAACCTTCAAGAATACCACATCAATTTAGACTAAGTGAGATTATGTTAGCAGCGATTACATAGCGTGATTTTTGATACCAAACACGACCAGAAGCATCAAATTAGGAATTAACGTTTGCGAATAATGAAAGTGGTGTTCGTTTGCAATGTAACCCCAGCGTAACCCCGAGAAAAACACGCATTTAAGACATATAAATTATTTTGGAGGTAATAAGGAGTTTTTAGACTGGGGTTACGTATTTTAGAACCCCTGAGAGATATAATAAATGACTTAAAAATCATCTAACCAACTGATTTATAAGGTGAAAATGGTGCCCCTTCCCTGACTTGAACAGGGGACCTACCGATTATG
>TARA_R110001592_G_scaffold363336_1_pt1 | contig 23665 bp, 24 predicted proteins | sample TARA_R110001592 | Tara Oceans TARA_R110001592 (sample SAMEA4398387) | marine metagenome | biome: Polar Biome; feature: [SRF] surface water layer (ENVO:00010504); material: water (ENVO:00002006), including particulate matter (ENVO:01000060) such as... | depth 5 m | reverse complement strand
AGGTTCCAAAACTCTATAAAATCTGGAATGAATATTTATTTTTCAAACCTGTTTCAAGATGACTATAATGACTATTCTATATTATATAATATATATATATAATATAATATATATATTATATATAGTAAGTAGTAGTAAAAAAGAATATAAAAATCATAAAAAATATTCGTCGTCATAGTCATCTTTAAAATGAAGATGACTATATTTGGGTTGAAGATGACTATTTTGGGGTTGAAGATGACTATTCAAGAATGAAGATGACTATTTCTTTTTTTGATTTTGTTCTTCTTGAAGCATTATTTCTTGAGCTATATTATATGTTAATTTTCTGGGTTTTTCAATCTTAAATAAAACAGAAGAATATTCACTTACATTAGCAAGGCTTCCATCTGGATCATGAAGGGAAACTGATACACTTGATAAAACCCTATTTCCAGTCATAGTAAATTGTAAAGAGCTTTCAGTACCAAAATAAAAGTCTCCTTGTGGATTCATCTTGTCTACAACAGCAACAATAGGCATAATAGTATTTTCTTTTTTTCCACCTAAAAAATGACTTTCACTAATTATATCACTTCTTATCGAATAATAACCTCTCGCCATAGATACAGGGAAATCTTGTGCTATAATTTTCAAAGATGTTGTATTTTGTTGAATAGTAGGATATAGTAAATATAAACTATTAGCAGGTTGTTCAAAACAGAGAGGCTGTGTAAGTTGATTATTATATGTAGCCTGACCGAAAGCATTTTGATTAAATATTTTACTATCTCCTATGGGTACTTCGGCATTTGTAGTCATGATATTTAAATCATTAACATTATTGCTTCCTATTCTTTCTGTTCTTACATTATTTTTGCTATGAAGTTGACTATATGAAAAACCCATTAATCCCCATAAACTACTTTCCCATTCATTTTCTCCTACACCGAAATCTTCAATAGATAAACCACAAATACTATCAAAAATAGTAAAATATTCCTGATTTATATTAGCTCGTTGATATAGATAGAAAACATTCCCCCCTCCATCTCCTATTTTTCTATTAGGTTCATAGGGTATTCTTACAGGACTATATTGAATAAAATCATCTTTTACATTCATTTTGTAAACTACATTATTAGCTCCATCTACAAAATCCTCTAAATTAGGGTGTGTAGGAGGATTTGTGCTGTCAGCTATTACATTTTCACTCCCAGCTCCAGATGTAGTTCCAACATTTTTAGGAGTATGAAAATTACTAAAAAAGAAATGTGTACCATCATATCCAATAGTAGAGGCATCACTTCCAATATAAGTTTTAGTATTTATAGCTGGATTTAAAGGACTATTATCTTTCGTTTCTATTTGAGGATCTGATCCTTCTGGTGATAATGTTGTAGTTTGTCTAAACTTCATGCTTCTATCTATATCAGCCCCCATATTTTCTTTACTCCTTCCATTCCATAACATAATAGTAGCATTTCCATAGGCGTTGAAATGATAATCAAAACCGAACTTTCTATCAAATCCTATACTTACATTTCCATTGTATAAGATAGTAGGAAGTCCCAAAGCTGTTCCATCTGGTTTTTTGATTAAATTAGGGTGAATATTAATTGTATCGAATATAGATGAACCTGTTCCTTGTCTACTAAAAGACCCATAAGTTAATTCTCCTCTACTTAAATTAGGATTATCATAATATTTTTCACTTTGTAATGGATCATGATATACAAAAATGACTTGACTTGATAATTCATCTTTATTAGTATCATATCCATCTGTAGTTTGTTCATAATATCCAAATCCTAATAAAGTTTCAAAGGCAGGAATATTGGGAGTGATATAATTTCCTGTGTTTTTTCTGTTCATGTGTAAATATCTTGAATTGTTGGAATTTACAACATTATCAGCATAAAAATCTCCCTGTGTTTCAGCAGTTCTCAAATTATTCTCGTCCCATATTTCAGGATAATTAAGTTGAACATCAAAGAAATCTTTTAATAATTGTAAGTTTTCTTTTGTATATTGTAAATCAATCTGTATGACAGCATCAGCAGGAGTATTAGGAATATTATTCCTACTACTTAAACCCTGTATTACATTTACTCTTTGACCTATTTCATAGAGGTCAGGTCGTTTCATAGCTACATATTGATAATTTTGTACATATCCAGCTTGAAGTCCTCTCTCTACATCATTATTAGCCGTAGGATCAAATAAAGCATTAAATCCCACTTCTTCATAATTATTGATAGTTCCACAATTAAAAGCTTTATAAGTATTACTTTCTAATAATTTAGTAGTTGTAAATTGTTCATAAGTTTTATATATTACTTCATGAGATCCAATATTACTATATGTGAAAGTAGTATTAGTTTCTATTTCTTGAAGTTGTCTTGATAATTCTTCGGCTACATAATTAGCACTATTAAAACCTTTTGGAATAGATAATGTTTTAATTTCTTTATACTGATAATATAAAGCATTTTCAGGATCCACACTATAATCACTTCCTCCATTTCTATAAGCATCTCTGGACAGAACATTATTCCCTCCCCCCAGTTTAAAATGAGCTACATTTCTAATCATTAAAGTATACCTACTTCCATCATTCCTTAATTTCAAACAATTATCAATAGGATTTCCAGAGGCACTTCTAAAATATTTATAATCAGTATCCATATAACAACCCCAAGGATTACTCAAACATCTTCCTTCTAATGCTACATCATATCGAGGAATACTCCACCCATTAAAATTTCCTGTACCTGTTGTTTCCCATGGGTGATCTTTAACAAATCTCCGAGGAAGTTGAACATATCCATCTAAATCCATATTTTTATAATAACTTACAACTATGTTCACTTCATTATCTCTTAATTCAAAATTAGTACCAACTGGAGAAATATGATTTCCCCCCACTCCTCTTTTCCATCTATTTAATACTTCTTCCTTGGAACTTTGAGCAATATTATAATTAGTGGAAGCTGGATCTGTAATAGCCGTAGAAGTAATTTGAGTATCATATAAAGTTTGAATAACTCCTAATGATTTTCCCTTAATGTCCATAGTGTTTGATTGTCCTGCTCCATCAACAGAAATAAAAGAACTATAAACTGAAATTTTATCCCCAGCTTCTAAATGGATTGTATCAGTTAAATTATTTCTCCATGATGAATGGCTTTCCTTATCGTTTACAATTAACTCATTCGAAGATTGTCTATTAGCTTCTATAATTTTAATATCAACTAATTCATTCATTATATAATACAGATATATTTTAATTTTGAAGATTATTTTTATATTCTCTCAAACTCCCATAAATGTAATCTCCAAAATGTTCATCATTATTTTCAGTCCATTCATCAGGCATATTATCTAAACTAATATTAAATAAATGTTTTATCTTTTCTAATGTATCTCTCATCTCATCTCGATAATAATGTGAAATATTAATCTCATTAATCAGTTGATCCATGCTCAAATCATTCAAATTACTCATATTTTATATATAATCTTATAATATTAAGGTTTTAAGTAGTATAAATAGTCATTTATAGTGTTTATAATCTCTTTAAGTGTCTAAAACACCCTATTTAAACATTAATTTTAAAATTAATTATCGTTTAAGTGCTTTTTATTAACTATTTAAGATTAAAATGACTATATATGGGGTATAATCTTCATTTATTATCATTTTTTAGTGATTATTCGGTATTATGTAGTAAATTTAGCCCAATCATTTATTAAATATTTTCTAACAGCATCTTCATATTTATATGATCCCATCATGCCTCTATTTTTTCCTAATACTTGTATTAATTCTTGTCTTGTAATCAATCCCTCATCAACCATTTTCAATTGAGCTTCAAATGAAAACTTCGCCATACCTCTCATTAACTCCAAGAAACTATCTCTTAATTTTCCTTTATCTTTGAAAATCTTATCTAATTCATCTCTGATGGACAACCCTCTTTGACTTTTATATTCTTCTTCTGTTCCCCCATCTTTAAGAAACTTATTATAATCTTCGATGGCTATTTTTCCTAATTTGTCAGCATCTAAATCATAATCTCTTTTGAATAAACCTAATATAATTCTTACTATATCTTTTGCTGGGGTTCTTAATGTTTTCAATCTTAAATCTAAATAAAATAATGTATACATAGTACAATATCCACCAATTTCAGTAATAACTACACCTTCATAATTTCTATCTCCTCCACTTACTCTATCTCTTGCTTGAAAACCTTTATAACCTTTAAAATCTGCTGGGCAAGTTTCATCAGGAGGAAGATATTTAAATCCTCTAACTATTTTTCTGTCTAATTCATTTAATCTTTCTCTTTCAAAAGCATTTTTAGGATTTTGATTCTTTTTTAATTGTGCTTCTATTTCTTTATTTATTGCTTTAATTCCTGTTGATAAATTAATACCTTGTAATTTTTTTAATTTACCTGTTTTTTGATTTACTGCTCCATGAAATACTTCTCCATGGGGTTCATAATGTTCTGCTTCCATTCTCCATGTATTAAATAGAAGCATATTTGAATGATGGCTGTCTCTACCACTTCCAGATTGAGAAACATGAAGAGGAATAGCTACTACTTTCTTTCTTAACCAACATCTTATAATGCTTTTAGCAGTTTCTTCTACATTTTCCAATATTAATCTATTTGGATTATTTGTAGTTGTTTTGGTAGTTGTAGGCATTCTTTCATATTTTATTAATGTTTGTTGAGGAACAGAACAATCATTAGAATTATTTTTTAATATATAGGCATAAGTCATTAATATCGAATGAATCGTAGAGTTCCACGGAAAAAAGATAGGAGAAGCACCTGATTTTAAATTATTATATATAGCTTCCCCTGATATATCTTCAATTTCTCCATATTGTTTAGTTGTTAATATTCCATCTTTTACACTCGATACTTTTATGACATTTCCTAATGCTTTTGATTTATCTATATTATATTTAGCAGGAGGTTTCCCTATCTGTAATTTTCCTTTCCCTTCATCTTTGATTTTCTTTCCTAATGCTTTTGATTTATCTATCTTTAATTTATCAGGAGGTTTACCAATTTGTAATGTTCCTTTATCTTGGGGAATATATTTCCCTTTTTGTTTATCAAATAAATTTTTAGCTTTTTCATATAATTTAGCTTCTTGGAGCCCACAAGTATTTTTAATTGTGTTATAACTCTTTTCATATCCTCTTTTAAATCCAAGTACACTATCCAATCTAAATTCTAAATCACTTTCATAATTTCTTAAAAATGATTGTACCCAATTTTTATTATGACCCTCTATAAATATTTTACTATATTTTAGTTTTTCAGCACAATTATCTTTCATGTTTTTCATCTCACTTCTATTCGGTTTATCCTGACTTACTTTTACCCCCTGTATTTTTTTAGAAACAGGTGGAGGTTTAGGAATAGGTTTGGGTTTTTTTTCGGCATCACCCTTTCCGTTTAGTTTTTTGATCCCATAGCAAGTAAATCTTTTTGTAATTTCTTTTCATTTTCAGCAATCCAATCAGCATATTTTTCCCTTAAACTTCCACCAACGGCACTTGAACTTGACTGATCCATGTATTTTGCTTTGAACTCTCTGAAATACTTTTTAATTCCTTCTATTGTTGTAAATCTCCTATTTAATTTAGTAGCTATATCTCTTACTACAACTTCTTTTAATCCTGATTGTATTTCAGCCATAGCATTATCAAATCCTTTATCTAATTTCTTATCAAAGTTCATATCAAGTGTATCAAATAAATCTTCATCTCTTTCTGATGCTTTTTCCCACCATGGCTCATCTTCTATACTATCCATTAATTTTGAAAATGCTTGTTGAAAAGGTTTCCTATATTTACTTCTTAATTTTTGTAGTTCTTTTAATGTTTTTACTTTCATTCCTTCTGCTTTAAACTTTTTGACTTGTGCTGGGGCAGTAGTAAGTAATCCATCAATCCTCTCTCGAAGTGTCTTCATGTTTGTAGGTTTTGATGGTTTTGGTTTAATTTTCATAGTATTCAAAGGAGGTTTTTTATCGTTGGAAATTACAACCTTTTTGGGCATTTTAGAAGCATCTTTTTTAGGATCTGTTTTCCTTTCTTGTGTTTTAACACCTCTTTCAATCCTCTTCTTTTCATGATTTAATTTAAATCCAGCATCTTCAATAGCTTTAATTAAGTTAGGGCGTGTCCTCTCTTTTCCCTTGGGCATAGTAATTTTAGACAGCTTATTATGACTGGCTATTAATTTTACAATATCATTCACAGGAAGCATTTTGACTTTGGGAGGCATCTTTATAGTATACGGATATATTAAATTCGCCGTTAAAAATAAGTAAAAATTAAAATATAATGTATTATATAATGATACATAAATCCTTTTCAAAACAAGATTTAATTCATATAATTAACAGCCTGAATGTACCTGTCATATTTAATCATAGTATTAATAAAAAAGAAATACAAGATAAATTAGTTTCTTATTATCATGAAAAAGAAGAAGATATAAAAAAAGATAATGTTTATGGAATTGATAGTAAACAAGATTTATTTATTTATCTATCAAAACCTAATCCAAAAAAAACATTAAATATAAAAGAGAAAAATAATATTATGAATATATGTAAATCAATTATAAGATATTGTAATAATAAATATGATTTGAATTATACAAGTTATAGTAATTTACAAGATATAGTAGATGATATGAATTATATTAAACAATATGGAGACATTCCATCTGTTCGTCGATGCTGTAAACTCATGAATAATTGTTGTAAAGTGAAGGAAGTATTTAAACCATTAATATCTCCACAAGTGAAACAGATGCTTCAAGAAAAAGCTATATCTAAACAACAGGTTATAAATTGTCTAACAATTAAAAGAGAAAAAATAGTATTATCATTCGATTAGAATGTTGTAAATTACAATATTTTTTTTTGAGAATTATTGAGTGAAATATTATCCCTCCCCTACTTCTTCCATATCCTCACTATCCTTCACATAGACTTTTTGAGCTGTTCCTACACTATGACCCATGATCTTACTATCTTTTTCCATCTCCTTTTTCATATCACTATATTTACTGGATAAATATGATTTCCTTATCATAGTTGAACTGATTTTCTTATTCATGTATTTCATAGAATATTTAGTTAATAGTTGTGTTAGTCCATTTTTGGATATGGGAAAGATTACATCACCTACTTTATAATCATTAAATTTAATGTACATTCTTAAAATCTTTTGTAAATCCTTTGGAATATCGATTACATTTTCTTTGTATTTTTTAGCTGTCTTATATTCATTAAAAATATATTGTAAATTGTTTTTTAATTGAACTAAATAATTATTCTCTTCCTTTTCCTTATCACTCAATTTATTATATGTTGTCTTACTAATGAATATCAATCCAGCAAGGTCATTCCGTACAGGGATACGAACTAATGATGAAAAGATAGTATATGCTTTTATAAGCTGTCTCTCATTTTGATTGAGTTTGTCTTTCTTTTTAAGAGGTTTAATTTCTTTTTCCATTTGTTCCAACATCTTATATAATTCTTCAATATCTACAAAATTATCTTTTTGTTTTTCGGATATTTTCCCTGATGCTTGTTCATCTTGATATTGTTTATTTAATTCATCTCTCATCTCTCCATATTCTTCAATTAGTTTCTTATCTTTATCGAGAGCCATGAGAAGTATAATCACAGCATTATATACATTCCTTCTTGATGTATAATGTAAATGACTTAATTTCTCTTCTACCTTTTTTGGATCATCAAGGAACTTATAATTATCTGTATCAAATATCTTTTGAAGTTTTCTTAATTGAGTTTCATATTGTTTGATAGTATTATCTTTTAGATTTGGACGGAGTTCTTTAATCTTTTCTTGTACTTCACTCATGCTTTTATATATAACATAAGATTATTATTTTTAAATAAACTTAAATAAAAAAAGATTAATTATTTCATAAAACTTAAATCTAAATCTACTCCTATATAATTTCTATTTAATGCTTCACATCTATCACCTACATATTTATCACAGCAAGTCATATCTAAAATTGTTTCATTTTCATTTGAATATGTTTTAATGAAATAATCTATTTGATCATCTGTTCTTGTAATTCCTCCTCTTTTTACAGCTATTTTCCATTCTCTTAAAGATGTAGGATATCGACCAATATGTCCTTTTGTTTCACTATAAATCTCATCTTTTTTCATCTTACTTCTATTCTTGTGATTTTTTCCATAATAATTTTGACCCCCATAAGATCCAACCATATCCATCTTATATTTTGTATCTCCGACCATCTGTGGATTATATGTTCCTGTTTTTTTATAATAAATAAATATTTCTTCTACATTTCTTAAAGGTTGTTTTTTAGCCAGCATGAAAGCTGTTGAATTATTCTTTTTCCATGTATAATGATATTTCGGTTTTTCATATTTTAATAGCTCATAAGTAAAAGGCATAGAAGCATACAAACATATAATTCCATCAGGTTTCAGTACTCTCCACATTTCAGGAAATAGTTTTTCCCAATCTAATCCTTTATCCCATGAGGCATTTGTAGTTGAAAATGGGGGATCAGTATATATAAAATCAACTGAATTATCTTCGATTGTTTTTATGACTTGTAGAATATCTCCTTCAATATAAGTCTTCATAATATATACAATATATTTTTTTTTTATTAATCAAATGAGATAGTTATTTGTTTTTTTATAACTTTTAAATTATTCTTTTTTTTTGCTTTATTAATACATTCAAAATTATTAATGTAATAACTTTCTCTTGCTTCTAATTCCTTTCTTGAATTACATGGGAAAGCCTCTACTAAATCCATAGTAAAATCTCCATTACATATAATCTTACTGGAAGTACGAACATTCCCCTCTTTTTCTCTCCTCTTATAATCGTATTTGTGATCAGACAATCGAGCATTTATAGTTTTTTGTGTCGAGCCATAGTACACATTCCCATTCGTATTGTCTGTAATCTTATAGATCTTTCCATTCTCATATTTATTCGGTTGTTCTTCCATAGTATAACTAATATTTTATTTTTTAAATAATAATTAAACTTACTTTATTTTCATGAATAGATAATCAGTATCAGGGATTTTATTGTATTTTACAAGGGCTACATAACAACTTAAAAACATTAAAAAATCACTTGCCCTAACCTTCTCACATCTATCGACTTGCTTTGCTATTCCATCACAATATAATTGAAATACTTTTACTTGTAATTTCCAATCTTTTCCATTCTTAAATCCGTCCATAATCATAGGCTTACTCATGATTGAATATAACTCTTCTATATTATCTCGTTGACATTTATATTTTCCAATTCTTAAATCTTTGTAATAACAATAAAAATTATACATCTTATATTATTTTATTATCTATACTTTAAATAATAAAGATAGTCATTATCATTTATGAATAGTCATCTTGAACCCCAGAATAGTCATCTTCAACTCAAATATAGTCATCTTCAAAATCAAGATGACTATGACGGAGAATATTATTTTAATATTTTTCACTTATATTTACTACTACTTACTATGTATACTTTATATATTATATATATATAATATTATATTATATTATGAATAGTCATTATAGTCATCTTAAAACAACTTTGAAAAATAAATATTCATTCCAGATTTTATAGAGTTTTGGAACCTACTATAATGACTATAATGACTATTCACCATAAGTAGTGGAAACTCCAATAATTAGCTGTATCTTTCATTTTATATGTAAGTTGACCCTGTTTATTTTTAATCCCAGAAGCTCGAGCCCTATATGATTTTCTCTGTTCTTTTGTAGCAGTTTTACTCCTCCAATCTACCATTCCCTTATATCCAAATCCTATCTTCTTATAACCCTTTTTATTATCAGACTTTACATAAACCCAGTACTTATATCTACTTTTTGTTGTATTCTTCCATGGCTTATATAATATAGCTTTTCCATCTTTATCCAAAGGCATTATAATATGGAACATAAAAAAAACACATTTTAAAAATTGTAAATTACAACATTAGACATTAAAGACTTCAAGGAAGCCATCTTGGAGACGAGCAATACGGAGATATTCACAAAAGGATCTCATTACATTTACATTGTCTTTCAAATCATTAGCTTTTACATGAACTTCAATACCACGACTACCCACACGACCACCAGTAAGACGAGTCGATTGATAAAAGAAATTACCCTCTAACCCTGTATTCTGGGCTCTTGCTTCATAAGTACCAGTAGTAATAATTTCACCAGCATTAGAATATTCTTGTTTAGGAATAAAAGGAACCCCTTCACTATCAGTTAGTAGACTAAACAAACGAGCTGTATTTTGAACATTTGTAGGAAACTCAAATCTATCATTATATCTTAAATTATATTCGATAGTTCCAAGAGTTCCAGTAGCACTTTTTTTAAGACCATAAGAAGATCCTGTTCCAGCCATATCAGTTTCACCACTTCCAGACTGATTAAATGATGTAAGTACACGAGATACAAGACGATTAGCCATACCTACATTACGAACAATATTCCTCATAGATGCTTGACTAACAGAAGATACGGCGAGTCGATAATCAGGGAAACTAAATGATAAATCCTTATTCTTTTCAGCATAATCACTCATTTCACTACCATCACCAAAATATAGATAATCGGCACAGAACTTCAATTCATTTCTATCAAGTAGGAAAGCTCCTCCGCCTACACTTCCCCCACTACTGAAATTACGATGATTAATAGATGGAGCAAGGGTCAGTTCAATATTAATGGGTTCATGAAACATATATAATGGAAGTTGATGTTGTTTTAGGAATGGGAATAAATCCGATAAATCAATCTGATAAACTGGACTTTCAGCAATAGTAGAAGCACTCGTATTGTCCATAATTGAAAAAGGCATCATAAGAAGACCAGCATCTCCACCAGTATATTCACGACCATTACACAGACCATAAGTTCCAGCCAGATTGTTATTAGTGGAGGCTCCACCAGTTTCAGTATACAGGAACTCATGATCCATACAACGACCAGTTAAATATTGTTCCCTTTCTCTCTGTACCTCACCAGAAATAAGAGATGATTTTATTTGATGTAAATATGACCAATCACTAATTTCATTTAGGGTTTGATTACCAACTTTAAGAACAGCCTTTTTAATTACCTGTCCAATTCCAGTAGCAAGATTGACACCAGCACGAGCACTCGCCGGTGTTAGAGATACAAACAATTTAGAATTACTATGAAGAAATCCCTTATTTTGTAGAGTAAATCGAACAAAACCATCTACCGAAGCACTTGAAGGGTCATTTAAAATAACAGGCTCCAATAGGTCAGTTTCAACTTTCATCATTCCAGTTGAACCAATTTCACCAAGTCTAATAAAGTCAGGAATACCGCCTCCCTGTGAAACAGGTTTAGGATCATCAGGAGAACTCATGGGTTTAGCTTCACTCATTTTATATTATATATAATATTTTATATATAACATAAATAAAAAAAATAAATCTAAAATGTAGAGAAAATAATATCTTGTAAATTACAATATTTAATTTTGAGAATTATTCACAATATAAAAAATCTCCGTCCATCTTTACGGATATTATCTCCTCATCATATTCTAATTCTTCTTCACTTGGTACACTCTCCTCTGTTTCATAATCAGGGTCATCAATTCTTTCAATAAACTCATTAGTTATTTTTTTTAATAATCTTCTTATTTCATGTATAGTATCGACATCACCTCTTTTAGCATAAAAACTTATAACTTCTTCCCAATCTTCAATATCCATTTATATTATAGTATATATTTTATTTTTACATATTTTACTGAATTAGTTGGACTCCGTTAGGAGAATACACTAATGATGCTTTAGCCTTTACAAAGATGAATACAGACTGGGGATTATCACTTGTTAAATCACTTTCAAGAGAAACCCCGAATTGTTGATCCTTGAAATCCTGTCCGCCGTTAAATTGACTATATCGTACACCTACACCGAAGAGAGCTCCACCATCAGCTATTTCACTATACTTGGGAACATCGGCACTGGTAATGTCCATAGTATAATCACGATTAAGATTAACTACACTCACCGAAGACCTATCAGTAGCCTTTTCTGGAATAATAGCACTTACAAATTGTTTAGCCAGTTGACTATCAGCCAGAAGAGTTCCAGCATTTTCACTAATAGAAGCATTAGTAGTAATATCAAAATCCATAGGATATTTGACACCACCACGAAGGAACTGGATACGATTAAAATGTACTAAACTATTATCACTATTCGAAGGATAAGTTGTAGCAAGTCCATTTTGAGTAAGTGTATTAATATTCCGTGAGGGACAGAAAGTCATGAAAGCACTTTGAACCTTGGATAATCCAAGAGAATATTGAAGCTGGGCGTTGGCACTATTAATAGCAGTATAGAGAGAAGTAATAGTATTAAATTCCATAGCTCCTGATTGTTGGGACATAGATGAAACTTGATCAGCAGGAATATCAGCAATCTCACAAGTTAGTTTAAGATTTTCAAGAACATAATGAGCATCAGCAACATTAGAAGGAGCCGTAGTAGAACCCACACGAGAGAATAAACAATTAGCATCACTTTCTAAATGAATTTCAATTTGAAGACCACCAAAAGCATCAGGCATAAGATTAACCATATTACCAGACATCATGAAACCAGTTGGAAGATGGGCACTAAACTCTTTTTTCTGTGTACCTGTAGCATTATTACAAACTACACTCTGGAAGAAAGCATCGGCGTTCGGCATACATAGAGCACTTGAATTAAGATGAGTTAGTAAATCACATTTAGAACTGGAAACTCCAAGATAAGATTGAAGCATTTTGTTATAATGTCTTATATGTTCACATACCATTTTTGATTTATTATGACGGATAATAACCTGTTCCATAACACCGAAAATCCCAAGGCGATTGTCCATACTAACCTGATTTGTATCAGCTGGAAGGATAGGAGTAGGGTCAGCAAGATTATCCTTAAAAACTTTTAAATCTCCACATATCCTAATAGTTCTGGGATCAAGTATTCCCTGCTGTGCTTGAATCGTAAAAGAAATTACAGGAAAGCCATTTTTGAAACTAACTTTATTATTTGCTGGAATATTATCTGGCCTTATTTCTACATATCGACTTGTCATTTTATAATATATATAATATTTAATTATATACATATAAATTAATAAAAAAAGTTATAATATATTTTATTGTAAATTACAATAAATAAAAATGGAAAATTATGATGATGAAAAAAAACTATGGATACTTGGAGCAATCCTGATGTTTGGATATATTTATGGGTGGATAAAACTTTATCTTTCAATATTGTAAATTACAATATTATACGACCACAGACACACCGCCATCTTTTATGACAATCCTACGAATATGATAGACGAAAGCCTGATACATTTTATTTTTTACTGGAACATTTACAGCATCTTCATATTTAAATATACAAGTTAAATCTTTGTTTCTTAAATCCATAGCTCCACCATGAACACCAAAAGCACGACCCACATTCCAGTTTTCAAGATACTTGGAGAAAGAACGAGGAGTAATGTCTGCCTGTGATAATGTCTTTTCAAGTTCATAGAGAGGGAACTGGTCAATAGATTTTTTAGTAGCACATTTACGAGTAGAGATAGGACGAGAAGGAACAAGTTTTCCGTCTATTTGATATTGAATAGATGTAAGCCCATCACATATACCAGAATAAGAACTTCGTACACTATTAAGTTTTCTATCCATAGTATCTTCTGTAATCTTATATGTTTCTTGGGCAAGAGTTTCAGATCCACCTGTCATAGCTACTTGATTAGGATAGATAGTAGCATCTTGGGGTTGAATAATAAGAGATTTAGCTCGAGAATTGTTTACATGAAAATTAAAAGATGTTTGTTTATCACTCGCCAGAGAAGAATGTTTGTAATTAGTCCAAGACATAATATCGAACTCTACTGCTTTTCCCTCACGGAGTTTAGCCATCATTCCCTTTTCATAAGCAGGGTCTAATTCTACTTTATGAACAATTAGATTTACATTAGAAATAGTATACCCAATATCATATGAAGTAGCTTCACTAATAGCTGTTGAATATAGTACGAAATCCTGTGTAATATCAATAGCACCTACTCCATCAGTACCATCATTAATTAATCCAGCAGGAGTATCTACAACTACTTCAACCTTTCCTGAAGCATGAAGTTTTACTTCATCGATTACAAATCCACCTGCTCCAATTTCTACGGCATTTTGAGTAAATCGTCCCACCTTTGATTGATCATCTACTTTTACAAAATTAACACTTTCACCTACTACAAAAGGAAACTTACTAACAGCATCGGCTCCTACAAGATTATTAGAGTTTTGACAGAGGAAAGATGTTTGAGCAACAGCATTAGTAGTGAGCCATGTAGTCGTAGCATTATCACCTAACGAATGGAACTGGGCATTAAGAGGTACACGCCTATAACGAGATACACTATCTAATTGTTTAATAACCTCTGGGGCTGGGGCAAGGTCGATTTCAATATATAGACCATTCGTAAGCATAACTGGGAAAATCTTATCACTAAATATACCAGCATGAATAGGAATACAACATTTACAAGTTTGAAGAGATGTAGCATCATACTCCGTATCTTGATCTTGTCCAATAGGAAGGGCTTTAAAATAAGGGTTAGTTCTTGTGTCGGCACTTTGAGAACGAGATGTCCCTTCGGTTCCACGATTAGTAGGTGTCCAAGTAGTTCCCCCTTCTTCAAGAGCTCTTTTATTTCTTAAACTATCATCAGCATCATAGTCATATTTAAGATTAACCCAAGATTGATATTCTACTAATTCCTCCAAAATATTCCCTCTGGAACCATCATAAATCCTCATATTTTTTAGCAATAATCCTGCTCCATTTGGGTCTAATTGAAGACGAGTAGGAATATCAGTAGCACCGAGAGGTTGATCAATTTTAAGGTCAAATTCTAAATAACTATTTTTTCCGTCCATAAACTTAACTTCTGGGGGGATAGTAATTTGAACTTTCCGCCCACTCTGTTTAACAGAATAAGACAATCCATTTTCAGTAGGAATTGAAACTTGCTCTTCTCCAATATGAATAACATTATCACTTGACCAATAAGAACTCATTTTATATTATATAGAATATTTTAATTATATATTAAATAAAAAAAAATAAATGTTATAATTATAATTGTATAAATGGATAAAAAAATCAAAAATAATAATTGTATTTTACAAGATGTTTTATCACAAGTAAAATCAATAAAAGAAGATGTTAATGATATAAAAAAAGATTTAACAATTATCAAAACAAAACTAATCGAAAAAGATATTGAAGAGGAAGTATTCACTACTGATGAAACGAAACCACCTGTAAGTTCAGGCTGGATATGGAGTTCATAAACCAAAATATTTAGAATACTCTTCATCAGCAATTTCTTTTTTGGGGAATGTTATTTTAGCCTTACTTGTTTTATTAGCCTTTCCAATATTCATAGATGGGCATAGTTTTTTCATCTTAATCCAGAAAGCACGATTATTAACTTTACTATCATGAGACCCCATTTTCCTTGTATTATACAACTGAAAAATATGTTCTTTTGAGATTGCTCTTACAGGTTCTTCTTCATATTTATCAAACCACGGATTTTTAATATCATGACCATTACCCATAATATCTCCTTCTAAATATTCAGTATAGAATAATTCAACTGAACACATATTCTTTTTAACCTGTTGTAAATGTAATTCACTTTTCTTAAAATCTCGACTATCATAATTAGTAATATCTCTTGAATATAAATAATCAGCTATATCTTGAATATTTGTTTGTGCTATATTCTTATAATAATCTTTTTCATATTTAACATTCTTACATTCGAGAATATTAAATCTTCTATCATTTCCATCAATATTTACAATATGATCTTCATTAGTAGTCATGATAGTATTACAATAATTTTCAATAGTGTATTGTTGTACTCCTTTTTTATTAATTGATATAGTGCTGTCTGTAATAAACTCCTTAAAACTTCCTACTACTTTTTTATCATACCACATTCCAGTTTCATTTAAATTAACTAATATCTTTCCTTCGGCATCTCCATTAAACTCACCCAGAATATTTTTAAGATTACTTGTAGAGATATAATAATCATTTCCTATTATCTTTCCAATCATATCCAGAATAAATGATTTCCCTACACCTTCTATGGAATGTAAGACTAAACATATATTATTCTTTTTCCAAGGTTGTTGAAGTAATCGAGAAAACCAATTTAGAATATAATTATATGTATCTTCATTATCATCAGCCCATATATGTTTTATATGATCCAAGAATGGCTTAATCTTTTCAGGGTCTCCTTCATTTTTGGGCTGGATTTTAAATCCCTTCCAAATATTAAACTCATCTATCTCACTCTCTCCTTTTGGATTAAATACAATTTTATCAATATCTTTTCTATGTATATGTCCAAACCATAAATCGAATGGGTTTGTAGTTTTTACTTCCTTTTCATCGGCTTCACTAACAAACGAATATTTTTTATAATATTGTTTACAAATAGCAGGTTTATTTCTAATGTACATATTCCTTGAAAAATACAAAATATCTCCTGTGAGTGTATAATACATACATTCTTTATTCATTTCTTCCATGAAATAATCCTCTCCATTTTGAAACCAACCTTCATATTTGTTAGATGGGGGATAATCAATATTTCTCCATCGAATAAATTGTTTATAAGTAATTAGTTTTTTTTCTTTTGGTTTTTTAATCCAGTAATTCCAGTTTTCCAACATTTTTTTTGTACCTTCATAATTGTCATCTTCTTTTGAATAATCTTTCCAGAATTTAAATCCTTCTTTCTCTCCCTTAAAATTATTAAAACATATAAACCCTACTCTAATCCAATCATCATAATCATATCGAGGTTTAAATGAATTAATATGTTTTTTAAACTCTTCTGTATCACATACAGATAATACAGGTTCTTCTTTAATGTGTACCCACCCATTATGATCATCAGCTTCTTCTTCACTTTGAATAGGACTATTAACAGGACTGACTACAGGAGAATTAATAAAGTTCATTTTAGGGATATTAAAATAATCTTTCAAATCATTCCATTCATATTCTTTAATGTCTCCATTTATCATTCTATCATCTGTCTCCCACATATTATTAATTTTTATCAAATCACAATCGACCTCCTCATTTAATATCTTTTGTTGTTGTTTATATTTTGGTAGATTTCTAATATAACAATAATAATGTGAACCTTTTTTTGTTTCAGTTGTAGCTACACAATCTTCATTTAATAAATCATATAATTCACAACATACATCTTTTTCATCAAAATCTATACAATATAAATCTGGAATATGTTTAATGGAGATAGAGAATGTATTTCCAGAACCTCTATTTTGTTTTATTTGTTCAGGAGTTAAATCATTTTTCTCTCCTATGGGTTTTTTCCTTCCATTTACAAGATTGACTTGTATCTTCCTATAACATGGGATTTTATGTTTATTTTCAATTTCTTCAACAAAGGATTTGATGGAACGGATATTCATATATAGTATGGCTTATATTTTATTTCTGTGGATTTAATTATTTCTCTATCCGCCTTTTCTCTTTTTAGTATAGATAATAATATTCATAAATCTTTAAATAATAATCTTAAATTATTAAGGCTGTAGTTCCACAGATTCCACAGATGGAGGTCTTGAAGGTAGAGGGGGTTTTGTTTTAGGTACTATACTTTCTTCATCACTTCCTCCACCTGTATCATCTGGAGGAGGTCTCCTATGACATTTCCACACATAACAACAATTCATATCACATTCACATCGAGATTTCCAAATAATCATGAGTAGACCTCCTATGCTTCCCAGTATTAAAGCCATAGATCCTGCGAATTGGTCAATAGTAAAGTCTTCCATCTTTCCTATCTCCATATTATAGTATATTATATATATATGTTATATTTTATTGTAAATTACAATATTTACAAATTAAAAAAAATGAGTGTAAAAAAAAAAGTATCCATAGAGAGAGAGTGTATAATATATCCAGAAGAATATTTTAGAGTGAATAATTCCTAAAAAAAAAGATTGTAAATTACAATATTTTATGATTACATAGTCCTCCCTGTTGTAATCTGTTGAGCTCCTACACTTGAAACTTCTACTTCTTTTTGTTTTTGTGTTTCTTCTTTTTTATCTAAATCCTTTTCAGCATCTTCACCCTCTTCAATATTACCTGCTCCCCCTATAATACCTGATAAAATATCAACTACTCCACCTAATAGAGCCAGAGGTGGTGCTATTGTTCCTACTACATCTAAACCTGCTCCTACAATCTGCCCCACATTAGCAATTTTTTCAGCTGTATTATGTCCTGATATATGAAACCCACCTTTAAAATCATCAGCCAGAGCCATTCCACCTGTCGCCAGACCCCCAGCAATTCCAAGACCTTTACCCACTCTTCCTACCCATTTTCCAGTAGAGGCAAGAGCCTCTGCTCCTCCCTCTACTGATGATACTCCCTCACGCCCCAGAGATGAAGCCATCTCTTCTCCGTGTTCTGCCTCACTTACTCCTGCTCTTCCTTCCGCCATAGGATTATCAACTGCTTCACTCGAAGGTGTACCATGTTCTTCTACATGAGCATCAAGAGGAGATTGAGCTTGTGTTAAAGATTCTTGAACTCCTTCAGGGTTCACTCTTTCAACAACTCTATTTGATATAGCTTCTAATGACCCTTCTGGATTAGCTTTAAGATTTCTATATGCTTGTTTTATTCCAAATCCAGATCCTCCTGCTTCTGTAAATGCTTTATGTTCAGCCAGTTTAGTAGCATAAGCTCCACCTGAATAAGCACTTGATACAAGATTTTTAGCACTTGATAAATATTCATTTTCTTTTTGTTGTTCTTTTAGTCCAGCTATGGTGTTCGCCAGAGCATTATTATTGTCTATTATGTGTGAATTGTATTCTGCTCGTGCTTTATTCCTCATATTCCCATGTATAGCCCCAACATTACTCGAATATAAGTCCATTTTATAATATATATAATATTATTATTTATTACTAAAAAAAATTAAACATTATGGGTGTATTTTTTTTTCGAAGTTAAAGTATACTTCGGCTGGATTTGTTGTATTTCTAATATACATAAAATTATAAGGAGTTGAATGAACTTCTTTATATAATCTATCAAATATTTCATCTCCATTTTCTCCTAATAAACCTGAATATTGTTCTTTTATTTTAATTTTCTCTTTTTCGTTATTTTGTCTTCCCACAAGAATATCGGTACTTTGGGCTCTAATTAAACTGGGTACATGATTTATGCTTTGACTGGAAATAATTGTCATATCTAAATAGTGTCTCATTTTTGTAATAAAAAAAGCAAGTTTAGAGTTTCTTTTACAGAATGATTGGTCTAAAATATCGTCCATAACTAAACAATATGTAGGTCTCTCTTCTTTACTAAATTTACCTTGTTCATCTACAATAGCATCGATAAACGAATCGTCATAATGGTCATCACAATCAAAATGTTTATTCATAAGCTTTCCCTTATTATCCATGTGTAATGTCGATGACAGAACCCTCACTTTTTCAAATCTCCCTAAATAAAAGTCTTTTGAAAGTAAAAAATTAATTATACAATTACTCTTCGATGACTTAATTGCCCCTAATAAAAGGATCATATTTGGGGGCTTGGGAAGATTAGGGTGTAATCCTTCAAACTTCTCATCACCTTCTAAATCCTTAACTTTTCTTAATTTTGGGACTTTTTTTCCTTCCATTATATTATAGTTATATATTATATAATATTTTATTTTTACATATTAAAAACAATTATGATAGATTCCTGCTGTATTTTTCCAGCCTGATTGTTGGATTTTATTTAACATTTCTTTTTTCTGTGTTTCAATCATTTTCTCCTCTTTCTTTTTCTTTTTCTCTGCCTTCCTTACACTATCATATTTAGTTATAGCTTCTAATTGAGCAGTATATAAATCCTCTTTTGTAAGTCCGTTTACATATTCTATTTTTTGAATAGGTTTAGTAGATTTAGTTTTTACTTGTTCTTCTAATTCACTAACTTCTAATTGTTGTTTTTCAATTAATAATTGTTTCTTTTTCTTTTCTAATTCTTTTGTATTTACTTTTTCTTTTTTATTAGCTCTCCGTGTTTCTAATGCTTTCTTCCGTGCTTCTTGTAGTTTCGCCAGATGTTCAGGGGATATTTGTTTTCTGGGTTTTCCATTCTTATTTAATTTAACAGGTTTTCCATTTGCCTTTAATGGTACAGGTGGAGGTGTAGCTTCAGTATTGTAATTTACAACATTTTTTTCTGGTTTTTTTTCAACAGGTTTCACAACCTCTCCCATATCAAATATCTCTTCATCTCGAATGGGTTCAGGTTCTACAAAATCAACAATCTTTTCTTGTATATTAATAACATTATCATTCATGGGTTCATCATCATCATATACAAAATTAGGATTTTCTTCTCCTGTTTCACTATGGACATCATCTTCTTCTTCACTATCGCCTAAAAAATCATATTGTAATTGAGGAGGAAGATTACTATTATTCATTCTTATATATTAATAATATATAAAAAATATTTCTAAAAATAAATGAAAAATTAACACATTTTTCTAAATTATCATACTAATAAAAGTATTCATTTAATCTAATTAGTTTAATGTCTGTTTTTTATAAAATCATTAACTTTAATGTCATTCACCTTTCACCTTAAAATGTAGTACTACGACAGATTGACCAGACAGCATAGTTGAAAATGTTTCGTCTACATTACAGAAGGAAATATCGAAACTATTAATTCTTATTTCTTGTGTGTTTCCCAAATCTACATACATAAGATTATTAGGCTCATAGAAAATCCGTCCTGTTTCTGCCTGATTGTTGAGTCGAGGAAGCATAGCCAGAATAGTCGTATTATTACCTTTAAAAGCATTAATATTGTTTGTAGGGAGATTATCGAGTCTAACAAATATAGCACGAGTATTTAATAGCCTTGGAATTGATATGCTTTCTTGAATAAATGTATCACTTAATATACCAGTTCCAAGTTCAAATGTATCTACAACAGCATCATTTCTAAATCCCATTAATTCACTTGTATTAGCATTTCCAGAGTTGAAATAGCTTTCATCAGGTTTTACAATTAAGACAGGTTCACCAGCAAGATTTTTGTCTGTATTTTGTAATCCCAGATAATCATGAGTGAGAGCATTTGTAGGATCATAATTATTCCAATCACGAGTTTCAAATGCCCATAGGGTTTGAGATTGTCCTACATTTCTTAAATATTCAAACCAGCCTTGAAATAGTCCTTCATTATCCCCAGCATTATATTTGTTGAATAATGGATTACCTGATACTCCATTAGTTCCTATAACTGCTCCATTATACTTGGAAACAACTAATTTAGCATCAGTTATAGCAGGTGTAGTTCCTACATGTAAGATAGGGTGAAGACATCTACACGCCTGACTAATAGGTTTTAGATTTTCATGTTTAGTTCTGCCGTCAGTTCCAACAGGTTTATATCCATATAAAAGAGTACTTGTATTATCAGCCTTTAATAGTTCAATTTTAATTTGTTCATTTGTTATAGTCCATTTAAGTTGTGTATAAGCATCAGCATTAGTATTCAAATTATAATTAGCACGAAGATCACCCTGATCCTGTGTATAATCTAAATCCTTTGTATATGTTGAATAAGGGTGTCCGCCTATATATCCCTGTGTTTCAGCAGGATTGATAATAGTATGAGCAAGATATAACATATCTCCATATCTATATACTACATAATCGGCGTAAAAATCAAAATCCCAATCACCTCCTCTTTGTTTGCTCCAATATTTAGGGGCGAGGGGTCGATTAAAAGATAATCCAGCTTCTCCATGTGTATTACTTCTTGTTAATCCTATAGCCCAATCTACATCTTTATCATTAGCATCACTAAAATCTACAATAAACTCTCCATTAATAAGACTCATCGGAAGTTCAGGAAGAACGGCTACGGCTGGATAAGGTTTATGACTATCTGCTTCAAACTCGCCATTTCCTCCCCTTATAGCATAAACCCAGTTTTTAGCTGGAGCATTATTATAGTATTGATTAGGAGTAAATCCAGACACAGCATAAGTAGAAATATTATTTGTAGTACCTTTATATTGATCCAGTAGTTTATATACAAATCCTTCAAACTCCCCAGTTGTAGCATTTACTTTTCTTTCTACATCAAATCTCCCCATGTTATTTGGGTGATGGCTGGTTAAATTAAGAGCCCTCTGTATCATTAAAGCCATTCCAGTTGTATTAGCATTTAAAGTGTTGTCATCGGCGATTCCTGATATTACTGCTTGATTAGGAGCACTTGTGGTTTGAAATTGAGTTATTGTTGAACTTAATTGTTGTCCATAATAATTATAAAACATATCCCCATTTATAGAGAGAGCATAAGTCCCATCTATATTAACTTTACATGATTGAAGAGCTACTTGACTATTAGGTGGAAGAATAACATTAGAAGACATATTATTTCTAAAACTCCATGCTTTATAGATGCTGTCATCTGTATCTACAATACTATTCCGTTCATTAAGTCTGTTAGATAGAATTATCGAAGTCATTTATATTATATAAAATATAATAATTTAAAATGAAAAAAAAATATTGTATAATATTATAATGCCTATTCAAAAAAAGAAAAAGGGGAAAACAACTTATAATAAAAAACTTCCTGAAAATGAGGAAATGAGCAAGAATTATGTATCTATAAGACCTCCTAAAAAAAGTGATAATAAAATAAAGGATAAAGATATTTTTGAGGGTTGTGGTTGTAAAAATAAATCAAAAAAAAAGAAATATTAAAAATTGTAATTTCCAATTAAAATATATTGTTATAATATAAAATGCCTTGTGTCCACCCCCCAGAATATTATGAGCTCATGAAACTTAATAAACATCATCATTTCGAAGATATTAAAGTCCATCTTAAAGAAGGTGAAGTATTATCAAAGGAGTATGTACTTGAAAAAGTGAAGGATAAAGAAACAGGTGAGGAACCTGTTGATGATCCAGAGTTTATTTTTGATATGGCTTTACTCCAAGGAAGGAAACAATAAATTATATCTTTCTGGATATTTAGATTTAAATAATTCAACTTTACCATTCCTTTTATAATAATTATACATAGACCGACATTTTTGTCTTTCTTTATTGTTTTCATAATATTCTTTTTTCTTTTCAGGATTATTCACATAATAATCTCTTGCCCTTTGTCTATTAGATTCCATAAATGCTTCATCTAATTTACGACGAGCATAAGTTTCCTTGTATTTTACAAGATTTCTTTTGTATTGTTCGAGAGCTTTTTTGATAAGTTCATCTTCTATCATTTCTATTATATAGTATATATAATAATATTACATATTTGTTTAAATAATAATATTGGAAATTACAACATTTATGAATAGTCATTATAGTCATTATAGTAGGTTCCAAAACTCTATAAAA
>TARA_R110001592_G_scaffold77140_1_pt1 | contig 23746 bp, 15 predicted proteins | sample TARA_R110001592 | Tara Oceans TARA_R110001592 (sample SAMEA4398387) | marine metagenome | biome: Polar Biome; feature: [SRF] surface water layer (ENVO:00010504); material: water (ENVO:00002006), including particulate matter (ENVO:01000060) such as... | depth 5 m | reverse complement strand
GTTAACGTTTTTTGGACGCGGGTTCAACTCCCGCCAGCTCCACCAAATGCAGGTTCGAAGAGAACCATGAAGTCCCGCTAAAGCTTATCAAGATAGGCTTTAGCGGGTTTTTTATTGCCTGTAGTAAACGTTAACGTTCGTTGACAGTCAGATTTTTAGTGGTACATTTGGTGGTACATGCTTGCCAAATGGATGTTTTGTACCACGACCATGCCAATAATTCCCAAACCTTTGACAGACTCACAAATAGCCAGAGCAAAGCCATCAGACAAAGATTACAAATTAAGTGATGGAGCGGGACTCCACTTACGCGTTCGTTTTGGTGGTACAAAAGACTGGATATTCAGGTACAAAGAACCTCACTCTCCGAAACGCAGAGATATAAGCTTTGGCATTTATCCCGATGTTACATTGGCTGAAGCAAGAAGAAGACGTGAAGAAGCTCGCTCATTACTTATTAAAGCTATCGATCCTAAGTCTCATAAAGAACAGGTTAAACGAACAAGCGCTGAAGAGAATGCCAATACCTTTGCCTTAGTAACAAGAGAGTGGCTTAAGGTAAAAAGTTCTAAAATAACGGCCAAATACTGCGACCAAATTGAAGCGTCTCTTACTAATCATGTTTTTCCTGTGATTGGGAAACGCCCCATAAAAAAATTAACGCCGACTGAAATCATTAATTTGTTACGCCCAATCGAGGCTAAGGGAAGTAGAGAAACCGTCAAACGCCTTTGTCAGCGAATTAATGAAATAATGGATTATGCTGTTAATACAGGCTTAATATTGATCAATCCACTTGCAAAAATAAATACTGCTTTTCTATCTCCAGAAACAAAAAATTTACCAACAATAAGACCTGAGCTTTTACCCAAGCTGATGCAAGACTTGCAAATGGCCAGTATCAAAATTGTCACGCGATGCTTAATAGAATGGCAGTTACATACGATGGTAAGACCGAGCGAAGCTGCAACAGCGAAATGGGCTGACATCGATTTTGATAATAATGTTTGGATTATTCCAGCCGAGAATATGAAGAAAAAAAATAACGGTGATCATATTGTCCCGCTTACTCCACAAAGTATATCGCTCTTGGAATTCATTAGGCCCATCAGTGGTCATAGAGAATTTATTTTTCCTGCAGACAGAGATCCGAAAACGCATACTAACAGCCAAACCGCAAATATGGCGTTAAAGCGTATGGGTTATCACAAAGAACTTGTTGCTCATGGGCTACGCTCATTGGCATCAACAACATTAAACGAACAGGCATTCGATCCAGATGTCATTGAAGCTTGCTTAGCACACGTCGATAGCAATAGCGTGAGACGTGCATACAACCGAACCGACTATTTAGAGCGCAGACGCAAAGTAATGGATTGGTGGTCTCAGCACATTGAAAATGCGGCGACTGGCAATGTGAGCCTGTCGAATTCAAAGGTGAATTTGAAACTTATAAGTTAAATTTGCACTTATGCGTTGTAGGGTGCGGAAATACGGTCATGCAGGACCATCGATTAAATTTTTAACGGGATGGCGAGTTTAGTTTGAATAAGAAAGTTACAGTTAAAAAACTACCAGATTGGTTCCAAATTGAGAAGTATAAAAATACTAGGGAGTTTGACCAAAAAGACTGGTATCGAGAGTTGTCATTTAGGCTTTATATGCAAAATGCCTTAACATCTCTTAAAAAACAACGTGACGAATTTTCTAAAGTTAAGTTCCAGAAAACTCTGTTATTCGGCTTTCATGAGTTATTAAAAAATCCTACGGATACATCAAGTGCTTGGAAACGTATAGAGGAATATTTTGAAAAAGTTCTGAAACACTATAAAGCCAATAGTGAGTGGTCACCTAGTTCTACTTTATCTCTGCACAACTCAACACTGTCAACCAATCGAGTTAAAATTCCAGAAGATATTGACACATTCCTGAGTAATTACGAAATATTTTTACCTCTTAAACTCAAAAATCCAATAGATATACTATCCCCTCATAGTTTAAAAATATTAAGTAAAACGTATAGCGAAAAAAGCGTTGAATGGTGTTCGGCACAGTATAGCGAGCAGCTCAAATTAAACCCAAATACTGATTTAGATTTATTTGCAGAGAAGCTATCGGACAAACTTGAAAGCCAAAGTGTAGTAAGTTTCATTAATACTGAATTGGAATCCAGGCCCGCTGAAAGCAAGCTAGAAAAAGCTTTGCTAGTTGCAGGAATCAAGTCCACAGATGAGTTAATTGTTGTAGATTTACTAGCAGACGAAGACCTTTTAGTCCGTCAGTTTAAAGAAACAATAAGTAAGCTCAAAATTGAGAAAAATATACGAAAAAAATCTCTAAAAGCTACTGAAAACAAGTTAGCTAAACTGAACACTTATCAAGTGTTACCATATATAGACCTGAGGTTATGGGAAGAATTTAATGAGTCACCTATTAGTATTGACTCAATAGACGCTACTTTATTCCCAAGTGGGATATATACAATTGATAATGCAAAAAAACTAATGGTTGAAGCCCTCTCAATTTCCTTCCTACACTCGCTTATATCAAATTAAAACAAAAATCAATATGTAAAAAATAGTTATTTTTGTGGATTATCCCTAGCCCTGCGACTTTGTAAGCTCATATCACTTCATCAACAAACGAGATCGAACTGATATGATCAGCTACAACCTTAAAGTTCTTAAAAAACCAGAAATAAAAGTTATCACAACGGATGGCAATACTGCTCAATTCGAAAAAATCCGTGACGGTTTGCTTCCTCCGTATTTCAACCTTGGTAAACGTAGCGTAGGACTATTCGAACACGAATGCTTAACAATCGTTGCCGCCAGAGCAGCTGGAAAGTCTGATGATGAGATCCGTCAGATAGTCAAAGCCTTGATCAAGCATCGCGAGAGCTCAGTTAATGATTTACTCAAATATTTGGAAGAAAAATCATGAGCTTTCAAACGTGCAACATTTACCGCCTGAATATTCACGCTCAATTAACCGCCGCCATTAACTTTGGCCTGCAGATAGATTCTATCGAGCAAGACGAACGCCTTCATAGAGTCAGTACAAGATTGAAACCGAAAAGTAAAAACGGTTGGTATATTGCCTACAGTGACTTTCTCATCATGGGGGACTGGCAAACTGGTATTACAGAAACATTTAAACCAAATACACGTCTGCATTCGCGTGCAGATAAACAGCGTATAAAGAAAAGCATAGAACGTAACAAACGAGAAAAGGAAGAACTACGAAGAAAGACAGCAAGCTATGCCAACCAAACCTATCAGCACGCACCATTAGTTGCGATACACCCGTACTTAAGTCACAAGGGTATAGAATCTACCGATGGTTTGAAATTAGTAGATAATCAATTGCTGGTACCTCTTTATAATTTAGCCACCGAGGATGTAGAAAACCTACAGCGTATCTACCCCGATGGATCTAAGCGTTTTCTTAAGAATGGCCGGGTAAACGGGTTGTGTTGCCCTTTTGGGATTATCAGAAACCAGTCAAATTGGCCTATACAATTAACAAAAGCTTTCATATGTGAAGGCTACGCAACCGCAGCAAGTCTGTATCAAATGACACATCAACCTGTTCTGGCTACTATGAACGCAAATAACCTTCTATCTGTTGCAAAGAACGCGCTAAAAAAATGGCCTGGCATTGAGCTTGTAATTGCAGGTGACGATGATCATCTAACAGAAACTAAAACAGGCATCAATCCTGGTAAAGTAAAGGCTATAGAGGCCGCACACCATCTCGAAGTAAAAGTAAGCTTTCCACCATTTACGCGAGAGCATAAGCAGGCTGGTTTGACAGATTGGAACGATTATTACATTGCCACCAGCAAGAGGGATGCGTAAATGACTAATGCTGTTGAATTAGCGGCGTCCAAAGCTATTGATGAAAATATTTTGGACGGCCGAGTATTAACCATTGCTGAACTGAAAATATTAACAAAAATGAACCAACATTATTCCCATGTAGTAATAGGAGGTAAACACAGAATAATGTCCTACAAACCCTGCCCTGTAGATGGTGTAAGAATGTCATTGGAGAGCATTCATGACTTTTACAATAACTTTGCACATCGCCCGAAGATAGCAAACAAGAATCAAGGTAAAGCTTGGTTTGAATGGGTGGGTAAAAAGTTTGATTATAATGGAATTGGCTATTATCCAAACATCGCTGATTTACCGAAGAACGTATTTAATACCTTTCGTGGTTACGGCTGTCGGTCGATAGCAGGTGATGTCTCGATTATATTGAAACATATTAACGAAGTACTATGCGCTGGCGAAGAAAAAGCAGCCACATATTTCATTCAGTGGTTAGCACATATATTTCAAAAACCAGCAGAAAAACCCACTGTAGCAGTATTGATGAAATCAGCAGAGGGGGTCGGCAAAGGTAGGTTAAATGACTTACTTAAAATAATGCTCGGGTCAAACGCTGAACAAGTGAATGGCATTTATCAACTCACAGGGCGCTTTAATGCCATTATAGCGAGACGACTACTTATCATTGGTGATGAAGTAGATATGACAACAAAAGCAGCCTTTGACCGTGCCAAAGGGATTATATCCGAGTCTAGCATTAGCCTTGAATTAAAGGGCGTTGATCCTGAATCGATACCCAATCTTGCTAGGTTTATTTTTACTGGTAATCATGATCAATTAATTTCTGCAGGGACACGGGAGAGAAGATTTTTAGTCTTAGAACCTTCTGATCATGTATTAGACGACCACCATTATTTTGAAGAGCTAAGCAAACACATCAATGGCGATGGTGCTTCTGCTTTCTTACATTTTTTGCTGAACTTGGATCTGACTGGTTTTAACCCATATAAAGCCCCCACGACTAAGGGCTTAATCGATGAGAAGTTAATAAACCTAAAACCCGCATTAGCGTATTTTCATAGTGAATTGAGTAAGCAAAGACCTTTCAATGGTGCAGCACGACTCTATGCATCAAACCTAATTAGCAATTATTACAACTGGGCATCTGACAACCAACATGAAGTATCTGAGCCCTCCGCACGCAGCCAAATGGGTAAAGCAATGCAAACCTTAAAAATAGATCCGTTAGGTCGCTCTGATAGAGGGAAAGGTAAGTATTACGAGCTGCCAGAGCTAAAAGACTTCAAGCTAAGGTTCGCTAAACATCTTGGCCATAAATTTGATGAGATATTTTAATATAGTCCCAACCTAACCCACCAATACCATAGTATCTGAAGCCCTTAATTTTAAAGGTCTACAGTTGGTATAGGTTCATTAAGCTTCATTTAGAGCTCAATTTTACCTGTACCAACTGAAAGCCACTGAAATCAATGGGCGTATTTAAGCGGTACTGGTGGGGTAGGTTGAATGATAAAAATTACTAGTTAATAAATATGGATGTAGGGCAAAATAAAGTAGTGGTTATATTCGAGCTACGAGCTTAAAAGCATAAAGTTAAAGCTGGTCACAGGTTTGCACTGAAGTTAATAATGCGGCTTCTCCGAAAATACATAAGCTTTAAACCACTAGGGCGTACTTCCCAGAGAACACTAAGAAAAAATCTAAAAAAATGGAGAAGAGGTAGGACTACCAATAACACCAACGCTTGAAAAACACTAGGCACGAAGAGAACAGAGCTCTTCACTAATTATGTGATTCCTACTGAAAATCAGTATGGTAAATTAAAACTTCAAGAAAAGCTGTTCAGAAAGTCAAAGAGCTTATTTAACTAATTGTGATTTCCATAATTCACGGCGAACTATCATTACGACTGCTGAGTATTTATACATAAGTAACTATAAATAAAAAGAGCCAGCAACAGCATCAATAAGTCTGTGTATTCCAGTATCTTTCTTTACTTCTTATCTATAGCATTGAACTATTTGCCACAATCTGATGAACTCAGGCATATTTGCGCAATCTGGTTTTTGTGCCCGGATTTGTGCTAAACATGGTTCAAGATTACACGCGGGTCGATACTCAGGTTCGCCGATTATCATATCAATTAATAAAAGAGCCGATTCCGGAAATTTTTCTAAAATGTTGGTATTTCCAAGTGTAGTAATCACATGGTCATTGTATCTCGTATGATATAAGAAATGCTTAAGTATATTGAATGCTTCATCGAAGTGCTCTCTAGCCTCAATGCATAATAGCGCGAGTTGATTTACCGTTTCTTCATTTATATTAGCTTCCTTTGGCCAGACCTTTTTCAAAAAAGGTTTCACTCGGTTGTTCCAGTATTCACTTCGCTTTTCACCTGAATTGGAAAGGCCGTCCTCTAGTGAGGACGCTACTTGCTGCAAACCGTCTTCAGGAAGGATTTTAACGGGCTCAGCAAAATCAGTCAGTTTGTACTCAGGGTATTGTTGTAACGCAGTATATGTAAGCAGTTGAGCATATCGTTCACTTTGCGTGTTTAACTGGGAGAAATGTGAGGCTGTTGCTAAAAAGTATGGTTTGAGAGAACTTAACAACCCTCTATGTAATTTCGCTGACCAGAGAAAGCTCCTCCAAGAAAGTGTCGACAACTCGTTATCTTCCCAATCAAACCAAGTCATTATGGTAGATTCGGTCCAAATAGCATCAGCCCTGTACAACTGTAAGAGATTAGAGGTTATTATCGCTTTTGCAAAATAACTATTTTGGCCAGGGGTATTTAGCAGTGTCTGTATTTTTAATCTAAAAGTAGAATTAATGCCACCGTCGCCCTGAGGTTTAGTTGTGTACCACCACTTGAAAAGATTCTCTGTCATCATACCAATAGGATGATTTATCGCCGCATTCAATGGATCATGATATTGATCTATATCTACCTCATGAGGAACTTTAACCAACAGATCAAAAAACTGCATAAATTCATACTCGTCTAATTTGCCATTCTTTAATCTTCTCTCTATCCAACGACAGAGATCCCAAGATATCTCTGCCAGTAAATCTACTCCTGCACCCAATAGTAGACCGTGAATTTTCGTCCATGCTAAATCATTAAGCTCACTATCTTCAGCCCAAATCCGAATAGCGCCTCGCCATGCCTCAGGAGTTAGAACGTTTTTTTCATAAAGAGTTATTAAAACGTCAGATGTTACTTGAAAATCATTTTCACACCTTGCTGACCAGTCGTTTTCAGCCCAATGGTCAAAATCTTTATTCTCCTCTAACCACCTTAACAGGTCGGGGAAATCAGCGGGAGTCTCTTCAAATTGATCAAATAAATATTGCCCGCCAGTCCATACTGGAAATTCATCACTACCGTCCTCAGAAAACTTCCATTTGGGATATTTGTTTTTTATGTCTATAAGAATATCACTGGCATCTTCACCCAGTTCCAAACCAGAGTTTTCTAGCTTTTCTAATCTAAGCCAAATGCCACGGCTTTTTCTATCAATGAACTCTTCATCAGTTAAATCATCTCTGAACATCTCTCGGCTTGGACCCTTGACAATCAAATCAATCAAACGATTGAGTTGAGATAAAGATAATTCTCCATGTAGGTTTGGCAATAATTGAAGTACCTCTCTTTGTGTATTTAGATTCCAAAGCCAATATGAATTATCTTCAGACAACCATTCAATGACTATTTCTGGCAGCACTGCACTTTTTTCGCTTGCAGCAAAAAGTGCCAAACGTTTAAAAATGGGAAATGGAATCAGCCACCAGTCCGAAGCAACTTTGGCCGCTAGGCTAGGTTTTTTATTATTCAAGGCTAACCAGGAGTCTCGAGTTAATTCAATAAGGACAGTCCAGTCACGGAAATCCTTGTTTTGCTCATGCTCTTTAATGGAAGGTTGATAAAGGTAGGAAAAATCTTCCTTCTCGGATACTTCGTGAAAAATAACGCGCAATTCCATTACTTCTTGCAATAACAACGAAAAGTCGAAAATTAACTCACTTGATTCAGCAACCCAAGGGCTATGTCGCTTTAAATTTGCTATACCGCTGTGTGCAGATGAAGTATTTAAAGCAAATTCCCAATCAAACAGAGCTCTAAATGGGTTTGTAGAAGATTCATTCCAAAAACCGCTTCTTTTCTTCAATAAAACTCGTGGAGTCAAAATTCTAAGAAGTTCACGTTTAAGCCCAATCGATAAACCGCTGATTCTATAATTATGTGACCAAGAGTAAAGATCCGTAGAAAAACAGTCGTTGCTTAAATAGCCATTTAGCAACAAGTCCCAAATAGCGAACATTTCCTTTGATACTGCATATTCGTTAGAAATTTTCGCTTTCTCTTGAAAATATTTCGTATCATCACACGAACGTCTTTCAAGTTGTTCTTGAAGCTCATGCCTTACTTTTTTTTCGAAATCGAAATGTAAACGCCCCCCCCTATTACAGATATATAATATTAGGTCTGGATTATCCATGTGGGTCGTTAACCACCTGACCAAGTGCCTCATAATTGGGTCAAGTTTAGTTTCTGATGGGACAGCCCTCAAAAAGCTCATATTTTGAGCCAAAGAGCTTTTAGCTGGTCTATCAAGGAGACTAAACTTATAACTAGCATCAAAAGTAGAGTCGAGCACATCAAACCTCGACAAATCGCGTTTGAAAAGCTCAAAGGTATCAAAAGCAAATAACCATAACAGTGGTGGCGAAGGTACCATTGTGGAAAACGTTTTAGCCGCGAAGCCAGTACTATCGCTTAAAGCCCAAACAAGTCTTTTTGTATTGTATTCATTCTGGCTAGTAAGACTAGGATTAGTAAATGCAGTAGTTACAACAATTTGTTGTTTGCCGTTGAGTCCATCTCTATATATTTCAGACCATTTAACTAGAGTTTCATGCAAGTTAAAATGGTGAGACTTCATCTTATATAGAATGGGGGTTACATTTTTAGATTTCCAACGCTGATACTCATCATCATATTTACCTGAGCTGTAACTCCCGAATGCAAACATTTCAGGAGGATTTTCGCCCAAGAGCTTATCTGCAGCTAGCGCGTCCATCATGTAACGCAGAATTGGATCGTCCAAACTGTATCCAATAAAGCAGACTGTATAACTTCTGAATAATTCGCTCACGAATCGCGCAGCCCAGCGTTCGGTCAGATAAGCTAAGCCAAAATCTCCGCTTGAAACTACAAGTTGATCTAAATCAGCGGCGCTATTGTCATCGGGCAACAAGCCGTGTAGATATACTAAACCGTCCCATCGACTTTTCGGAACCGGTAACAATGGGGCTTGGAAAGATCTTATCTTCAAGCTTTTTTCTTTAATGACGCCTTCAAAAATTTTATCAAAGTTTGTGGTAATCAATCTGGTTTGCTTTTTCGGAGTCCTAGATAACTCTAAAAGCGCGTTATGTGTTCGGGTTGCCTTATCACCTGTTCGAGTGGGTACAAGTAGCTGAGCCATTTTTTCTCTAACAGAAGTCCGCCAAGTCGGGTTATCATTTACGCTTTCTAAAAGAGAGATCGCAGTATCATACTGGTGTTTTGACAATGCCATTTTTTGAATACCGTCTGGTATAACCCCCAACTCGTCATAGAGTTTATTTACTAAACTACCAAAGCTTGGAAGCCCCGCTGGAATGGCTATGCCCGCACCACAAAAAAATACCACATTACCTTCTTCGTGAGCTTGAAGTAGCCTTTCAGGAACATCAGGTCCATCTTCAACAAATTCCATTTTTACATCCTTAAGTAATATTCCTTAATATACCAATTAATACAAATTAACGGTGCTTTAACTAAACTTGGATTAATAACAGTAATCCATATCATCTAGCCAACTTCAACATATCAAAAATCAACTTTGAAAAGCCTGCCGCTTTAGCTGGGTCTGATAGTAATTGCATCATTTGATTTTGATGGGCGTCGCTGCTGTCTAGCACGGCGTCATCAATTGCTTTACTAAAATCCCCGAGCATGGCTTGTTCTGAGCTGTTGTTCTTTATTTGCTGCATCACCAAGCTATTTTCACTCACCTTGTCACGCACTGTGTAGGCGTAATTCACCATGTCTTTTTCGCTTAGTTGGTCAGTGATGAACAGTTCATTTAAACGGCTTATCAATTGCGATAGGTATTCTGCCTTCTTATCTTTAGGACTAGCCGTACCCACGCCTTCACCTGTTGTTAAATAGGCTGGGCTGTTTGCTTCCATGATAAGACTTTGCTGCTTGATTTTAGATAAACGGTAGTGGCTTAACTCTACATTGCTTAGATCTATTTCATCTTCATCTACCGCAGCTTCGCGCAGCATTGGGCGAAGGTTGCGGGCGTATAGACTAAGTTTCTCAAGGTCTTTGTTGTCGTAATCAACAATCTGCGACATAAATTCATAGAAGCGTACAAAAGTGCCCAAATCTTTCTTGAATATCTCTAGCGCGTCTTTTTCTTTTTTGCAGTCCTTAAAGCTGTTCTCAGCGTTGGCAATCAACACTGAATCATTGGCCTTCTTGGTACGTTCAAACATGTCTCTGGCTTGTTTATAGGCCTGTACCGCTGACTTATAACGTCGTGACCATCTCTCTACTGCTGGCTTACAGATATTGGCAATGGCTGCATTACTTTTGTTCTTAATATAAAACGCATCACAGAACTGATTAACCTCTGGCCAGGTGAATATTTTCGCATCACGTAACTTGTCGAATAACTCAAATATCAGATTAGGATCAGATACATCGTCTAATTCAGCGGTTTGATAATAAGGTTGGAATGCATCTAGGATATCTTGGGAGTCATTAAAAAAGTCTAATACAAAGGTGCCGGTTTGAGCCTTGCCTGGGAAGATACGGTTTAGTCGTGACAAGGTTTGTACACACTCTACCCCGCCCAGTTTTTTGTCTACGTACATGGCACAAAGTTTAGGTTGGTCAAAGCCGGTTTGAAACTTGTTAGCTACTATCATCACTTGATAATCGTCGCTATCAAAAGCCTTACGCATGTCTCGGCCTTTAAGGTTTGGGTTCATGTTAGTTTCGGTAAACTTGTCGCCAATCAAACCCAACGAGTTAGGATCTTTATCTGTAAATTCCACTTCACCAGAGAAGGCGACCATAGCAAAGATTTTACCGTAACCTTTTTCGGTGATGTACTTATCAAAGCCAAGTTTGTAACGCACAGCCTCTTTACGTGAACTGGTCACCACCATGGCTTTGGCCTGCCCACCTAACAAGCCCATCACATTATCTTTAAAGTGCTCAACTATCACTTGTACTTTTTGACTGATGTTGTAATCGTGCAATCGTACCCATTGATTTAGTTTTACCTTGGCTTTTTTACTTTCTACTTCTTCGTCGCTACCTTCTATTTTCATGGCCAAGTTATAAGCCACTTTGTAGTTGGTGTAGTTTTTAAGTACGTCGAGAATAAAGCCCTCTTCAATAGCCTGCCGCATGCTGTACACATGGTAGGCTTCGGGCTTATTGATTTTAGATGGCGCTTCATCAGGCTTAGGCAATCGGCCGAATAATTCTAGGGTTTTAGTTTTAGGTGTTGCGGTAAAGGCTAAATAACTTAGGTTCGTTGAGGCGCGACGAGAGGCCACAGCTGCATCGAGTATATCCTCTGTGCCTAACTCTTCTTCTGGGTCAGTAGAGTTCACCATTAACACTTCTTTTAATTGCCTTGCGGTAGAGCCTGTTTGTGAGCTGTGTGCTTCATCGGCAATTACCACATATTTACGCTCTTTAAGACTCACACTGTTTTCAATGGCTTTTAATACAAAAGGAAAGGTTTGAATGGTGACTATGATAATCGGCTGCGAGTTTTCCAGCGCACTGGCTAGTTTTTCAGATTTAGAGCCATCGCCTTCTTTGTTATTGATGCGCCCTACTACGCCATCAGTATGTTCAAACTGATAGATAGTGTCTTGCAGCTGATCATCTAACACGGTTCTGTCGGTAACTATGATCACCGAGTCAAAATTCTTATTACCGTTTTCGTCTCGTAGGGCCGACAATTGGTGAGCCACCCAAGCAATAGAATTAGACTTTCCCGAGCCAGCACTATGTTGAATAAGATATTTATGCCCAGGCCCTTCTTCACGAGCAGCATTCACCAGTTTTGACACCACATCCCACTGATGATAACGGGGGAAAATCAGTGTCTCTTTTTTATACTTACGCCCTTCCCAATCTTCTTTTTCTTCAATCTGTAAATGCACAAAACGAGCTAGTATGTTCAGCAGGTTATCCGGCAGTAACACCTCATTCCACAAATAATCGGTCGCGTATTGGTTAACATCTTCTGGAACATCATTACCCGCCCCGCCTTCACTTGTGCCTTTGTTAAAAGGTAAAAAGTAAGTGTTATTACCTTCCAAACGCGTCGCCATATACACTTCGTATTGGCTCACGGCAAAATGCACTAATGCACCGCGCTTAAAGGTTAATAGAGGTTCTGGTTTTTTAGTAACTGGATCAGTAGCAAAACGTGTGGTTTTATACTGTTTAATGGCGTTTTGCACTGCCTGTTTAAATTCCGACTTTAATTCTAAGGTCGCCACCGGCAAGCCATTCACAAACAATACTAAATCGATACGCCAGGCTTTAGACTTTATTCCTGTTTCAGCTAAATGTTCTTCAGTTGCCCAAGGGCTATAAACTAACTCTGGTACCACACGTAAACGGTTAGCAGTGTAAGCGGCTAAGGTGTCGGGGTTAAGCTCATGCTCTGGCTTAAACTGGCATAAACTGAAGCGGGTACCCCGGTCGCGCAATTCATGACGCAAAGCACCTAAGGTACCAAAAGTACGCATTCGAGTATTTGCGGCGGTGGGGTCTGCTTTGTTTAACTGGGTAGCAACACGTTCTAAAAACGTTTGATCGGCATTATTGGGATACAAAGCCTTAAACTTTTGCCATTGCTCATATTGGGTATCTTGCACAAAGCCTAGTAAGTCTTCTGGATATAAAGCCAGTTCACGGTTGTAGTTTTCGGGTTTACCCAACAGCCAGCCATTAGCAAGCAGCTGCTTTACCATATCGTTTTGAAAAGTTAACTCGTTGGCTTTGCTGCTCATAAAATGGAATCCTTTCTATACATCATTTTTACTTGTTGAAATCAAGTTTAATAAGTCTTGTAATTCGGTATTAAAATAGTAACTAGCAATTGCAGCAAAACCTATTAGGTATGGTGCCAAAATATCTAAATTCTCACGATGGGCGAAAAAGCTTTTGGTTTGTTCTATCACCTCAAAGCCAATAGATTTTAAATATACTTTAACTCCAAACCTTTGCATTATGTTAATTCGGTCCCAACTATTATCGTCAGTATATTCCCTATGTCCCCAAGAATGGTCTATATAACGAAAAAATGGCCAACCACATCTATACTCATAAGCCCATGTTATATCTCCTTGCAAAAGATGAGCATCTAATTCTGAACATCTGCTTTCAGCAACAATTCCAACATCGTCGTCACTATGATGGCCTCGGTTATAGAAAAAACTTCTATTTAGTAATCGAGCAGACCAAATTGAGTAAAGCTTATCATGATATTTTTTTGCATAATTGTAATATCGAATCATCAAGAAAATAATTGATAAAACTAATAAAATGGCGAGTCCATTTTGATGCAGAAATTTGATTTTAAAAATAAACGAATTAGCTTCCTCAATATTTGCCCCAGAAAATGAAAGTGCTAATAAAGTTACTGATGCTATTGTTAGGAGTTTTCTTTTAGACTTTAATCCTTCATCTGCATCAATAGCGTCAATCAATTCATTACAATTTTTCATTTGAGACAACTCTCGCAAGCATTTGATGACCACATTTTCTTTAGTCGTTCAGTAGGTAATTCATTTTCATTATGCTTTTTGATCTGGTTCAGATAAAAACAAACACGCGACTTAGCCTCCGCAATGTAATTTTCAATAATATCTTGATCATCTTGACTTTGAATATTATTGATAAGCTCCTGAGTTTCTTTAAGTGCTTTATTGGTTAAAACTTCTAAAAGCGCTTTATCAATAACAGGAACAAGCTTAGCGCCCCCTTGCTTCAAAGGTTCATCTATGCGCTTTTGTGCACTGGTAATCATAGTAGCATTAACTTTTCTGCTACTATGAGCTTGAACGACGGTAGATGCCGCCGAAATTGCACTTACAAATAAATTAGCTAATCCAAGTAAATCCATTACTCTACCTCGGCATAAACAGTTGGCTCTTGCCAGCTTCTGACGTCTATTTTACCGGTAACGGCAGCGGAAATAAGGGCAGTTCGGCGCTCTTGTAACAAAGAGATTTGCGCTGAACATTTCACTTCAGCATAATCAAATGCCCCTACCTTTCTCATTACATACTCCATTATTTCCATTCTCTCTTTTAAAGGTGGGATAACTAATGGTGTTTCTTTAATATTCGTCGAAGATATCGAGGCAAGATTGGTGCTTTGTTTAGCAACTCTAAAAAAGTGAAATTTTGCATAACTAGTACGAGTGACTAAATCTAACCATTCTGGTTCGATGGAGTAAGGTCGAATTGCAAACACGTGATTCTGGTGAATACATGGTTCAATTTCACACTGCCAAACCGCCCCTCTACCTAGTTTGTCATTGTCGCCACCTTCATTCATTAGGACATCGCCCTTTTTTAATGAAAATCGCTCTAGTTGGTCAGGTTCAATCGCCATTTTATGAACATCATCTAGGTTTAAGTAACCATCTTGAACATTTGCGACTCTTAACAAGGGAACACTAATGCTAAACTTTCCGGTTAGGTCTTTACCTTTTGGAATACCTGATTGTAGTTTAGATGTGTGTTTCAAACGGCGAACAGTCCAATGCGCGGGCACCTCCTCTAACCACTCAACACCTGAGTCGTGCATGGGGGCGTTGGGGTTGAGGCCTTTGGTGACGGCATGGCTGATAACGGCCTGGCGTTTTTCTTTGAGCAAGGTGATCAGCTGTTGTTGTTTGTCGATCAGGGTGTCGATTTTAGCGGTTTCATGGTCGAGGAAGTTGATTATTCCTTTTAACTCATCATTCGAAGTGCAACCGATTTTTATTCCACCAACTGTATCCGTATTTAAATTTAGTTGGGTACCAAATTTGCCAAGTCCTTTATAAACTTGCTCACCTGCGAAAACATAAAACAAAAACTTACTTGGAATTTTTAGCTCAGGGAAATATACAAATCCATCGTGAATACATGCCTTCATCCCTGTAATGCAAGGTTTACCGACAGTACCTGCAATACTTAGAAATAGTGATTCCGGCTCAAGCTTAACACTTAACGAACTTCCTAAATCGGAAAGCCTCTGAGGCGCTCTAGTTAAATATACGTCAGAAGCGGTTACGTCAGCTATGCGGGTCCATGCATATTCACCATCTTCGTCAAAATATTTAGCATCATCAATCGGCCGAGGTGATGCTCCACGTTTTACAACGCTCAAATGCTTTATCTGAATCACATCCCAATGCTCAGGTACCTTTCCCAACCATTCTTCGCCAGACTCTTGGTACTCAGCATAAGCCTGATAATTACCCATCAAGAATGCACCTCTTGTAACAGGGCCATGATCTCAGCGCTGACCGCATCGAGATCCGCATCAATATCAACTAAGTCTCGCGGTGGCTGGTACTGATAGAAATGACGGTTAAAGGGGATCTCGTAACCCACTATGCCTATCTGCTGGTCTTTGGCATCCTTTTTACTGGCGTCTATCCAGGCATCTGGCACATGGGGTTGCACTTCTTTTTTAAAGTAAGCTTCGTTAAGGGCGTTGACTGTTTGGCTGGGGTCAAGTGCGACGTTTTCATTATCACGCAGGTCACCATCGGCTTTATATTCCAGCACTTGGCCATCATACTTCCCCTCCCCAGCAAACAAACCATAAATGGGGTTGGCTTGGCTTTTAGAAAGAGCTTTGTGAACCTTTTTGATAACCTTTTCAGCGTCTGGGTTTTTCCAGCTCACCGCAGCGGTAATTTGCTTAAGCTCTTTCGCCTCTAGCTTTATACCCAGTGTTTTAATGGCGGCTTTAACGATGCCATCATAGCCGTTCATGTCGTCACACTGGACAGTGCCAATGACACTTTGCAACTGTTTGGCTTTGAGTATGATGTGCTTTTGTGTAAGCCAAGTTTTACTGTCTAGCAGGTCTTTTATTTGCTTTTCTTTTAACTCACTAAAGTGGCTTTTGACATAGGCGCGGATCTCGATGGCGTTATCAGCCAATTCACCATAGCTTTCACAACTAGTACTATCACTCCAGCCTTCACCATAGATCTCATAAACCCACTTCATCGGGGCGTTTAAGGGCTTGTTGGCAAAGCGTAGCTCAGCAATACGCTCATCACTAAATTGGTAGGACTCACGCAAAGGCCGCTCTATGGTTATACGGCGATAGCCAAATTCATGGGTGGCAAAGATTTTACTGGAGAAGGTTTTAGCTACCTCAGTTTTAGGGTTGGCTGACTGACGGCCACGGTTGCTTTTCTGTTCGGCTGGCTTATCTAACTCACGGGCGTCTACTACCTCAAAGGCACCAAAGGTGCGAGTGATGGTGGCAATGTCCTGCTCACTCATTTCGTTACGTTTAGAGCCAAGGGATTTACGCATTTTTCCGCACAGGTTAACCCCGTTGATCAGCTGTACCTTACCCTTACGTTCGGCATCTTTTTTATTCGACAAAATCCACACATAGGTAGCAATACCGGTGTTGTAGAACATGTCGGTAGGTAATGCGACTATGGTTTCTAGCAAGTCACTCTCAAGAATATAACGGCGTATTTCTGACTCCCCTGAGCCCGCACCACCGGTAAATAAGGGTGAACCATTCAAGATAATACCAATACGCCCACCACCTTTAGATGCATCTCGCAGTTTGCTGATCAGGTGCAACAAAAATAATAAGGAGCCATCAGATACGCGAGGTAAACCTGGGCCAAAACGACCATCAAAGCCTTTTAGACTGTTCTCGTCTTTTATGTTTTGTTCGATCTTCTTCCAGTCCACCCCAAAAGGTGGGTTGGATAACATGTAGTCAAACTTATCGCTGTAGAGTTGATCGTTAGACAAGGTGTTACCCAATTTAATGTTATTCACCTCTTGCCCTTTGATCAGCATATCGGCTTTACAAATAGCATAACTCTCAGGGTTTAACTCCTGCCCGTAAGCCACCATTTTGGCGTTGGGATTGAGTTCGTGCACATATTCCATACCCGAAGACAAAAAGCCCCCTGTGCCTGCTGTGGGATCGTAGATGGTGCGAATAATACCGGGGTTAGTTAAGGCTTCGTCATCCTCCATAAACACCAGTGAGGTGGTAAGGCGTACAATATCCCGCGGGGTAAAGTGTTCGCCGGCGGTTTCATTCGAGCCTTCAGCAAAACGGCGAATAAGCTCTTCAAAGGTCAAGCCCATATCGTGATTCGAAATAGCCTTAGGGCTTAAGTCAGTTTGTCTGACTCTTTCAACAACTTTATACAATAAATTAGCATCATTTAACTGCCCTATAAACTCAGCAAAATTGAAGTACTCAAAAATCTCACGGGCATCCTTGGAGAAGCTTTGAATATAACTTTGTAAGTTTGCCTTAATGCCCGACTCACCCAGCTTAGACAAATCCATCTTAGAGGTATTAAAAAACGACAAACCACCAGTAGCTCGCAATAAAAGCTTTTCCTGTGCATCTTCTGGCAGATTCATCGGCTGAATTCGTTCAAGTTCTGTTAGTACTTGGTCTTTAGTATCTTCTAACACCCCTTCAAGGCGACGTAACAAAGTAAAAGGTAGAATAATACGGCCATATTGGCTTTGCTTAAAATCCCCCCTTAGAAGATCGGCAATAGACCAGCAGAACGCAGCCAAGTTATTAGGAGTGGGGTTTGTGTCGTTTTGACTCATTAATCATTCTCGAATGGTTATTTTACTGTAATTTTTTTACTGATCTTCATTAAAATAATCAGTGTCGATATTTTTAACTTGATAGGTGCTTTTAACTGACACCCCAAGGTTATATTTAATCATCATCTCGGCAAGTTGCTGCCCGTCAATAAGTACAATTTTTTTCTCGATACGTTGCACGTAGTCTAGGGCGTCACTGCTGAATTTGGAGGTCGTTATGAACACGCCTTTGCGAGCTCGCTGCATATCTAGAGCGCCTGAAAAGGCTTGAATGTCGGGGCGACCAACAGTGTTACTTTCGCGATAACGTTTGGCTTGTAAATAGATAGTATCTAATCCAAGTGGGTCTTCGTTAATCACGCCATCAATGCCACCGTCGGCGCTATATTGTGTGGCTTTACCTGAGTCTTTACTCCAACCGCCATAACCCATCGCTAACATTAAGTCGACTACTAGAGTTTCAAAAAACCTAGGACTAGAATCTCTAATTAAGGTAAGAATTTCGTCACTCAACTCGCTCTGGATAATGGCAAACGACGCTTCCATTTGCTCAGTGGGCGACATAGACGTGTCTGGTTCCCCTCCTGCTAAAGGTATTGTATTTAGGGCAGGGCTAACCGAGAGGTCACTTGTTCCGTTTTGCCATTCTTGGAAAAGTGAATATTGCGCAAGTGTGGATTTATTGATCTGGGTAGGATTGCTTTTAAGCAGAGTTTTGCCATCTTCGGTGATAACAAACACCCCCAATTTGACCGCATCTAGTAGTCCTGCTTTTTTCAAATAGGTGCGCGCCCAACCGATACGGTTATGAAATACTCGTTGCTTACCGCTAGGTAACAACTCGTCTTTGTCTTCATCACTTAAATTCGCTTTTTTCGCCAGCAACACATAGAGATCTTGTAGTTTATGCTCTTGCCCATCTGCTAGCTCGCTAAGTAGCGGTAACATAAAAAACTGAAAATCTGGAACTGCCATGTTCATTTCCCAAAAGAAGGGTTAATACTCCAGCGCTACGATTAAGTTACTGTTGTACGGTTAGAAAGTTTGTATTGAGAATACATTTTTTTAACAGGGGTGTGAACCTTACACCACCATTTATAAACTATTTAACTCCGCTCAGAAAAATACACGTCACTTAGCATTTACTGCGACTGTGTGCGGAGTTAAGTATAAATTCTATTCCTGCATGTATGCTTTGATTTTAGCGGCTAATACAGGTAGTTTTCCATTCATGGTGCGCGCTGTAAAATGTCCACATAATACGATAACACCTTGCGCTGTGCGTCCTATTTTAAAGCCATCGTCGTGAGTGAAGATAACATCTCTAAACACTTGCTTGTATGAATCCCAAAACGCCTTACCGTAGGCAACCACGACACTAGGACGGTGCTCTGCATATAGAGCTTGTAAACGAGTGATGCGACCTGGCATTACCGTTTTATAGTACGACTCTCGTGAAGCAAATTGAGGGATCAACTTTTCATATCCCCAAGACCCAATACTTGCTTTTGGCAGAGGCATCAGTTCGCACAGTAGTGTATTGGAATCCGCTCTACCCAATACTTCTGCTTGATGCTGTCGCACTGCTTCCGTGTCGAAGGGCTTATCATCAATCATTAGACTTAGCACTGACATACCACGCCACGTTCTTTGAATGTTACGTTTGCCCTCATGAAACTTCAGAATACCGAGCTTTTTATGGGCTGCGTAATTGTCTTCGAACTGGCTAAACCCCAACCTTGCCCTTAAATTATCCTCTCCGCCACCACCTTCTTCCATACCCAAGAACCAAGTATCAGCGTTTTTGTCACCGTAACCAACAAAGTTTAATAGATGGTCTATTTCTGAATTTTCAAACATGTTATTCCCTTAAAAAACTAATCGCTGATACTAAAAGCTGTCATCGTAGATGTATTTGAGGTTCGAATAACTCAGCAATTGAAGCGATTATAATCAAATGAATCAGCAATAATGCAGCATTAAAAACGTTAGCGAAATCCTTTTTCTGTCGATTTTACAAAGTTTCCATTGAGGTCCGCACATAAAAACAGGTGTAACGCTTGCGCCAAACTATTGCGCCATAACGCGCAATACTTATCTGAATCCCTTATTTTTACGGGGCTAGGGATTATATGAAATGTCAGAGCACCTTAAATAAGGCCCGGTTTAACGTGTTATGTTGCACGTTTGAAAAGCAGTAAATCGATGATTTTTGGTGATAAATGACAATCTCTTCAATGTAGATTTCCTCAATACCTGACCACGCCCTTATTTTATGTAGGATTGGAGTTGCTCTGATTTAATTAAAATACTGAATCTGTACTGAAATTTTAAAAATTGCATAGAATTGACTGAATCTAAAGCTTCTAAGGAACTGAAGGAGTTTGAATCAGAATTGGAACGTCTAAAGCGTTAGAAACTCTAAGTGATTGTACGAATTCACTCAAAGCTGAAATCGAATGAATGGGAGCTGAAAAAAGCTTCGATGCTTGGAACTAATTAAATAGAGGTAAAACGCCCAACATCGTTTTTTTTGGATAAGCTTACCCCTTTTCTAACATAGAAATCATTTCATTGACGGCGGAAATCTATGTGACAAAAGATCTCCAACGTGATGGCATGATCATATCTGTGCGTGTGCAGATGCACTGCAATAGCTGCACATCACATGTTCTTAGTGCTCCTGTCGAACCCTGCTATTTGTCTTCGATGGACATAGCGATAGAATTAGCGGCGGGTTGGATGAATGCCTGTTTTGGCTCTTGCTTAAGTAGGAAATTACTATGAAGCACCTAATCATCTTTCAACACACTTTAAATTACTTATAGCCCTAGCCTATATATAGACTATTATTTAAGCAATAATCTTACGCGATGTGAAAATAATTTGAGCCAAAAAACAATAGGGATATTTGAAATGGAAAGTCTACACAACCGCATTAATCAAGGCGTTGAGTATTTTCTACAAAACCCTTCCGAAGAAGGTGAACAATATCTAATGTGTTTGGCCGCAATAGACCAGGGCACTGGTCACACTCTTAGAGATGCTCGACCAGAAAATTATTGGTACAAAGAATTTGCTGTAAATGTGGCACAACAATATACCAAAGAGTTAAACTCTTGTGCACTTATCGACAATACAACTTTGGTTAACGCATTTAAACTTCTAGATCCAAAAATTACATCTTCACATGTCCAAGCTAGTGATATTTTTGATTTAGCAACAGTTATAAACGCCGTAGTGTTTGAAGAAAACTTAATCTATTTGCAAAATAAAAAAGTTACTAAACAGAAAATTAATGCTTTATTTGAAAACTTAAACGTTGTCGAATTACCTTGGGGTCAAGAAGACGATTTTAGTTTAATGGTTGATAATACTTGGGGAGAGGCAGAGCGATTTACTCCAGACTTATTTCAGAATTCACCATTAGATAAACAATTTCTTGAACATTGGCAAAAAATAACAGGCTTAGAACTCACAACTGATGCACTTCGTTGGACTGGTGATTATCGTAAGTACTTTTCATCAGTAGATTCAGAAGCTGTAGAAGCACTTATCAATTGCAGCTTTCGTTCAAGTGAATCTTATTTCAGCTATTTGAATGACTATAAAACCAACCTATTCGTAACAGAATCCAGTATAAGAACAGTCTTTTACACATTGCTAAGTAACGTCATAAATGTCACATATCACTCTAACGCTTATCGTTCGAAGCTTCAGAGGATGCTATTTGAGTCGACTGAAAATTTTGTATCATCTGATAGCCTCAATCTGCTAAGCCACATTAATGAAGGTTTTTATAACGATATAGCAAGGGACAACTTAATATCCGCCCCTGTCCAATTGCCATTCACCCTATCTGCGGCCCTTTCAGGTACAAATACTCCACAAGATTTTATAAACAAGATAAATGAGTTAAGAGTACTTGCCCGCCCATTTAGAGAAAGGAAAAATGAACTTGCAGAAGCTATAAGGGATCAAGATCAAGCCGCGTTGACGGCCATCAATAAAGCAATAGTAGACAACGCCAAATCACTTAGCGAACACAAGTACAACCTAGGTAATGGTATAGTAGCAAAAAAACTCCTCTCTCCCGGTGGTGCAAGGCCGCTATTTGGTGCATTAGGGAAATTGTTATTACATTTTCCTGTCTTACCAAAAGATGTTAAAGATGTGCTTAGGCAGAGAACGGTAAGGCCTGAGTTGTGGATACTCTCGGACATTTCAGCTCAAGCTCGTCAAGCTATTGAATGCCTTCCCAGGCTATACCAAATGCTTGAATGTAAGGGAATAAGCGTTGACAAGAATGACAGAAAGCAAATCAGAGAGGCACTGGCACGATTTGGTTGACATCTCTATTGCTCCTGCTTAAGGATAATGCGTTTTGGATTATTACATATCATATCAACATAATCTTGTTCACATTAGTTGATGCTATGTGAGCAACCCTTGATGCCACTTATTTAAGCTATCTTCGATAATTTTCTTACTACTTGTTTGAATATAAGTCTGGTCGAGCTGAGTCATTTTGTGGTTTAAAATCCGCTCAACAATATAATAATCCGTTCCTAAGTCTCGCAATGAGGTTGAGCCAAATTTTCTTAAATCATGAAGCCGGTATTTGCCGTCGGTGTGCAATGCTATTTTCTTGGATGCTTGAGAAGCAGACATTGCTTTGTATCCACTTGATTGAGGAAACAAAAATTTTGACCTTGTTTTGTGTAACTGCCACTTTCTATAGTGTTTGAGCATTTTTACCATTGGCAACGTTATTGGATGAGCGACTCCCTGCCCTGTTTTAGTATTTTCCGCCGGTATATGCCAAAGTAAGTTATTGAAATCAAAATGCTCCCATTTCGAACTAACCGTTTCGTTGTTTCTCGTGAGGTAGCCCAAGCAAAGTAGACTCAGAACTCTAAACTCAGTTGGGAGTTCATCAATTTGGCCTATCAACTTAGATGTACTCCAAAATTTTATTCTATTTTCTCTCGGCTTTATGGTGGTTGCTGATAGGTCACCAAAGCTGACATTTTCAATAGTGTTGGATGCGATGTAACCTAGTTTATGAGCCCGATTAAACGCGGATTTCAAACATTGAAAGCCGCTCTTCAATGTCGATATATTGTAACTATCAAGCGATGAATTGAGCCACGATTCTGACAAGTATCCAGCTGTAATGTCAGATATATTCTTGCTGTTCAGAATGGGCTTTAACACCCTTGCTACATGGTGTTCAACGTTCCTTTTCGTGTTTACTGAAATACAAGGATCCGCACACCTAAACTCCCTATACCAATCAAGCAACTCTCCACAGTTTTTAAAACGCTTACTTTTAGTGGCGGTAAATTTTTCTGCTTCAACACACTGCCATTTAGTGATTGCCGCGTTTCGCGCTTCTTTGATACTTAGCAATGGAAAACGTCCAATGACCCGGCTAGTTGATTTTCCGTTCTTAGTAAAGTTGACTTGAAAGCTACCGATGTGTTTTCCAGCCTTGGAATATCGAAAAAATAGGACTGGTACTTTAACATCTCGTAGCGTCACATCTTGGTAGCGATACTGTTGAATTGCTTTTTGACACAGAGTCAAATTAACCGTTTTCATAGAATCCTACTGAGCTGTCCAAATGTTGTTAGGCCACCAAACACTAATTAATTAAAAATACTGGATTCGGGAAGAAGAGCACAAAAATCGAAGTGACTTTAAATTTTAGTGGTACAAGTGGTGGTACAAAATAAAACAAACAATACAACAACTCCGCAATATCAACAACTTATAAATACATATCAACTCCCGCCAGCTCCACCACATTTAGCCCTTAACTTTCAATAAGTTAGGGGCTTTTTTATGTCTAAGTGTCCGAACTGTCCACAGATTAAAAATATCAAACCATGCTCTGCTGTTGAAGGTAGTTGTTTTGCAGCGATAAACGTAACGACGAGAAGTGACTTATGAGT
>TARA_R110001592_G_scaffold7126_4_pt1 | contig 23797 bp, 16 predicted proteins | sample TARA_R110001592 | Tara Oceans TARA_R110001592 (sample SAMEA4398387) | marine metagenome | biome: Polar Biome; feature: [SRF] surface water layer (ENVO:00010504); material: water (ENVO:00002006), including particulate matter (ENVO:01000060) such as... | depth 5 m | reverse complement strand
GAAGAAGAAATCCCTTGGGAAGAAATCGCTTTTCCGACTGTAAAGAGAACACTAAAATTGTTTTTGGAAGACCGACAGAAAGGCTCGTTTGGCATGCATGTCGCCGATATCATCCGCTAGCCAAGAGAGCCGATACCCAAAGAGCATAACGAACATAATTAGAGGCTAATATGGAATATTTACACACCATGGTGAGAGTGAGCGACTTAGCGGCCTCACTCGACTTTTATTGCAACAAGTTAGGCTTAGTTGAAACCAGTCGAAAAGAATCTGAAAAAGGTCGTTTTACCTTAATTTTTCTTGCTGCGCCAGCCGATGCAGCAAACGCTAAAGTTACCTCTAGCCCACTATTAGAACTGACCTACAATTGGGATTCAGAAACCTATACTGGCGGGCGTAATTTTGGTCATCTGGCCTTTAGAGTCGAAAACATTTATAAGACCTGCCAAGATCTTTTAGATAAGGGCGTGACCATCAATCGACCACCGCGAGATGGTTATATGGCATTTATAAAATCACCAGATGGTATTTCTATAGAACTTCTGCAAAAGGGGGAAAGGCTTGAACCTGAATTGCCTTGGTCTGATATGGACAATATAGGAACTTGGTAACTATTCACTGCTCTCTCAAATTAAGAAGCACTCAAGAAATATGAGAAAAGCGTTTTGCACGACAACAGACTATAAACCCCCTCGTCATTCCTATTCAAAAGACTATCGGAATGACAGAGAGTTGAGTCGTGTAAAGCTTTCGAGTTCTTAAACCTTCAAAAAGTTCTTTCTATAATGCTGCAGTTCAGCAATCGATTCTCGAATATCATCTAATGCAAGATGGGTATTCTTCTTTTCAAAGCCTCTTAATACTTTGGGGTTCCATCTTATCGCCAGTTCTTTCAAGACACTAACATCAAGATTTCGATAGTGAAAATAAGCTTCTAAATTCGGCATGTATTTCACTAGAAAGCGCCTATCTTGACCAATAGTGTTACCACAAATTGGCGAAATACCCGCATCTACATATTCTTTCAAAAACTCGATAGTCATTAGTTCTGCTTCTTTTTCTGAAACAGTGCTGGCTTTGACTCGTTCAGTTAAGCCATTTTCGCCATGTGTTTTTGTACACCACTCATCCATAGAATCCATGAGTTCATTACTTTGATGAACCGCAATCACTGGCCCTTCAGCTAGCGTATTTAAGTCACCGTCGGTTACTATGGTCGCTATTTCTATAATTCGATCTTTTTCAGGATCTAATCCGGTCATTTCCAGATCAATCCAGATCAAATTTTGTTTACGGCTTTTTGCATCTTGTGGTTCAGTCATAAAACATCCTTTTTATATACATTGTAATGGCGCATTCTATTACTTAGGTTAATAATACGCCGATTAATAAACAGGTATTTAACCTTAATGCTTCTGGTGGATTTTCTCAATGTAGTTGAAATGAAAAAATACAACAAACTTGCTCTAGATTCATAAGCTCTTAGGGTTTCCTTGTTTTTACTGATAGAATCATTTTTTGACCATTATTACAAAATATTGATTCTACTTTTCAGTCACACAGCAATCGCCAACCTTCTAACAAATGCTATAAGCAAACAAAACTATGAGCAAAAGAAAACTAAACAGACGACAGAAATGGCGTATCGAAAAAATACAAGCTGAAAAAATTGCGCGTGCTAGCAAGGTTGATAAAAAGCTCAGCGAAGACTACCAAGCCAGTGATTTAGGTGAAGAGCAAACCGGATTAGTGATTGCACATTATGGTCAATTAATCGATATCGAACCTCTTGCTGAAGATTCTGATAAAACCATACACCGATGTCATGTCAGGGCAAATGTCGATGCTCTAGTAACCGGTGATGTTGTGGTTTGGCGACCAGGTAGTAACCAAAGTGGCGTTATTGAAACGAGAATGGAACGGCAAAGTTTACTTCAACGTCCCGATAATTATGGCTTGTTAAAACCTGTTGCTGCCAATATAGACCGCATTCTAATTGTCGTTGCCACTGAACCCACACCATACGCGAATCTTATTGATAGATACTTAGTTGCTGCCGAGACTCTAGGGATTCAGCCGGCACTCCTCTTCAACAAAAGTGATCTGATTAATGATGAAAACCGCGAACACATCGAATCACTCTGTAACACCTATAAAGATTTGGGCTATGAAGTACTTAAAACATCCGCCAATGAAGTCGCGCATTGTGAAGGTGAACTTTTAGACTGGCTAAAGCACCATACCAGCGTATTAGTTGGCCAATCTGGAGTAGGAAAATCCTCTCTCATTCGTAGTATTTTAGGTGACCAAAGCATCAAAGTAGGTGCCTTATCAGAACTTTCAAGGAAAGGGACACATACAACTACGACAGCCAAACTTTTCCATATACCTGCTGGCGGTAAGTTGGTTGACTCACCAGGAATACGTGAATTTGGTCTTTGGCACATAAGCGAAGCTGAACTTCTTGAAGGGTTCATCGAGCTCCGCCCACATATTGGTTATTGTCGTTTCAGAGACTGCAAACACTTAAGTGAACCCAAATGCGCCATTCTTGAGGCTGTCGAGAATGGCGTAATAAGCGAATCTCGTATGATGAGTTATCGTCGAATCAGAGACACCTTAGGCGATAAAGAAACCTTTGAAGCTTGATCTCACAATTAAGCTTTTAAAGGTCTGCAGATACAAAAAAGCCAACTATACTGAATTGAATCTATAACAAGCTCTATTCAGTTTCCGACATCTATTTTTCAATCTAAGCTGAAACTGAATTTGCTCTAATTTACCTTAGCTGCACTAAGTGCCTAATTTGATTGATATATGACTGATAGCGAAATGCCTACAAGCGCCCAAGAGTGGGCCATGTACCTGAATAAAAAGTCACTTCCCTCACCATTTAAAGTCGGTGAGTTCGTGCTTCGCAAGCTTGAAAAAGAATCACTTTCCTATGCAAAACTGTCCAGCATAATCAATAAAGACCCTATCTTATCTTATGAGATTCTCACACGAGTAAATAGAGAATCAGAAGCATCGACTCTTGGCAGCAACAATGGTAGCAAAACACTCACACACGCTATTAGTATGCTAGGTATTGAAGGTTTAAAAGACAGCATTAGACACCTTCCAAAGAAAGCTATTTCTCCTAAAAATATAACCAGCTTTTATTATTTACGAACCTTATCTACCAGCCTTTATGCTGGCAATTTAGCACGAGCTATCGCCATTCGTAAAAACAAAGGCAACCCAGAAGATTTATACTGGTCTGGCTTATTTTTAGGCGCGCCTATCTGGTATTTATGGCGCTTTGCAACACCAGAAATGCGCTTGGCTCGTTATGCCATTCGCTCAAATTTCAAATTACCTAAAATAGCCGAAGCAGAGGTATTAGGAGATAACTTAGAAAACATAACCAGAGCTATGTCTAAGGAATTAATGCTGCCGCAAATGGCTCAGGAATGTTATGAAGCGGGAAATAAACCTTCGTTATCAGATTGGGTGAAAATAGCCCACTGTGTTGATAACACGAAAACCATCAATCAAATAAATGATCGAGAGCTTAAGATTAAAATGCAAAAACCGCATTTTATCATCATGCTTGCAAATCTCTTGGCTCATTATTCTTCGTATTGTTGGTATTCTCGTGCAACTCTGCGATCTCAACGCATTCTTGCGTATTATCTTGAATGCTCAGTAGATGAAGCCATAACCTTCTCGCATCAAATTGCCGCTGACATGTCACGCTTGCATCCTCTACCCGGATTAATGCTGCCAGCGGCCAAACTGTTTGTGCCTCCCAGAAAACGTACAAAGGTTAAACAGAAAAAAGAACTGGACGCATTTAAAGAAAGTACATTTGATACATCCGTAATGCCCTCTTCCGTGAAAAAACTAGAAAGTGTTGCTAAACTTGAAAACGACTTTGCTTTAAATATTTCAGATACGCCGCAACAAGCTGATCAAGTAGATAACTTCTCGACGACACCAAGCGAATCCACACTAGAAGACCTAAGAACCAGGCTTGGCATTCAACAGCCGTCAAAATCAACAACTATAGACATATCAAAGGAAACACAGGTGAATAAACAAGAATCTCGCCAAGCTAAAGATACTGTTTTATACGATGAATTGACTAGATTTATGAGCAATGAACCAGAAAAGTTTAGTGATTTCCATGATTTAATGAATGCGGCAACACAAGGTATTTCATATGGTATCAGCCTTAAACGCACATTCGTTGCCTTGATCAGCAAAGACACGAGTCGCCTTAAAACGTATTACTCAGTGGGCTGTTCCAACTATCCAGATATTAAAAACTTTGAAAGTAAAATCATTAAGGGCACGATCTTTCAAAAACTTTGCGAACGCCCCGCTAGCATTTGTGTAAAAGAAACCAGCGATAAAAAAATTAAAGACCTTATTCCTATAGACTTTAAAAACATGATTAACGTAGATGAATATCTGCTAATGTCGATATTTGTCGGGAAAAACCCCGTAGCTATTTTTTATGCCGACAACCTTAATTGTGACGAAATAAGCCCTAAAGACTACAGTGAATTTAAATCTTTATGTGTAGCACTAACCACAGCACTTCAATTCTTGGCGAAAAACACCAAAAACACGACAGAGAAGAAACCGTCATAACTCATTTTTAAGCAATCTGGAATAGAGCGAATTCAATGCATCTGGTATGATCTTTTCAATTTGATTTTGTGAGAGATAAAATATGCTGGAAGCTGAGAACCTGCTGCCTTTATTAATTGAACCTAAAGAACTTCAACAAGCTCTTTCAGGTCACCAAAACAGCAATATTTTGCTAGTCGACTTATCAAGTGAAGAACGCTTCCTTCAAGCACATATTCCAGGCGCCAAACTTATCCTTCCTGGCGAAACTCAAGCTGGCCCTCCTACTCCAGGATTTTCTCCTTCAGACGCTCAACTAACCCTTTTAATGCAACGCATTGGCCTAAACGAAGATAGCCACGTTGTGGTTTATGATGATGAGGGCGGCGGTTGGGCCGGTCGATTTATTTGGCTACTCGATGAAATTGGACACATTAAATATAGTTATTTGAATGGTGGCATTCATGCATGGGCAGCAGAAAACTTTGTTATTGAAAAAGGGGCTGCGACTCACTCTCCTTCAAATATCAGCGTTAAGAACAAAGAAAAAAACAGCCTATCTGCCAATGATATTATTGAAGCCTTGAAGTCAAAATCTTTACAAATTTGGGATGCTAGATCCCCGTTAGAATATACTGGAGAAAAAGTAAATGCGGCCAAAGGCGGACACATCCCAGGCGCATTGAACTATGAATGGACCAATGCAATGGATCAGTCACGAAATCTTCGCTTAAAACCTTTAGAACAAATCATGAATGAACTTCAGTCTATCGGGATTTCAGCAGATAAAGATACTGTCACACACTGCCAAAGCCATCACCGATCTGGATTAACTTACTTATTAGGCAAGTTACTGAATTTCAAATCGATCAAAGCCTATCCTGGATCTTGGGGTGAATGGGGTAATCTTCCCGAGACACCGACAGAATAAGTTCAATCAATAATTATTAGGCTTAATTTAGCCAAAACTTTCTTAACATTTGAGCATATAGACCACTATGAATTTGAATAACCTTTTCGTATATAGCCAATACTTAGCGCCTCAGCATTTAATTTCTCGCGCTGCAGGCAAAATCGCAGAGTGCAAACACCCTAAATTCAAAAACACCTTAATTTCATGGTTTATTGAAAAATATGGCGTCAATATGAGTGAAGCCGAAAGACAGTCACCAGAAGAGTTCAAACACTTCAATGACTTTTTTACACGCTCCCTGAAAGCAGATGCTCGCACTATCGATACTGAAAAGCAGTCTATTATTTCTCCAGTAGATGGTGCCATAAGCCAACTTGGTAGCATCAAACAGGGTCAAATTTTTCAGGCTAAAGGTCAAAGTTTTAGCTTAGTTGAATTGTTAGGTGGCGATGTAGAACGCGCTCAGCCGTTTATGGGTGGCGACTTTGCAACCATTTACCTCTCACCAAAAGATTATCACCGAATCCATATGCCTATAACGGGCACCTTGAAAGAAATGATTTATATCCCCGGGAAACTTTTTTCAGTTAATCCTGTGACCGCTGAAAATGTACCTCGTTTATTTGCTCGAAATGAACGTGTTGCGGCTATTTTTGATACTGAATTAGGCCCTATGGCAGTGGTATTGGTTGGCGCTATGATCGTTGCTAGCATCGAAACAGTTTGGTCTGGTTTGGTTGCGCCACTAAAGAGAGATGTGAAAAGTGTGCGTTACGATACCAACGAAAAAATCACTTTAGAAAAAGGTGCTGAAATGGGTCGCTTCAAACTAGGTTCAACTGTTGTTCTTGCCTTCCCTGAAAATAAAGCCAAGTTTATTGAAAGCCTTCAAGCTGGTTCGGCTGTGCAAATGGGAGACACATTCGGGAAAATTCAGTCTTAAAATATTTTATGCTCGAGCTATGGGGAAGCTAATCACTTCCTCTATACTCGATTTATTAAGCTTAATCATAAGTAAACGATCAACACCTAGCGCCACACCTGAACATGCTGGCATCCCTTCTGCTAAGGCTTCCAATAAGTTCTTATCCATTGGAATGACAGGTAAATCAAGCGACTTTCTGTACTCATTATCCTTTTTAAAACGAGCCCTCTGTTCTTCAGCATCGGTTAGTTCAAAATAACCATTCGCGATTTCCAGCCCGTTAATATACAGCTCAAAACGCTCCGCGATGTCCTGACCAAACTCGTCTTTTTTCAACTTTGCTAATGAGGCTTGAGATGGTGGGTAGCCATAAAGAAAAACAGGCTCCATATCGCCTTTTTCATTTTTTCCTAAATAAGGCTCAATACAGATACTTAACAACAGGTTTAAATAATCATCTCTATTTGAATTATTTATGCTGTCTTCACTGATTAAGTAACCCGCTTTATCCTGAGCTAAAGTTATTAGTTCAGCATCTGAAACCAGAAACGGATCAATATCCAAAAATTTAAGAAATACCTCTCGATAAGAAAGGGTGTCTGGCATTATTGAAGGACGATTTAAAACGCATGCGACTAAATCACTCACTTCAAACATTAGTTGCGTCATATCAAAACCTGGACGATACCATTCCAGCATCGTGAACTCTGGGTTATGTCGATGCCCCGTTTCAGCATTCCGAAAAGTTTTACATATTTGATAAATAGCGCCAGAACCCGCAGCGAGTAATCGCTTCATCGGAAATTCTGGTGATGTATGAAGAAAGTAAGTTTGCGTCGGCAAGCCATGTGACTCAGATAAATGTGCTTGAATACTATCTAGAAAAGGGTCAGTTGCCGTCGACTTGCTCAGTAAAGGCGTTTCCACTTCCAGCACATCGCGAGCATAAAAAAAAGCTCGTATCGAAGCATAAACTTCAGCACGAGCTTTCATTGCCTCTAAGCTACAACTTGGCATCCAGCCTGGAACCTTATTTTGCTTAGTGTCAGGCATAAATTTGATCAACGTTTCATTGTTAAGGCGTATTAAAAGTTAAGATTTTGCACGACTTACGTATTCGCCGGAGCGCGTATCAATTTTCAATAATTCACCAATATTCACGAACAATGGCACGTTAACTGAGGCGCCAGTAGCAAATTTTGCCGGCTTTGTGCCGCCTTGAGCGGTATCACCCTTCACCCCAGGATCAGTCTCGATAACCTCTAAATCTACAAAATTAGGTGGCGTTACCGTAAGAGGTGCGCCATTGTATAAAGTAACAACATACTTTTCCTGCTCTTTTAGCCATTTAATACAATCACCCACGGCTTTTTCATCAGCAGCATATTGCTCAAACGAACCGTCGATCATCATAAAGTGCCAGAACTCACCATCGGTGTAGAGATATTCCATATCTTGATCCATGACATCGGCAGCTTCCAGACTTTCACCTGATTTAAATGTTCTATCCCAAACACGCCCTGTGGCAAGGTTACGCAATCTAACGCGGCTAAATGCCTGACCTTTTCCTGGCTTAACAAACTCATTTTCTATGACGGCACAAGGGTCACCGTCTAACATCACTTTTAAACCTGTACGAAATTCACTGGTAGAATAATTGGCCATGATTCATCACCTAAGCAGTCTTATTTAATGGGTACTTTTTTATTTAATTGTCTTGAATAAAATCTTTAGTGCGGTACTTTTGACTGTGAAAAATATCTTGCTACAAGTGGACTTAGCTCGATACACTTTTCTGGCAACCAATTTCCTGACTTTTAAAAGGCGCACATGATACAACTATCCACCACTTCTGTCGAAAATTACGCATCAAGTTCTGACTGGAAGGCGCACTTAAGTCAAAGTAAAATAACCTGTGCAGAATTACTTAGCTATCTCAATTTAGAATCGCATCCGCTTGCCAATTCAGAAGCAGAAAAATTATTTGAATTAAGAGTACCCCGTGGGTATCTCAATAAAATTAAAAAAGGTGATCCTTCAGACCCTTTATTGCTTCAGATACTTCCTCAAAATAAAGAATTTTTAGAGGTTACTGGCTTTACTGATAACCCTCTAGATGAAGGGAAATACAATCCGGTTCGGGGCCTGTTTCATAAATATGAAAATAGAGTGTTATTGATAGCAAGTTCTACCTGCGCTATTAACTGTCGGTACTGTTTTAGAAGAACGTTTCCTTATGATGAACATAGACAGTCACGCTCTGACTGGCAAGCGGCGCTAGACTACATACGCTCTAATAAACAAGTGGACGAAGTTATTTTTAGTGGTGGGGATCCGCTTATCCAAACCAACCAATCGCTTCTCTGGCTATTAAATGAAGTTGATTCCATTAAGCACATATCGAGAATTCGGATTCATACCCGCATGCTCACGTCACTACCCGAAAGGCTTGATGATGATCTATATAATGGTTTGAAAGCACTTAAAACTGCCTTAGTAATAGTTACTCACTGCAACCACCCTAATGAACTTGGAGAAGACCTTCTTCCTACTTTTGCAAAACTTAAACAAGCAAACATCACGCTTCTCAATCAATCTGTATTATTGAAAGAAGTAAATAATGACGCCTCTATTTTGAGAGAACTCAGTAAACAACTTTTCCAGCTAGGCATTCTTCCTTATTACTTATTCTTACTTGACCCAGTAGCAGGTGCAGCACACTTCGAGGTATCAGCTCTTGATGCAAAAAGGCTTTATCTAGAGCTTCAAAGTATGCTTCCAGGCTATCTTGTACCTCGATTAAGTAAAGAAGATCCAGGCAAAGCGTCGAAAACACTTGTGAATCTGAAATTAGACAATTGATAAGAATTGAGTGTTCGTAAACATTAACTTAAGTTGTGACATGTTTTCACATTTGGTCTAAGACTTTCTCTTCTTAAATCAAGACAATAATAGAATTCCTGCTATGCTATCTATAAGCGGACTATAAGCTTTGTATATACCCCGTTCGTCTAGCGTGGTGATTGAATATTCTTATTGAAAACTATAACCCGCAAATAAAGCTATCAAAGTTAATTAGGACAAAATAATGCCTGGCTCAGAATTTAAATTGGACTTATCCATTCCAGATCAAACTCTTATTGGCTTAACATTTGCTGACCCAACTCCAGCAAGTTTTAAAGTTTGGGTGGATAATCTACCTTTAGCAAACATTGGAGAAATTTCTCGACAGCTTTATCAAGCTATTATTGAGTTTAACAAGTTCTCGGTGGCCCCGTTATTACGAACTCAATTACTCGAAATTTTACGTTCTCCTATTGAGTATGTTTGCAAAGAACTGTCAAAACACCTTCTAAACCAATCTGTGGTACTTCCTGAAAAACAGCAAAAAATAGCCAATCTCGCCCAGGCAATTCAAATTCATCTTGCCACAGGCTACAAAATAGTTCTGATTGAGAGTCTTAGAAATTTAAGTAACGACAAGCAAAAAAAGAACTTTGTTCATGCTGCACATAGATTATTCTCGGAATATGGGCAAGTCATTCTTCGTTCTTGCCAGCTATATACAGTCACACCAAAAAATATTTGGCTAGAAATGCATAGTGTCTATGTTTTTGCAGAAAAACATAATTTATTAAAATACAAGATTGAAGATTCACAAAATAAATATCAAATTGAAACCAGAGTCGATCAGCCATACAAACGAAATTTATTATTAAATTCATCTAGACCCAACCAACTTCGACAAAACGATATTCAAGTTACTTTTGATGTTTTTGAGCTCTGGTCAGACTTTGTAGACATTGCATCTGACAAACTGGAATCATCCGTATTCATCGTCAATATGGAGCAAGACAGCACTCCTCGCTATAAAAGTTTAATGACGAGCAGCTCTCCCCACCATTATGGCTTTGATACGACAGATCTTGTCGAACACATCAATGAATATTTGAATCTGACTGACCCACTCAATCACATTACGTCTGACAAACAAGCAAACGAAATCTTAAGCGTTCCTAAAAATGTCAGCGACATTTTACTGAATCACCTAAATCAAGCTTTTGGCGTATTAACAAAACGAAGTTTTAAACGTATTGTTAATGAAGGCGCTTTAAATATATGTGTTGGCTTGAGTGCTTCACATTATTTTTCATCAGGAAAAGTACCTTTCCACATACAAATGCTACAAAGTAATACGAACGGCACAGAAAGTGATAATAATATTTTCTTAACCCAAGCATTACGTAAAGATGCCTGGTCTGAAGCTCATGATGGCGGAGGTCGTCCAGCGTCTACCCCATCAGATGCTCCTATTTCTTTTAATAGATCAGGATCTGGTGCTAATGGTCAAGCAGACGCTTACCCGAATTATGAAGTTCCGTTAGTCAACACGAGTCCTGGTGGTTATTGTTTACAATGGAAAGGTGAAATTCCAAGCAACATTCAAGCCGGTGAAATTCTCTCAATTAGAGAAAGCTCAAAACAACCTTGGCGGATTGCTGTTATTCGCTGGATTCGACATATCAAACAATCTGGTACACAGATAGGCATTGAATTACTTGCTCCCAGTGCAAAACCTTGTGGCGTTCAATTATTACAAAAAACCGGTGATCCAAGCGAATATCTTCGAGGCCTGTTACTTCCCGAGATAAGCGCCATTGGCCAGGCAGCTACACTGATTACACCAAGAGTCCCCTTTCAATCGGGGCAAAAAGTATCCATCAAATTTTCCGACACAGAAGGTAAATGTCAGTTAGAAAAAAGAGTATCGGCAACGGGTAGCTTCAGTCAATTTGAACTATCGGAACATGTACATCTAAAAGCACCAAACCCAAAGCCCGTTCATGATACACGTGAGCATGACAATGACCATGATTTTGATTCTCTCTGGCCAACTTTGTAACCATATTATCAACATAGAAGAAACGATAACAAGCGACAAACTTAAGCAAAAAAACTGCAAGAACAAAATACATATAATTAATATACACCCTTAACACGAGACAAATTAAGTAGCCACGATAGAGCTTAATTTACTACCAAAGCGATACTAAATGAGTAAAGTTAACGACACTATATATCTACTAATCCTTGATAAGTCAGAGAATGATGCTGAAAAAATGATCAGCCTTATTCGAAATACCGGGATTCCTACTCGTGCCAAACGAATTGAAGATGAAGAAGATATGCTTGAAGCTATTAACCAGCAGGCATGGGACTTATTTCTAGTACGTGAAAATGAAGTTGATTTCGATATCAACCAAGCTTTAGTCCATATTCAAAAGAAAGATCGAGATATTCCAGTCATTGTTGTTAGTGAAAATTACAACCCGGAAGATATTGTAAAACACATAAAAGCTGGCGCTAAAGACTGCATACCCTTTAAGGAAGAAAAGCACTTGATGATAAGCATTCGTCGCGAGCTGGAAAGTCTAATGGATAGAAAAAAACTTCATCGCCTAGAGATACAAATTCGGGATGCTGAACACCGCTGCGAACTTCTTTTAGATAGTTCAAAGGATGCGATTGCCTACATTAGTGAAGGCATGCACATTTACGCGAACGGCTCTTATCTTCACTTTCTAGGTTACGATGATATTGATGATATGATCTGTGTTCCAGTTATGGATACATTTGACGAAACTTCTCAAATCAAATTTAAGGAATTATCAAAACCTTTTAGTGATAATCCAAACAGCCCTGATACAGCACCGGTAAGTTGTCGCTCGCTACGAGAAGATGGCAGTTTTCTGGATGCGACAATGACTTTATCTGTCGCTACTTATGATGGTGAGGCATGCCTGCAGATTATCATCAGACCTGAGCACGATAATGCAGAACTAGCAGAGAAATTAAAAGAATTGAGCCAGCAAGACCTTTTAACTGGTCTTTATAATCGCCAACATTTCATGGAAGAGCTACATACTGTTAAAGAAAATGCGATCAATGAACATCAACATTTTGCGATTTTCTACCTAGCAATTAGTAATTTCCAAGCTATAAAAAGTGAATTTGGCATGGCTGATGCTGATGTTATTTTAAGAGATGTAGCTCAGATCATTAATGAAAACAAACTGGATGAACATAGCTTAGCAAGATTAAGCGATGATGTTTTCGGCATAATATCGCCAGTAGAAAATGGCGAAAAAGCCCTTGAAATGGCAGAGCATTATGCTCAGGCAATTGGAGATCATTTGTTTGATATTGGAAGTAAAACTGTACAAGTAACCCAGTGTATTGGTGTGACCTTAGTAACAGAAAATGCGCCTTCTATTAATGACATTTTGAGTAGAGCTCAAATGGCAGCTCAAGATATTTCTAATGAAGAAGCAATTCAAGAAGGTAAGCGTGTTAATTTATTTACACCTAATAAAGATAGTAAGCTAGATGACCATGATATTGCCATAAGCTTAATTGAAGATGCTCTCGAAAATGATAAGTTTAAATTATTATTCCAACCTATCATTAGCTTGCGCGGTCAAAGCGATGAGCATTATGAAGCCTTTGTCAGAATGCTAAATAAAGATGGTGAAGAGATTTCTCCATATGATTTTCTACCACCAAGCGGCCCTAGCATGATGGCAAGTAAGATCGATAAATGGGTAATTTTGCAAACAATCAAACAGTTAAGCGAGCATCGATCAAAAAACCATGAAACTAAGCTATTTATTAACCTAACCGCCGAGACTATTCAAGATCAAACCTTTAGCTCTTGGTTAAATGTCGCCTTACAAGCAGCACGACTGCCTGGAGATTCGTTAATACTTCAAATCTCAGAGAATAGCGCACTCACCTACCTGAAACAGGTAAAAGAATTCACTAAGAATATCAATACCTTACACTGTAAACTTTCTGTGAATCAATTTGGTCGAGCATTGAACCCATTCAATCTTCTAAAACATATTGAACCTCAATATATAAAGCTTGAAGGTTCATTTACCAAAGATATGCAAAAAAATGATGAATCTAAAGATAATGCTAAGGAAATGATTGAAACGCTTCAATCTATGGGGAAAATCACCATAGTGCCTTTAGTTGAAAGCGCCTCAATGTTATCGACTCTATGGCAAGCAGGTGTTAGTTACATTCAAGGTTATTATTTACAAGCACCATCAACAGATATGAGCTACGATTTTGGTGATGAAGGCTAAATTAAAAAAGTAAACTGAACTAATTAGAGGCCTATTGGGTGGATAACTCGTAGGCTTTTATGCAATTCAAGATGCTTTAAAGACCCTGCTCTTTAGCTTGATCCCAAGCTTTATCTAATTCTGTTAAAGATAAATCTTCTATTTTCTTGCCCTGTTGAGCGACAAATGACTCGATAAAATTAAAACGCCTTTCAAATTTATCATTCGTGCTATTCAAGGCTTTTGAAGGATCTACTTTTAAAAATCTAGCTAAGTTCATACAACAAAAAAGCACATCACCTAACTCATCCTGCAATCGTTCCTGGTAATAGTCACGATCAACACTGGACTCTAAATTAGAGAGCACTACCTCTTGTTTTAACTCACTAATTTCTTCTTGTAACTTATCAAAAACAAGCTCTACTGCCGGCCAATCAAAACCATATTCAGCAGCTTTGGATTGAAGCTTGATCGCTTTTGACATCAAATTTCCATCTTCTGATAGTTGACTCAATATTGATTGTTTTTTAAACACTATCATTTGTTCCGATTTTGTTATTAGGCATTACGTTTTCGTTTAGCCTCAATGACGTTAGGTAATTGCTTTATCTTGGCGAGTACTTTACCAAGCGCATCCAAACTATTCACTTCCATAGAAATATTTATCACTGCGGTATTGTCTTGGGCATCTGAAAAAGAATTTACACCGGTTAGATTTGCCTTTTCATTTGCAAGAACTGTTGTAATGTCTCGAAGTAAGCCTTCCCGATCGTAAGCCTGAACCTCTATATTAGCTCCATAGGAGGTTTCTGATTCATACCCCCATGAAACTTCTATAATCCTATTAGGCTCCATATCTTCAAGCTGAAGAAGGTTCATACAATCCTGTCGATGAATTGAAACACCTCTCCCAATCGTAATATAGCCAGTGATGTCATCACCAGGCATAGGCTGACAACATTTAGCGATGCTTGTAAGTAATCTCCCTACCCCTTTTATTCGAACATCATCTTTCCCGGAACTATTTGTCTCGGCCACCTTAGGAGAGCTTAAGCGCAAAGATAACTGCTGCTCTTTTGGCTGTAAAAGTTTCTGTGCAATATGAGCAATGTGAGTCGGCTTTACATCACCCGCCCCAATTGCTGCAAATAAATCGTCTATATCTTGGAATTGGGTTTGCGTGAGAAGCTCTGGATAATCTACTTCACCAATCGACAAACGTTTCAAATCATCTTCAAACAAAATACGTCCATCGATAATATTTTGTGTGCGATCTTGTAATTTGAACCAATGAACTATCTTTGCTCTTGAACGGGATGTTTTAATATAACCTAAACTTGAGTTTAACCAATCACGACTTGGCGCAGGCTTATTAGACGTTAGTATGTGGATTTGTTCACCCGTTTTTAAAGGGTAGGTTAAAGGGACTATCCGCCCGTTAACTTTAGCTCCACGGCAAGCATGCCCAACTTCTGTATGTACTCGATAAGCAAAATCTACAGGCGTTGCGCCACTAGGCAAATCGACAACATGACCATTTGGCGTGAACACATAAATACGATCTTCACCTACATCTGAACTAAGCTGAGAGGCAATTTCTGACGCATTCCCAACTTCCTCCTGCCACTCCAAAACCTGTCGAAGCCAATTGATTTTTTCTTCATAGCCCGAAGAACGACTTTTAACATCGGTGCCTTTATAGCGCCAGTGTGCACAAACACCTAATTCAGATTCTTCATGCATCTCCCGCGTACGAATTTGAACCTCCATGACTTTACCCTCAGGGCCAATCACAGCAGTATGCAAAGAGCGATAGCCATTCTCTTTTGGATTGGCAATATAATCATCAAATTCGTAAGGAATATGCCGCCACAATGAATGCACGACACCAAGAACGGCATAACAATCTTGTACTGAAGGAACTAATATACGAAAGGCACGAATATCATAAATTTCCGAAAAATCTAGGTTTTTCCTGCGCATCTTTCGCCAAATGCTATAAATATGCTTACTTCGACCTTCCACTTCACCGTGAATATGTGCATTTTCCAGCTCTAGTTTTAACTTTTCGGTGACCCGCTTTACGAAAGAATCACGATCAAGACGCTTTTCATCTAGGAGTTTGGCAATTTTTTTATAGGCGCTATCATGTAAATACCTAAAGGAAAGGTCTTCAAGCTCCCATTTTAAGTAACCAATACCTAAACGGTGAGCCAAGGGCGCATAGATATCAAATACTTCTATGGCCACACGTTGGCGTTTTTCTGGCGTGGCATTTTTGACTGCACGAATCGCGCATGTTCGGTCTGCTAGCTTTATCAAGACGACACGAACATCATCTATCATGGTCACCAGCATCTTGCGTACGTTATCTATTTGCCCTTGCGTTTGTCCGAGCACTGAGCCTTTAAAAGGCCGATGCGTTGCAGAAATAGCCGCCATCTGTGAAACACCATCAATCAACCTGGCTGTTTCTGCCCCAAAGTCTTGCCTGACGACATCAAGGCTTACCTTGCCCTCTCTAACTGCTCGATAGAGAATAGCTGCAATAATCGCATTTTGATCAAGCTCTAACTCAACCAAAATTTGCGCCATTTCCAGGCCAATTTTAAAACTGTTATGATCTTTAGCCCAAATCCGGTCTTCTTTAACTGCCTTAGCTTCAATCTGCAAGCTTGCAATACATGCCTGTCGAACCTTTGCCGTATCGCCAAAATCTGCTAATTGGCCGACCTTTTCTAGCCAATGGTCTATTGCAGCTTCACCATCAGCATCTTCGATATAGTCTTCCCGAACTTTAACCATAGTTCTTCCTAATTTGGTTAAATTATCATTGAGTCTGACGAACAAATACAGCGATTGACTCTACATGCGCAGTATTAGGAAACATATCAATCACACCAGACGCGTCCAAACGATAACCATGCGTAGATAAGACTCCCGCATCCCTAGCAAGGGTAGCAGGGTTACAGGAAATATACACAATCCGCTGAGCATTAAAGTGATGCAGATAATTTGCGACCACCAATGCACCCGACCTTGGTGGGTCGATCAATATTTTATCAAAGCTCTGCTTTGCCCATAACTTGGTTCTGAAATCAGCTTGTAAATCTGCAGTATAGAAATTCGCATTTGATATATGATTTCTATCTGCATTCTCAGATGCCTTTGCAACCATGCTATTAACGCCTTCTACCCCCACAACCTCTGAGCAATTCAACGCGATAGGTAGAGTGAAGTTGCCTAAACCACAAAATAAATCCAATACTCGATCACTGGCTTTAAGTTGCAGCTGCTCAAGAGCAAGTGAAACTAAATCCTGATTCACAGCTGAATTAACTTGCGTGAAATCTTGAGGATGGAAGGCAAGATTTACACACTTAGCTACTTTAGCTTTATCATCGTTCCCTGTCAGGGTTGAGGTATTTAATGAGTACTCTAGATCAGATTTGTTGGAGCCTATCTCTTGAGCAGAACTATCGGATGTTCCTTGAAGAAAAACTCGGACTTTTTCATTTTTAGAGAGCACCAATAAATCCTGCTCCTCTTTTTCTGAAAAAGCTTTCACGTGTCTAATCACAACAGCTTGCTCAGAGTCTGAAGCGACAAGTTCGATATGCGAAATAGCCCTAGAGTTTCCCATACCTTCAACTAAGACTCTTAAAGGCTTCAGTAAGCGCTCAATAGACTGATCAAGAATTGGACATACGTCTATATCGGTCAGTCTTTTCGATTGTTTTTCCCTAAAGCCTAAGAGCGTTTTATTTAGGCTTGAATCATAATAAACACCTAAGCGAGCCTTGGTTCTATATGCCTGACTATCAGACCTAATAGGCTTGAGCCAATTCTTTACTTGAATTTGACCAAAATGCGAAAGCTGCTCTTTTAAGACACTTTCTTTATGAAGTAGCTGAGCCTCAGAAGACATATTTTGTAAGCTGCAACCACCACAAAAATTAAAATGTTTACAAAATGGTTCAATGCGATCTGGAGAGGCGCTTAGTATCTCGACAGTCTGTAATTCATCATAGGTATTATGTGAATTAATAAGCTTTGCAGTCACCATTTCACCAATTAATGCACCCTCAACAAACTGAGTTTTCCCATTAAATTTGGCAATGCCTCTACCTTCGTGACTTAACCGACTGATCTCACATGTACGCAAGATGGTTGAATCTATGCCTTCATCAAAAAACTCACTATTGTGGCGTTTACTTTTTTGTTTGCGTTTAGTTTGTCTTCTTCGAGAAAATAAATTTTGAGCCATAGCAACAGAGTCTTTTGCCGGTTGAGCACTATTCAGGACTTTAAATAGTGATAAGTTCCCATGTCATTATAGGGGAATAAACTAGGTATAATTCAGAATGACTGGGGTAATAGAGCTAGAAGATATGAATATCAGGAAAAAACACCCGTCGAAAGATATCTATCACCTCGATCGCATATAATGGCGACAATCACAGCGTTTTCAAGCTCTTTAGACAATCTTAATGCTGCCGCGACACTTCCGCCAGATGAAACCCCACAAAATATTCCTTCTTTTGAAGCAAGATCTTTCATTGTTTGCTCGGCCTCTTCTTGCCCCATATCGATCACTTTATCAACCCTAGAACGATTAAAAATGCTTGGTAAATAGGCTTCTGGCCAACGGCGAATACCAGGAATCGCAGCACCTTCTTTTGGCTGTAAACCAACTATCTGTATATCTGGATTTTTTTCTTTTAAATAGCGAGAATTGCCCATAATGGTACCCGTTGTTCCCATTGCACTAACAAAGTGGGTTACCATGCCTTGAGTTTGTTCCCATATTTCCGGGCCTGTCCCGTTATAATGCGCTAAAGGGTTATCCTCATTAGAAAACTGATCGAGAACGATGCCTTTACCTTCCGCTTGCATTTTTTGTGCTAGATCTCTTGCTCCCTCCATGCTTTGTTCTTTGGTCACAAAAATCATTTCAGCACCATAAGCTGACATAGAGGCTTTTCTTTCCATACTCATATTGTCTGGCATAACCAAAATCATCTTATAACCTTTAATAGCTGCTGCCATTGCTAAGGCTATGCCAGTATTTCCACTTGTTGCTTCGATGAGAGTATCACCGGGTTTTATTTTCCCTTTCTCTTCTGCTCTCTGAATCATGCTAATAGCAGGCCTATCTTTCACAGAACCAGCTGGGTTATTACCTTCCAGCTTCACCAAAATGATATTTGATGTTTTCCCTGGTAGGCGCTGAAGCCTTACCAATGGTGTATTTCCGATATAATCTTCTATGGTAGGAAATGAAGGCATGAAATAAGTCCTGTTTTTTATTAATGGCGAACATAAATATAAATTGAATTTTTATAAACAAAATTGAAGAAAATACTACTAACAATTCAAAAAAATAATCAGCTTCACAATAGCGATGATAGTCACTTGTATGGTAGCTTTAGGCACATTTAAACATAATATCAACCCCCAGTGTATCCATCTAAACACTGTTCGAAAATAAGATGCTAGAACTGCTAAATATTTAAAGAGATCATTCAAGATAAATTTCACATTAACTTAGCTTATTAAACTAACTATGAACTCACCTAGCTTGCAAAAAACGCTCTTTATCCGTTCTATTGCGCCATTTATATTTGTAATGAGTTTATGCTTGGCTTTTTATATTCATTCCAGTTTAAAGAAATTTGAATCTTCAGAATTTGATACCCTTAAACACTTAAGCTTTACAAGTAGTCATATTATCCAATCTCACTTAAATCTACTCAGATATGAAAACTCTTCCCTTACTCAAGAAGAGTTTCGATCTTCTACTTCTGAAAACTTAAATCACTATTTCGAATCACTTTTACACTCTCCTTATATCGCAGCATTAACGCTTCTAGATAATCAACTGAACGTTGTACATCATTCTGGAAATAATTTAATAGCTGTATTAAACCCAAACCAATTCATTAAAGATGACGCTCTCATCATTTCCACTATAAATGAAAGAGTTTTCGTCACACCCATTAACAGGAGAATAAACGACCAAACTATTCAGTCACACTGGCTGCTTATCACGATAAATGAGGCTCCATTAAACAATTTGTATACAAGACTCGTTCTCAGCTCGATCGCTTTCGTTTTATTCTTATGTATTTTATATTTTTTCTTTATCAAGAGAGTAAGTAGTGGCGTAACAAATGCTCTACATACTATAAATACTCAACTTGTTTCTATTGCTGTAGATGAAAAAAATATTGTTGATTCATGCCAACACTCTAGAGAAATTGATCAGCTTATTTATTGTGCCAACCTCCTTGCCAAAAGACTAAACCAAACAAAAGAGGACATGGCACAAGAAATTGAACAAACAACTGAAGACTTGAGAGAAACATTAGAAACGATTGAAATTCAGAATGTTGAACTGGACCTCGCTAGAAAACAAGCAGTCCTAGCTAACAGAACCAAGTCTGAATTTTTAGCCAACATGAGCCATGAAATAAGAACGCCTCTCAATGGTATTATTGGCTTCACCAATCTGCTTCTCAAAACAAATCTTGAGCAACGTCAATTAGATCACCTCTCAACCATCAAAAAATCTTCTGAATTATTGCTATTAATCATTAATGACATTCTCGACTTTTCCAAAATAGAAGCTGGCAAACTGGTTCTTGAGAAAAACAAACTTGAATTTAGAGAGCTGATAGATGATGTAGTGATGATGCTTGCGCCAACGGCCCATTCCAAGAATCTTGAATTAGTTCACCTTCACTATCAGGATGTTCCTCGACAGATCGTAGGAGATTCATTGCGAATAAAACAAGTTATTACTAATTTGGTGAATAATGCCATTAAGTTCACCAATGAAGGCGAAGTACTTGTTCGGGTAATGCTAGCAGATGATGATGAAATTCAAGCACATAATCACATAAAAGTATCCGTATCAGACACCGGCGTTGGTTTATCCCGAGCTAAACAACACACTATTTTCAATGCTTTCTCACAAGGCGATGCAACAACAGCCCGTAACTTTGGCGGAACCGGATTAGGCCTAGCCATTAGTAAGAATTTAATTGAGCAAATGGGTGGTGAAATTAACTTTGATAGTGAATTAGGTAAAGGCTCAACTTTCTGGTTTACCATTCCAATCACCAACAACAATAATGACGACTATGATAATAATTTATCTTTAAGCTCTGAAAATGCTATCCAACAGAATCAACTTCAGAGCAAACATATTTTATGTTTCGAACCCAGAAAAACTTCCCGCTTAGCAATTGAACACTTATTTAACTCATGGGGTGTGGATTTTCAGTTTGCAGACAGCACTCAGCAATTATTAACGCTTGCAAAAGTTGCTCAACTACACTCATCTAACAAAGCCACGAAAGACGGTTCTAAAAACAATAAGGGCCAACACAATTTAGTAAGCCTTATTTGTCTAGATAAACATCAACTACATTCAAGCCAGAATCTTCAAACCATTGTATCGCTTAGAAAATTAGGCCAACAAGTATTACTCGTAACACCAACCTTGGAAAATTACGATACTGAAGTCATTCACCAGGCAAGTGCACACCTAGTTAAACCAATAACTCGTGAACGTTTTTATAATGCATTATGTTCACTAACTCTTGAGCAGTATCAAAAACAAACTGTGCTTAAAAAATTAACCAGCCTTAAGAAAATCGCATTCGAGAAACAAACAGATACAGTATTAATAGTTGATGACAATGAAATTAACCTAATGCTCATTCAATCCATTCTTGACAGTTTGAATGTTGAAGCCGACATCGCAAATGATGGCTTTGAAGCTCTCAGGCATTGTGAGTCAAAATTTTATCCGCTTATTCTTATGGACATCCAAATGCCAGGCATGGATGGCATAAGCTGTATGAAAAAAATACGTCAGCTTTCTCTTAATTTCAAAAAATCTGCGGTTATTGCCTTAACAGCCTATGCGCTCCCTGAGGAAAAAGAGGTATTCTTAAAGCAGGGTTTTCAGGCACTTATTACAAAACCAATAGATGAAAATAAGCTAATTTCAACTCTCACAAAATATTTACCCCATTACAAACACGCAGAACATGAAGTAAAAGATCCAGAAATAGACAAGCAAATAGCCACCAACATAAGCAACAACGACTATTCAAATGAAAATACAGTTATAGATTTTGCTGATGGTGTTCATCGCTGTAACGGCAATGAAGAACTTGCTTGCAGCTTATTAAATACATTTCTTGATACTCTGCCAGAAGAAAAGAAACAAGTTGAATCTTTAAACAAACAAAATGATTTCATTGCGCTTGAAGCATGTATCCATAAACTACATGGCGCTTGTCATTACTGTGGCGTTCCAGCACTAAGAGAAGCCGCAAAGCAAGCGGAACATCAACTAAAAACTAAACATCCTTACCCAGAAAATGCCATAGAAAAATTAGTTTATGAAATAGATAGAATTCTTCAATGGCATGCTTCACACCCTGAGGCATAAAAGCTGTTTAAACTGTTTTATTTTCGCTATATTGGTTTGAATTTTTCAAGTTTAATCGTTAAAGAGTTTTACACGATTATATTTTGATCTAGCACCAAGAACATCGAAGTGCCTTTATTTGGAATTAACTCCTTATGTTTATATCAGTTTTTTGCAAGCGCAATACTATCTTAAATTACATCGCTACATTTATTCTGACTAGCCTATTACTATCTGCTTGCGGGCTTTCTGGAGACAAGGGGGGCACGAATGGACAACCTTCTTTAAATACCGGCAACAACTCAGAAAATGACACATTTAACATAAAAGAAAAAATAGGTATTCGTGTCGAGAGAATTAATGGCGATATAAATACAGTAACCACTACACAGATATCTATCGTCTCATTAAGCGAAGCTTTCCGTGAAACCGGTAGCGGCTCAACCCCTTCATATCGAGTTGTAAAACGACAATTAGGGGACTATGAAATACAATTTGCATCCAGCTACATTGAACGACTTAATCAAGTTATAAAAGTGACATTTAATAATAAAAGTACGCCAAAAGAAATATTATATGCTCCACTCTACAAATTAAGTAATGAGACTGAATCGATCACAGTGAATGCAAAATCACATTATTTATTGAAGAAATTATTTGATTCTATCGACACCTTATCACAATTAGCACTACATCTTCCTTGTTCAAGCTCAACAACCACTTGCGCTAATCAACCCATAGCAAAATCTAATACGCTAGAACAGATTAATACTGCAGTAGCTGCTTACAATGTTGATATCCCATCAAGCGTTAATGTAACGCAAGCTATCAACTTATTAGACCAACGCTTAGACCTGAGACAACATGTTGAATCGGCAGTCAATGAAATTACCCGCATTCAATCACCCTTTGCCAAAGGAACGCGTCGGAGTTATGATCCAATTGCCTCACCGATAACTTCACAATACTACCATTCCGTTTATTTTGGCCTGTCATTTAGTGACGTAAAGCCAGATGATGATATCCGCACTGTAAAAGTGAGTAGTTCAAGCTCTTCTATTACTGACAATGCTTACCCTGGCTTTAATCAGAGCACCAGCTTATTAGATATGAGACGAGATGTTCTCAGTTCTGACATACCCTTCGAGCGAACGAATCTGCAAATCTCACAGAACAATAGCTTTACTCTCATAGATAACGAAGAAATAAATTCTTTAACTTCCGCCCTTACTGATTCGTTTTTATCTACCCAAGGTTTTTTACTCAATGAAAGAGTAATTGAACAAACAACTGATTCAAATAACACAATTGGCTGGGAGTTTGAGCCATTATTCTCAAGAACCTATCAAACCAATGAGTACGAACCAGACCCAAACGCTTTGATTATTGATGAGGAACCAGATTATGGCAGTGCGCCAACATGGCTCGTTTCCTCCAACTACAGCAAAGCTGCTAGCTATTCCCTATCAGGCTCTGAACCACCCTTTAAGCGCGTGGAGCAACTGGAAGATGTTTCTTTGTTTTCATGGGAAGTGCATGGACTTGAAACTAATAAAGATCCTGGTTTTAAAGTAAGCGCCATGAATGGCAAAGAATATGGTGTCATTAGTTATTCACTAAGTTTAAATAATGAAAGTAACGCCAATGTCATGCAGCTTATTGCCGAAACATCAAAATGGGATATAAGCTCAAACATCAGCTCAGGCACTATATCAGCGAGTCAACCGACGGATCACTATAAAACTCTATCTCTTGCACGCACAGAT
>TARA_R110001592_G_scaffold138511_8_pt1 | contig 23899 bp, 18 predicted proteins | sample TARA_R110001592 | Tara Oceans TARA_R110001592 (sample SAMEA4398387) | marine metagenome | biome: Polar Biome; feature: [SRF] surface water layer (ENVO:00010504); material: water (ENVO:00002006), including particulate matter (ENVO:01000060) such as... | depth 5 m | reverse complement strand
AAAGATGAATCGATGGAATCTGCTTTTAAACGATTAACTTTAAATGAGTTAGGTGCAGAGTTCTCTATTACACAAGCTCAGTTTCTTGGTCCATTCGAGCACTTCTATAATGATAATGTAACAGAAGAAACTTTTAGTACCCATTATATTGCTTTGGCTTACCGTGTTTTGGTAGATGAATCACAACTGCAATTGCCTCTTGATCAACATTCTCAGTATACTTGGATGTCTGTAGATGAATTATTAGTGCACCCTGATGTTCATAAGCATAGTCGTTGGTATTTTTGTTCTTCAGAGCATGACCCTTCTACAAATTAAATGGATTAAATTATGATTTTACCTGTCATCATGGCCGGAGGTACTGGAAGTCGTTTATGGCCTCTTTCCCGAGAATTATATCCGAAGCAGTTCCTGACTGTAACGGGAAATCAGTCAATGCTTCAGCAAACGTTATCCCGCCTTTCTGGTATTGAGCACCAAGCTCCCTTGCTGATCTGTAATGAGGAGCATCGTTTCATTGCCGCGGAACAGCTACGTTTAGGTGGATTTGAGCACTCCGGGATTATTTTAGAACCTATTGGTCGTAATACAGCGCCAGCCATTGCCTTGGCCGCGCTTCAAGCACTCAAGAATGCAGGAGCTGGTGAAGAGCCAATATTATTAGTGCTGGCAGCTGATCATCTCATTGAAAATGAAGAAGCATTTCAATCAACTGTCGCAAAAGCCTTGCCTTATGCACAAGATAATCATTTAGTGACATTCGGAATTGTGCCAACAGCTCCAGAAACCGGTTATGGTTATATCAAAGCAGGTGATGCACTTGGCGATGCATTTTTCGTTGATCAGTTTGTCGAAAAGCCCGATTTAGAGGTGGCAAAAAGTTATCTGAAGAATGGCGATTATTTTTGGAACAGCGGGATGTTTTTATTTAAGGCCTCGTGTTATATCGAGGAATTAAAGAAATTCAGGCCTGACATTCTGCAAGCCTGTGAGAAGGCAATGATTTCAACTGCGAGTGATATGGACTTTATTCGCGTATCCAAGTCAGAGTTTGAACAATGCCCGGATGATTCTGTTGATTACGCTGTAATGGAAAAGTCCAAGTCTGTAAAAATGGTGCCTATGGATGCAGGTTGGAGTGATGTCGGTTCATGGTCTGCATTATGGGAGGTCTCTCATAAGGATAAAGATCAAAATTACATTAAGGGTGATGTCTTCACCTGTGATACAAAAAATTCTTACATCCATGCAGAAAGTAAGTTCATTTCAACGGTTGGCGTCGATAATTTAGTCATTATCGAAACCAAAGATGCTGTCTTGGTTGCAAATAAAGACAAAGTCCAGAATGTGAAAGAGGTTGTCAATTATCTGAAAAAATCAGGCAGAACGGAACATAAGATACATCGTGAAGTATTCCGGCCCTGGGGCAAATATGACTCAATAGATTTTGGTGTGCGCGATCAGGTCAAGCGCATTACCGTGAAACCAGGTGAAAAGCTATCTATTCAAATGCATCATCATCGCTCAGAGCATTGGATTGTGGTCTCAGGTACTGCCAAAGTGACCAATGGCGACAAGACATTTTTAGTCAGTGAAAATGAATCAACGTATATTCCATTAGGGACTGTTCATGCTCTAGAAAATCCAGGAAAAATTCCTTTGGAAATGATTGAAGTGCAAACGGGTGGTTATCTTGGTGAGGATGATATTGTTCGTTTTGAAGATCGATATGGAAGGAGTTAGCACATGCCAAAAAAACTAACTTGTTTCAAAGCCTACGATATTCGTGGTCAGTTAGGCACACAACTAGATGAAGAAATTGCCTATGATATTGGGCGCGCCTATGGTGAATCATTGAAGCCTAAAACCGTCGTAGTAGGGGGCGATGTTCGCGAAACCAGTGAAGCCTTAAAACACGCGGCTGCCAATGGCCTAAGAGATGCCGGTGTCAATGTAATTGATATTGGCATGGTAGGTACTGAAGAAATATATTTCGCGACCTCTTTTTTACAGGCCAGTGGTGGCATTGAAGTGACGGCATCGCATAACCCGATTGATTATAACGGCATGAAGCTGGTTCGAGAGGGAAGTCGACCTATTTCCGGTGATACCGGTTTATTTGAAATTCAACGTGTTGCCGAGTTAGCTGACTGGGCTACGTGTAAGGATTCAGGTAGGGGAAGGTATACTCAGCATTCGATTTTAGATGACTATGTCGCCCACTTATTAACTTATATTGATACAAAAAACATTACCCCTTTAAAACTCGTTGTCAATTCAGGAAACGGCGCTGCTGGTCATGTTATTGATGCTCTGGAGCGTCGATTTGACGCTTTAAGTGCGCCTATTGAATTTATAAAGGTTCACCATGAGCCTGACGCAACTTTCCCAAATGGCATTCCTAATCCTCTACTTGTTGAAAATAGAGTGCATACATCCAAAGCCATCATAGAGCATGGTGCCGATATGGGTATCGCTTGGGATGGTGACTTTGATCGATGCTTTTTGTTTGATGAAAAGGGTCAATTTATTGAGGGTTATTATATCGTTGGCTTGCTAGCAGAAGCTTTTTTAAAGAAAAACCAGGGTGCGAAAATTATTTTTGATCCACGTGTCTACTGGAATACCCAAGATATTATCAAAGCTAATAATGGCCAAGCGGTGATGTCTAAAACAGGCCATGCCTTCATCAAAGAACGGATGCGCAAAGAAGATGCGGTATACGGCGGTGAGATGAGTGCGCACCATTACTTTCGGGATTTTTTCTATTGTGACAGCGGTATGATCCCCTGGTTGCTTGTCGCGGAATTGCTATGCCTTAAATCCCAGCCTTTATCTACGATGGTCAAAGATAGAATTAAAAAGTTCCCGAGTTCTGGTGAAATTAACTTTACCGTTAACGATGCAGGTGCTGTGTTCAAAGCCATTCAAAAATTCGATTGGGGCGAGCCTTTTGAATTAAAGGATATTGATGGCCTTGATCTTGTTTTTAAAGAATGGCGCTTGAATATTCGTCGTTCAAACACAGAGCCTTTGGTTCGTTTAAATATTGAATCAAGAGGTGATGAGTCTTTAGTTCGTCAGAAACTCAAGGCAGTTGAGCAGCTTATTGCTAGTGTGGAACCAGCGGGGTCAGACTCGCTTGAAAATAATTGACTAGCCATTTTGAAAAACACTGTAAGATATATGGATAATGTAATCAAACGCATTTCAAAAAAATAAGCTGGAACATGAAAATAATTAAAAAGGCATTAATAACTGGCATTACAGGGCAAGATGGCTCCTATCTAGCGGAATTCTTATTAGAAGAAGGCTATGAAGTCTATGGTATCAAGCGCAGAGCGTTTTCGTTTAATACAGAGCGAGTCGATCATATTTATCAAGATCGGCATGAAGGAAAGTCTAATTTTCATCTACATTATGGTGACCTTACTGACTCATCTAACTTAACTAGAATTCTTAAAGAAGTTGAGATGTGCGCTGAAATGGTTCTAAATGATTTACAGAATGCCAAGCAACATGCCCTTCTTAAGCAGCATGGTCATAATGTTTCAATTGCCATGGAAAGTTAAGTAAGGGTTGTCATGTCTTTATTACTAGATTCTAAAATATATGTAGCCGGTCATCGGGGTATGGTGGGTTCTGCTATCTTGCGCCAGCTTGAAGAGCAAGGTTATTCGAATATCATTGTTAGAACCCGAACTGAGTTAGATTTAGTCAATCAACAAGCCGTGGCTGATTTCTTTTCTCAAGAGAAGCTCGATGCGGTTTTTTTAGCGGCTGCAAAAGTAGGGGGGATTCAGGCAAACAATACCCTTCCTGCTGAATTCATTTATGAAAATATGATGATAGAAGCGAATATTGTTCATCAGGCTTATATTAATGGCGTGAAAAAGCTTTTGTTTTTAGGTTCATCCTGCATTTATCCTAAATTAGCCCAACAACCTATGAAAGAGACTGCTTTGTTGACGGGTACGCTTGAACCGACAAATGAGCCTTATGCGATATCCAAGATTGCTGGTATCAAGCTCTGTGAATCTTACAATCGCCAATATGGCGTAGATTATCGTAGCGTCATGCCAACCAACTTATATGGCCCGAATGATAATTTCCACCCTGAAAACAGCCATGTCATTCCTGCAATGCTTCGTCGATTTCATGAGGCTGTTTTATCAAATGCAGAAAAAGTAGTTGTTTGGGGTTCTGGCAAGCCCATGCGGGAGTTTTTGTATGTTGATGATATGGCAGCAGCGTCTATACATGTAATGAATCTTGACTCTGATGCTTATCAGGCACATACCCAGCCAATGTTGTCACATATTAATGTCGGGACAGGACAAGATTGCACGATTCGTGAACTCGCTGAAACGATTGCAAAAGTGATTGGTTTTAAGGGTGAGCTTGAGTTCGATTCTACCAAGCCCGATGGTGCTCCAAGAAAGTTAATGGATGTTTCTCGTCTTGAAAACTTAGGTTGGAAAGCTAATGTTTCTTTAGAGGCAGGGCTTAGTCTTTCATATCAGTGGTTTTTGGAAAATCAGAATAATTTCCGAGGCTGATTTTTTTTAGCCCTAATTGATCGTGTCCATTTCTTTGTGGGGGATGCCGATGATATCGATCGAGTTATTGCCAATTAGGTAGAACGCCACATGTTGACCTTCTGGAAAACTGTAGTAACCCTCGCAGATATCTGTTCGATCTTTGCCTAATAATGGATTTTTGGAAAGCCAATGGAAGCGAGCTTCGATACACTTTAAGTAGAGATTTCGCTGAGTTTTACCTCATGTTCGCTCTGTGTAGCGGCCGATATTTTTTAAGTCTTCACGGGCGCGAGGGGTAACTCTGACCTTTCTATTCGGTTTTTGCGCCATCAGGACTCAGCATCCAGATCACTGATCAGTGAGTCCATAGAAAAACTTTCAACAAAATCTTCTTTGCGCGCTTGGACAGCGCCTTCGGATAGGTGTGATCGCAATGCTTCCTGCTTACTCTTACGCTCTTCCATAGAACGTAAGGCGTCACGGACAACTTCGCTTGCGGAGCCGTAACGGCCGCTGGATATTTCATTTTTGATGAACACCTCCCAGTGCTCACCCAGACTTAAACTGGTAGTAGCCATAATTAACCTCAATTATTCATATTTAACAAATATGAATATAGTCCATGTGAGGGATTAAGACAATACAATCAGCGGGGGAGTCAACGAGGTCTCGCTTGAAAATAATTGTGGTGAATCACTGAAGCCTTACCCTTTCAGGTACACAAGAAACAAGCGCTAGTAGGCTTTCATGGTGAGCGTGTTTCTGGGTTTAAAGCAGCATTTGAAGAAGCGCTTAATGCCTGCATAAAATCTACTTTGAGTTCCAGTTGAGCGTAGAATAACTATCTATCTATGGCTAAAATACTTTTCATTTTTGCTTTATTTTACTATATGTAAGGTATTTTAGTCATTCTGGATACTTATGGATTTTCAGGCATTGGGCAAAGAAGTGAAAGACTGCGTAATGAACGCGGCGTTTCTCAACATCTTATGGCTGAGTACCTTCAGGTTTGTGTTAACGATAGCACTGCCGGAGAGCTGTATCGCGAAGGCAATGACTTTATATTTCGATATGCGAGAGCGGCTCAAGCTGAGTACTTTATCTCCTTAACCGTGTCAGCGTGATAAAGATATTGGAAAACCAACAGGCTATGTGCTTTTAGGCGATAAAAAATATATCATCTGTGCACAGGTTTATACGCTAAGTGGCTATTCAGCCCACGCAGGTAAAAAAGACTTACTGAATTTTGTCAAAAGAATGCGTATCAAGCCTACAGAAATTCGAATTATACATGGTGATGAAGGGGGCAAAAGCGTCTCTAAAACTAGCTTATGATGCTATGCTTGAGGATACACGTGTGATGATTCCTCATAGTTAGTGGTTTAAACTTCTTAATATTAATAGAAATGCTTAATTAATAAGGTAACTGGATAATGAAAGTAACGGTCTTTGGTATTGGTTATGTTGGCTTGGTTCAAGCGGCAGTTTTGGCTGAAGTGGGCCATGATGTCTTATGTGTAGATGTGAATGCAGAGCGTGTAGAAAATCTAAAGAATGGCATTATTCCTATCTATGAGCCTGGTTTAACGCCCTTAGTTGAAACCCATTTTAAGGCGGGTCGTCTGAATTTTACGACAGATGCCGTTGCTGGTGTGAATCATGGTGAAATACAGTTTATTGCAGTGGGTACGCCACCGGATGAAGATGGTTCGGCAGATTTACAATATGTGTTGGCTGTCGCGACCACGATTGCACAGAACATGAATGAAGCAAAAATTATTGTGGATAAGTCGACAGTGCCTGTTGGTACAGCGGATAAAGTGACTGCACGAATTCAATCGATACTGGATGAACGTGGCTTATCGCTGAGCTTCGATGTCGTGTCTAACCCAGAGTTCTTAAAAGAAGGTGCGGCGGTAAGTGATTGTCTGCGCCCAGATAGAATTATTATTGGTACCTATACTGAGCGGCCACAAGAGTTAATGCGTGAACTGTATGAGCCATTCAACCGTAATCACGATAAAATCATTTTTATGGATGTGCGTTCAGCCGAGTTAACCAAATATGCCGCCAACTGTATGTTGGCAACCAAAATTTCCTTTATGAATGAAATGGCTAATTTGGCAGAGATACTGGGAGCAGACATAGAAGCCGTTCGTAAAGGCATTGGTTCGGACCCTCGAATAGGCTATCACTTTATTTATCCTGGTTGTGGGTATGGCGGCTCGTGCTTCCCGAAAGACGTCCAGGCTCTTATCAGAACCTCTGAACAAAATGATTATCAACCAAAAATCCTACAAGCTGTTGAAGCGGTTAACGATAAGCAAAAATATAAACTACCAGCTCTAGTTAAACGACATTTTTCAGAAGATGTGTCAGGTCTTACCTTTGCGCTTTGGGGCTTGAGCTTTAAACCCAATACTGATGATATGCGTGAGTCTTCAAGCCGTGTATTAATGGAAGAATTGTGGGCAGCCGGTGCAAACGTGCAGGCATATGATCCTGAAGCCATGGAAGAAACTCAGAGAATATATGGTGTTCGAGATGATTTAATCTTAGTCGGTACCAAAGAAGCGGCGTTAAAAGGTGCAGATGCTTTAATTATTTGTACTGAGTGGCAGCATTTTAGAGCGCCAGATTTTGATTTGATCAAGTCCCATTTAAAAGCGGCTGTTATATTCGATGGTCGAAATTTATTTGAACCAAGTCGTATGCAGAAGAAAGGTTTTGTTTATTATGCCATTGGTCGCGGTGAGAGTGTTAAAGGCTAAGGGCTGATAAACCTAAATTATAGGGTGCGCTTGCGCATCCACCTGTTTATGACGAAATTTTGTTTTTTACTTGTGTATTAAGTTGGTCTTGTGTGGTTTTAGGGTGGTTTGTAATGATGCGCAAGCGCACCCTATAAATATGCATTGTGTTTCTTCTGCTTGCCCCATAAATACCATTCACGTAATCTTCATTTTTTCATCCCACTATATTATTTTTCTATTAAAGCGTCCTCTATGAGTTTTAAGTTACTAATACATTTTTTTAAGATTTCTATTCTAGTTATTTTTATGTGCCGCTCTGTTTTGGCATCCCCATGGATTTCAGTCGGTGAAACCCGTTTAAAACAGAATTTACACTTATTGAATGACACTGGTGTCATTTCGATGTCACTCACGACTTGGCCTATCATGTGGTCTGATGTTCAGACTGCTTTAGTCAAAGTGGATGAGTCAACGTTGAATAAAGCTCAAGTGATGGCTATGAAAGAGCTAGAGTTTGAGATGCGCTTTCAAACAAAGAAAGAAATGAAGCGTTCATTGGAGCTAGCTGTTTCTTCTTCACGTGCTGTATTTAGAGATTTTTCAGCTCAAGGATACGAAAAAGGCCGTATAAGCCATATATTTGATTGGGATGGAGGTGATTTTACTTTCAAGCTTCAAGCTAATCTAACCACAGATTCAGGTGATGATGCCTATGAGTCTCAACTATATGGCTCTTACATTGCGGGTGTTGTGGGTAATTGGGTTCTTGGCGTGGGAGCCTTGGATCGTTGGTGGGGGGCAAGTTCTCAATCGAGTTTGATTCTTGGCAATAATTCTCGGCCTGTTCCTGGGGTATTCTTTCGAACCAAAGGTGCGCAGCAATTTGAAACACCTTGGCTTTCTTGGCTGGGAGACTGGCAGTTTGTTTCTTTTATTGGACAATTAGAAAGCAATCGCCATATCTCCGAAGCGAAATTAACCGGGATGCGTTTTAATTTTCAGCCGCTTGAAGGTTTTGAGATTGGTTTATCCCGTGCCATGCAATGGGGTGGGGAAGGTCGAAGTGAATCCTTGTCTACGTTTTTTAAATCCCTTACTTCTCAGGGTGAAAATAGCGCTGAACAGGCTGGTAATCAATTAGCTGGCTATGATTTAAGATATAACTTTCTTCGTAAACAAAACTATGGGGTCTCTTTATATGCCCAGTTAATCGGTGAAGATGAGGCAGGCTACTTACCTTCAAAATTCACCTCCCAGGGAGGCTTAGAGTATAACTTAGCGCTAAAATCTGGTAATAGCTTAAATGTATTCGTTGAGCATACAAATACAATTGCAGGTTCTATTGGTGGTAAGCAATTTAATACTGCCTATTCACATAGTGTTTATAAAACTGGTTACCGATATCGCGGAAGAACTATTGGGGCTACTTATGATAATGACGCTAAGGTTTATTCAGGTGGGTTTAGTTTCCAATTTAGTGATTTGGCTCAAAAAGTATCATCGCTTGTTAGTCGTATTGAGTTAAATACAGATGGTAGTCTTGGTAGTAATACTGTTAGCTCTTCAGCTTTGGAATTATATTCTCTTGATTTATCTTACCAACGTTTATTATTTGAAGGTAAGTTAGATATTAGTGCCAATTATTTAACTAAACTGCCAGATCTTTTAGTTAAGGATTTTGATAAGTTCAATCTAGGTATAGCTTGGACCTATCGTTTTTGATATTTATAGCTTCTTTGTCAAACATTTGGTAAGTAATTGTAGGTAATCAGTATTTGGGTATTTTATTGCTTTCACAAAGAGTGTAAATTATTTGGTAAATACTGCTAAGCTGGTTAAAATGAACTCGATTTTGGATTAATTCACTGCCTTAGGTCATAAGGTTTAGAAAATAGTCATTTTCATTTTCTAGGTAAATTATAAAGATAAGGAATAATCTTAGGTGCTGAATAAACTGCTGTACTTGCCTCGTTATCAAAAACGCTTAGTTTCTGTTTTTGTTGATTCAATAAGTTTACCTTTTGCCTTATGGCTGGCTCTTAGTCTACGCCTCGATGTATTGTACATACCATCAAGCTTATCTATTGTGCTCGTATGTGTAATGACCGTTTTTATTAGTATTTTTGCGTTCGCGCGCTTGGGTTTATATCGCGCAGTCATACGTTATATGAGTAACCATGCGATGGTTGCGATAATTGCTGGTGTTGTGATTTCTGCTGTTGTTCTATCAGCTCTTGGGTTTTTGTTTAATGCGCCCATACCTCGCTCGGTTCCTATTATATATGCGAGCCTGGCTCTTATATTTGTGGGGGGGAGCCGAATGATTGCGCGTTCACTCGTTCACCGTAAGATGATGCAACCTAAAGAGCGTGTACTTATTTATGGTGCAGGTAAGTCTGGCCTGCAGCTGAGTTCTATTTTATTTCATGGTAAAACTCTTCAGCCAGTCGCATTTATTGATGATGATTTATCAAAACAGGGAAGTATCTTAAATGGCTTGTCTGTTTATAGTGCAGACAAGATAGAAAAAGTAATTAATAAGTATGGCGCTAAGCGCGTGTTATTAGCGCTTGGGCATGCCCCCAGGTCTGCTCGTAGTAAAGTGATTCATTCTTTAGAAGTGCACCCTGTTGTTGTACAAACTATTCCGCAAATAAATGATGTGGTGAGTGGCAAAGCCAAAATTGAAGAAATTCGGGATGTTGAAATTGAAGATTTGCTTGGTCGAGATGAAGTGCCTGCTGATAGGTCAGGTTTATCTGATTGTATTTCGAACAAATCTGTCATGGTAACCGGTGCAGGTGGGTCAATTGGCTCTGAACTTTGTAGACAGATTATAAAATTGAATCCAAGTCGTTTGGTGTTATTTGAACTATCTGAATTTGCTTTATATCAAATAGAGCAAGAAATGTCTGAATATATTCATAAAAAAGATCTTAAAACAGAGCTGCATGCTGTTATGGGATCGGTTCAAAAGCAGCACCGAATGGAAGTGGTCATGAAGAGCTTTTCTGTTGAAACACTTTATCATGCAGCCGCCTATAAACATGTGCCGCTTGTCGAGCATAATGTTATTGAGGGTGTTAGGAATAATGTCTTTGGTACTTGGTATACTGCCGAGGCGGCAATCAAAGCTGGTGTGAATACCTTTGTGCTTGTTTCGACGGATAAGGCAGTTCGTCCGACTAATGTGATGGGGGCAAGCAAGCGCTTATCCGAACTAGTGCTTCAGGGTTTGGCGCAACGGCAGAAGGCGACACGTTTTTGTATGGTTCGTTTTGGGAATGTATTAGGTTCTTCTGGTTCAGTTGTACCTTTATTCAGGCGACAGATTCAAGAAGGTGGGCCTATCACCGTCACCCACCCTGATATCACTCGTTATTTTATGACGATTCCTGAAGCGGCCTTGTTGGTACTTCAGGCCGGTTCAATGGGTAAGGGGGGGGATGTCTTTTTGCTTGATATGGGCGAGCAGGTTAAAATTGCAGACTTGGCTGTAAAACTAATTCATTTAATGGGTTTAGAGCCCAAAACGCATGATAACCCCGAGGGTGATATTGAAATCAAATATACCGGCTTGAGGCCTGGTGAAAAACTATATGAAGAATTATTGATCGCTGATGACCCTTTACCAACAGTTCATCCTAGAATAATGAAGGGTAGAGAATTATCCTTATCTTGGCCAGAAGTGGAAGAAATCCTGAGTAAGATTGATCAGCATTGTCATTTATTTGATTGTTTTTCAGTCAGAAATGCGCTTCTCAAAGCACCTCTTGGCTATAATCCTTTAGATCAAATAAATGATTTGGTATGGAACTTATCTAAAAAAGAATATGAAAAAGAAGCAAAGCTGTCATCAGGGGATGTTGCTGCTTCTTATGCTGAATCGCTACAAACTCCATTGCCTAATGCTGATAGTACAGCTTCTTCCTCCAATGTTGTGCCCATTTCGCGTACACCCAAAAAGCAAGCTTAGGCTCCCGATATTACCTCTAAATCTGGATAAGTCATTGATTTAAAAAGGTTAGCGTCTATGAGTTAGGCGCTGCAATGCACTATTCAATAAAGCAGGATGTCTGAGAGGCTCTTACTTGATTTGGTAGGCGGTGGTTGTCGGCTCTTTAATACGAATGAGGGTATCGATGGCAAGCACGCGGATTTAGTGACGCTTATTTTTAAGTTATTAAATTATTGTGTGGTTTGGGTAGAATCAAAAGTCTAAGCATTAAAAAGGTGGCATTTAGCCACCTTTTTAATGTTGTCCACTGCATCAATTTATCGATTAGGTAGCACATCTTTTAATTTTTGGTGCATTTCGCGAATCGCTTTTTCTGTCGTCGCCCAATCAATGCAGGCATCTGTAACAGATACACCATATTTGAGTTGAGATAAGTCACTTGGAATCGACTGGTTACCAAAGTTCAGGTTAGATTCAACCATTAAGCCAATAATTGATTTATTGCCATCTAAGATCTGATGGCTTACATCGTGCATGACGAGAGGTTGTAGATTGGCATCCTTGTTTGAATTAGCATGGCTGCAATCAATCATAATGTTCTTCTTTAAGCCAGATTTCTCTAATTCTTGTTCACATAGTGCTACATTGACCGAATCATAATTTGGTTTGCCACCGCCGCCACGAAGAACGACATGAGAGTATGGATTGCCTTTGGTTCTAATAATGGAAACCTGGCCTTCATTGTTTATACCCAGAAAGCTATGAGGATGCGATACCGAGTTCAGTGCGTTCATCGCCACACCTAAGCCGCCATCGGTGCCGTTTTTAAAACCAATTGCAACTGATAAGCCACTGCTCATTTCCCGGTGAGTCTGAGACTCAGTGGTACGAGCACCGATAGCCGACCATGAAATAGTATCTTGAAGGTATTGTGGTGAAATAGGGTCAAGCGCTTCAGTAGCAGTGGGTAAGCCAATTTCAGAGATGTCTATTAAAAGCTGGCGACCAATATGTAGACCTTGTTGGATATCAAAAGAATCATCCAAATGAGGGTCGTTGATTAAACCTTTCCAGCCGACTGTAGTACGCGGTTTTTCAAAATATACACGCATGACTAAATAGATGGTATCGCTGACTTCATCTGCAAGTGCTTTAAGTTTTAAAGCGTATTCTTTAGCTGCTTTAATGTCATGAATAGAACAAGGGCCAATGACAATAAATAAACGATGGTCTTTTCTATCAAGAATATTATTTATCGTTTCTCGACCTTCAGTCACTGTTTTTATGGCAGCATCAGTTAATGGAATCTCAGTCTTTAATTGTTCTGGAGTAATCAGAAGTTCTTGTGAAGCAATATTCACGTTATCTAATTTTTGGGTCATTTCATTCTCTACTTATTTTGAAATAAAGCTATTGGGTGCTTTTTCGTGAGCTAAAGTGATCAAGTCATCATAAATTAGCAGATATGTTGCTGTATTCGTTGCCGTATTGCAATGACTCAGCGCAAGATACAAAGATATTTTCATCAATAATATTTTTTGCGAACTATACTGTTTTATAGTTTAAATTTTAATGCATAAGTGCTTGAATAAATATAAGGTATATCTTCATTAAACGAATATTTCCGCTTTACTTTTTTATACTCCTTTTAACCATTTAAGGAAGTCAGTTGTTACCATGAGTAAACTAAAATGGGATGCTTCCTTGCTGCGCTTAGTTATTCAGCATTTACGAGTTCCAGAACTTACCTATCCATTTGAACTTGCATCCTCTGATGCAAGTGCCCAAAGAGAACTACAAATCAGCACCTTGCTGCAGTCATGTAAATTAGATAATGATAAGCATGAAGAAACACTGTTGAAAGAATTACAGAAGCTATTTTCTGCTAAGGGAGCACTTACACAGGCAAATAATTTAGCTTTTTTATTAGATCGTGTTTTTGATGTTTGGCTTAGGAAAAATAATTTTGACCTGCACGTAAATACCATTTTTTCAAAATGGCGGTTTATTTTTTATAAATGCATGCTACTAACTTACGCAACAAATCTTGACCAAAGTGGCATAAAACTTCGAGAAAAAGCCTTAGAGAGCTTTTCATCTATAATTGAGTCTCTTGCAGAGTATGCGAAAAGCTGGAGTCCTGTTCCAAAGCGCTCTCAAAGCATTTTTTTAGATCAATTAAGTGCAATTGAAGGTCTTTTTGATAAGCAAGAAGACTTTGATGATAGTTTAATAGATCAATGTGCGACAACGTGGTTCAGCTTTCTCGAAAAGCAACAAGAAAAAGTAGAAAAAATTTCCCAGCGTCTGATTGTGTCGGAATCAAAAAAAAATAAGTCTCAATACTGTCTTTGGTTGGCACATCACTATCTAAACGTCTTATTTAATAAACGTAAAGTTCCTCAGGTTCTTCAAGACTTCTTACAAGAATACTGGGTTCTGGTTGTTGCGAAAAAAATTGAAGAAAATTTACCTGAAGATACTTTGAGTAGAGAAACGATCATTGTTAGTGTTTATTACGAAGGTTTAGACGTGTTATGCAAAAATATAGTCAGAGTGTTTTGTCATAAAGGTGAAAGCGGTTTTCAATTAGCAGATCAAATTATTGATGACCTTCAAAAAATGAGTGAACAAATAAACTTACCTTCCAATGTCTTTGTGACTGAAAATGATGTACGCCCAGCAGTATTCTTTTCAATGGAAGCCGCTTGGGAGGCTTTAACCGAAACCTTATTAAGTCTATTGCAGGATCAAGATAGTGTTGAAATTCATACCTTTAAACACTTAGTGGTTCCCGACCACTTACAACAAACCTACGGCGGTACAGCGCAGTTTAAAACAGATACGCTTAATTTTAACGATTTAAGGTTAAGCATAGGTGATTGGTTTGTTTTGAATGATCAAGAGGGTGCTCTGAGTATTAAACTTATTGCAATTTTTGATCAGTCTCAGCAGCTACTTTTTAGTAATTATTTAGGTATGAAGGCTGCACAATTCAGCTTTCAGAACTTCAAAGAGAGATTAAGTGACGGTACGTTAAAGAAATTATCTAAGGGACAAGCCTTTTCGGGGGTGTTTGATCAAGCTGTTAAAGGTTTATCAAAAGTTGCTGAGAATCAAAAACAAGCGCGTTTAAATGCAGCCGAAAAAGCAAAAGCAGAAGCTGAAAGGCTGCTTGAAGATAGAAGAAAATCAGATGAAATTGCCAATCAACAAGCGGTAGATATTGCCCAAAGAACAAAGCAATTAATGACAAAACGCGCCGATAAGCAGCGCCTAGAAAAAGAAAATATCATATTAGATGTCATACGATCCTTTAAACTGGGTGCCTGGATTTCTATACAAGTTGACGATGAGGCTCAACGATTTAAATTGGTTGTTAAATTAGCTGCGACAGGAAAGTATGTGTTTGTTGATCGACTTGGTGTTAGGAAGCGTGAGTTTTTAGAGTCGGACTTAATGAAAGCAATTCAATCTGAACAAGTTAAAGTACTTAGTGATGGTGCTGAATTTGAAGATAGCTTACAGCGTGTCGTCAGTAGACTGCGAATGTCTAAGTAGGCACTTTGGTATAGCTGTCTGATAAGGGCGTGTAAAAACTTTTACAAAAATAAGAGAAAATGCATGAGCGACAAATTTTATAAAGATTATTTCAATGTCGATGAGAAAAGAGAGGAGGCGCGTTTAAATATTGCGGCAAGTATCTTTATTGAAACTGTATCGAGTGAGCCGGATTCTAATCAAGAAGCTCAGGTTGAAGAGTGTGAATGTGTTGATCTATCTGCAAATGGCTTGCAGGTTCTTGTGCCTAATGCTCTAAGTCAGGGGGCAATCCATACTATCATTATTGAAATTGATAATAATGATAGTATGGTTTACAGGTTGACCGCTGAAGTGAAATGGGTAAAGCCTTATAAGTCAGAATTTTTAACTGGACTCATGCTGTATGATTCAGACGGTACAGAAATTATTGATTGGAAATTTATGATGTCTAACTTTTTGAACTAGTGGCGATGAGTTATTATCAAAAAATAACCACCAGTTTATATTTACTCGGCATCTAATAATTCCATTTCTTCAAAATCATCAGGCGCGCCAAATAGGGATTCTTTGTCGAATTCACTCGCGGCATCCTCAATCGAGAAGCCAGTATCACTTCCTAAGGCATCTAGAGAGGGGATTGGCTCATCATTAATGAATGCCATGACATCTGTCGAGGTAATATCTGAACCTTCTTCCATTAACATATGGCCGTATGCTGGGTAAGTAACTAAGGTCGCATTTCCAAGCTCTTTTTTCCAGCGTTCAGCATGAGAAAAATCACCCCAGGTATCGGACTCTCCCCACATAACCAATGTTGGAATACTTATATCACCTAAATCAAGAAGCATGCCTTGCTCCATGAGCGTTCTTACCATGGATAGTTGGATGACATTGCTATGGTGTGCACCTTCACTTTGTGCAAGATTCATAAAGCGTTGACGATTGGTGGGAGTGATTTTTTGAGGGTCACCATAAAAATGTTCGAGTATGCTGGTAGCAACAGTTGCAGGTTGGACATAGCGATTAAATTTATCCATTCCAGGCACCGTGACATAGTTTACTATCCATGGTACTTCTTGTTGAAATCCCATTGGAGTTATCAGCACTAATTTATTAAGTTTTTCTGGATGCTGGTGAGCGGCATATTGAGCCGCTAAATAGCCACTATAAGAACTTCCAACTAAAGTAAATTTGCGAATATCAAGGTCTTCTATGAAATATTCGAGCGTGTGAGAAAGATAATTACTGCTAAGGTTCTCGGGGCAGGTTTCTTCTGGGTCAGAAACACAATGTGGTGCACTGGTTAAACCCGAGCCAGGTAAGTCTAAGGCAATGACTCTGAAATTTTGACTTAGCGTGTCAATCCACTCATTCCATACATGCATCGAGCTCATTTCGCCATGAACAAGTATAACAATAGGACCTTCACCTACATCTCGATAATGCACCATGGTATCAAAATCATTTTTGACCCATTTTGAATCAGGGTAGCTATATTTGTTTCGAATATACCAATCAGGAAGTTCGGAAAAACCAAGGAAACTGAATAAGGATGTCGATGTTTTTGCTGTATTTTTTATATTTGCGCAACCACCAAGAGAAAGTGTGAGCAACACTAAAATCAGAGGTAAAGTTGAACTTAGAAAAGCTTGAAGACGTTTCACTTTATGTATCCATCATATTAATTTAACGCCGCGCAGATTCTACAAAAGGAACCAACATAAACGGGTAGCCAAGAGTAACAGTTTGTGAGCGGATGTTTCAGTGACGTAGTGCTTAAAACCGAGTTCGAAAGGGTAAACTTGCTCGTAATTAGCTATTCTCACCAAGCGTTTGTTTACTCTTTATCCAGCGGCCCCATTCCTGTCGTGTTAAATCCACCATCGACAAAAAGAATTTCGCCGCTTATCCCGCTCGCTAAATCAGAGCACAAAAAGGCTGCCGCATTGCCTACTTCGTCGATGGTGACATTTCGCTTTAATGGCGTTTGTTTTTCACTTTCAGAAAGCATTTTTCTAAAACTTTTAATACCAGATGATGCCAAGGTTCTGATCGGGCCTGCCGAGACAGCATTGACTCGAGTACCTTCAGGTCCAAGGCTCGCCGCCATATATTTAACGTTCGCTTCCAAACTTGCTTTTGCTAAGCCCATTACATTGTAGTTAGGAAGGGTGCGTTCTGCGCCTAGATAGGTCAGTGTTAACAATGAGCCGTTTCGACCTTTCATTAGTTTTCTTGAAGCCTTTGCTAAAGCTACGAAGCTGAATGAACTGATATCATGAGCAATTTTGAAGCCTTCACGTGTCGTGACATCAACATAATCTCCATCCAGTTCATGAGCAGGGGCATAGCCAACCGAGTGTACAATAATATCAATGCCGTCCCATACTTTTGCGATTTCTTCAAAAACGGCGTCTATTTCAGCATCGTTAGCCACATCACAAGGCAAAATGATTTTGCTATCCCATTGTTCCCCAAAAGTTTCTACGCGGTTTTTGAGTTTTTCATTCTGATAAGTAAGCGCAATTTCAGCACCTTCTCGATGCATGGCATTCGCGATACCTGTGGCGATAGAGAGTTTACTGGCGATGCCGACAATTAATACTTTTTTACCTGCTAGAAATCCCATAGTGTGTTCTCTGTATTTTTTAATGATGACTTATTTTATTGATGCTGAAAAAAACCGATTAGAAATATACCATGACGCACTCTTGTGTCATGAGTAAAAATAAGCCGCTTCTAATAAGTTTTTGGTATAGCTTTCTTTGGGTGAATTAAATATCGCTTCACATGAGTTTTGTTCAATAATTTGGCCTTGCTTCATCACCATGACATGGTGGCTCAGTGCCTTTACGACAGCTAAGTCATGACTGATAAAAATATAAGCAATACCATGCTTAGCTTGAATATCTCTGAGTAGTTCAACAACTTGCGCCTGCACTGTTCTATCTAAAGCAGAAGTAGGCTCATCTAGTATAATTAGCTTTGGTTTGAGTACTAATGCTCTGGCAATGGCTATACGTTGTCTTTGGCCACCCGAAAACTCATGAGGAAAACGATGGCGCGTATCTGCATCGAGTCCGACCTCTTCTAAAGCCTCGATAATGATTTTTTCTCTTCCGGTTTTATCTGAAATATTATGGATAAGTAAGCCTTCTTCAATGATCTGGAAGATAGACATTCTTGGGCTCAAGCTGCCATAAGGATCTTGAAAAACAATCTGCATATCTCGTCGGAAAGGGCGGAATTCAGCTTGATTCAGTGCCTGAATTTCTTTGCCTTCGAACAAAACGGTTCCCGTAGAAGGCAGGAGTTTAAGTAAGGCTAAGCCAAAGGTGGTTTTGCCAGAGCCACTTTCACCCACAATCCCTAGGGTTTCACCAGCTTTTAATTGTATGGAAATATCATTCGCCGCTTTTAAATACTCGGTTGTTTTACCCCAAAAGCTGGTTTTCATAGGGAACCACACATTTACTTTATCACTAGATAAAATAACCGGGCTATTTTCTGGAATAGGGTGTGCTTTACCTTTAGGATCGGAGTGAATCAGTTTTTCGGTATAGGCTTCTTTTGGAGAAGCAAAAATATCGGACGTTAGCCCACTTTCAATCACTTTGCCATGATGCATCACAACAACAGAATCAGCGTAATGTTTCACAATATTCAGATCATGAGAAATGAGAATGACAGACATTTCCAATTTCTTCTGGAGTGATTTAATTAATTCTAAAACTTGTTTTTGAACCGTTACATCTAGTGCTGTCGTTGGTTCATCAGCTATTAGAACGTCTGGTTCATTAGCCAAGGCCATGGCAATCATTACACGCTGCTTTTGGCCGCCGGATAACTGGTGCGGGTAGGCATTTAATCGCTCTTCAGGGCTTGGAATACCAACCAGGCTTAGTAATTCGATGACCTTGTTTTTAATGGCTAAAGGCGTCTTTTTACTGTTCTTTGAGCCTACGGCAGTAAGAGCAAGCTGTTTATTGTGAAGCAGAATGGATTCGCTTATCTGCTTTTCTATGGTATGGAGAGGGTTCAGCGAGGTCATCGGCTCTTGAAAGATCATGCCGATTTTAGCACCCCGAATAGAACGCATTTGCGCATCGCTGATTTTTAATAGATCTTTGCCATTAAAAAGAATTTCGCCAGAAGGATACGACACTTTTTGTTTTGGGTGTAAAGCTAAAATAGCCTGCGCAGTAACAGATTTACCCGAACCACTTTCACCCACAATAGCGAGTGTTTCGCCCTTATAAAGATTTAGAGAAACATCTTTAACGGCTTCAATACTATTTTCGCCTTGAGAAAAACAAACAGAGAGGTTTTTAATCTGAATTTGAATGCCTCTTTTCATTGGATTGTTCGCATTAGGCTTAGTTTGCTCAGTCTTCATTTGCTTCGACATCACGCTTTCCTCGGATCAAAAGCATCACGTACTGCTTCACCAATAAATACCAATAATGACAGCATCACAGCTAATACAATAAAGGCAGAGGCACCTAACCACGGCGCATGCAGGTTAGTCTTTCCTTGCGCGATTAACTCACCTAAGGACGGTGAGCCAGGCGGTAAGCCAAAACCCAAAAAGTCTAAAGAGGTTAGTGTGGTAATAGAGCCCGTCAGTATAAAAGGCATAAAGGTGAGTGTCGCGACCATGGCATTGGGCAGCATGTGAGTAAACATAATACCCCTGTTATCCAGGCCTAAGGCTCTCGCTGCACGAACATATTCTAAATTCCGCGCTCTTAAAAATTCGGCTCTGACAACATCGACCAAGCCCATCCAGCTAAACAGGAGCATAATGCCTAACAACCACCAAAAATTGGGCGTGATAAAACTGGTCATAATAATGAGTAAAAATAGTACCGGTAAACCAGACCAAATCTCGATAAAGCGTTGTCCGAATAGATCAATTTTACCACCATAAAAGCCTTGCAGGGCGCCCACGACAACCCCCACGATGGAGCTGAAAATAGTTAAGGCTAAGCCGAATAAAACAGAAATGCGGAAACCATAAATAAGTCGTGCAACCACATCGCGTGCTTGGTCATCTGTGCCTAGCCAGTTTGCTTCAGACGGTGGGGCTGGGGCGGGCACCTCAAGATTATAATTAATGGTGTCGTAGCTATAGCGAATCAATGGCCACAACATCCAGCCCTTATCATTAATAAGCTCTGCGACATATTCGTCTCGATAGTCAGCCTCAGTGAGAAAATCGCCACCAAAAGTGGTTTCTGAGTAGATATTAAAGATAGGGAAGTAGAGCTGTTCATCAAAAGAAACAACAACGGGTTTATCGTTGGCGATTATCTCTGCAAAAAGAGTCGTCATAAAAAGAATGCTAAAAAGGATTAAAGAGTAATAACCACGTTTATTCTTTCTGAAATTAATCCAGCGGCGTTTGTTTAAGGGTGTCCAAGTTGATGGCTTAAAAATATGCATTATTGCTCCCGACTCGAAAAATCGATGCGTGGATCAATAAAGACATAGGTCAGGTCACTGATTAGTTTCAATATCAAACCTATTAAAGTAAATACATAAAGCGTGCCGAACATTACAGGGTAGTCCCGGTTTAATACAGCTTCAAAACCTAAGAGACCTAAGCCATCCAGAGAAAAGATAACCTCTATTAACATTGAACCGGTAAAGAAAATACCAATTAATGCGCTTGGCATACCTGCGATAACAATCAGCATGGCATTACGAAAAACATGTCCATATAAAATGCTTCGATCAGTTAAGCCTTTGGCTCTGGCGGTCACCACATATTGTTTATTGATTTCATCCATAAACGAGTTTTTAGTCAGCATGGTCAGTGTGGCAAAACCACCTATGACAATGGCAGTGACAGGTAATATTAAATGCCAGGCATAGTCGAGAATCTGTTCTGTAAAGCTCATGCTATCGAATTCTGGAGACGTAAGGCCACGCAAAGGAAACCAATCCCAATAACTGCCGCCAGCGAAGAGAACGATAAGAATAACACCAAAAAGAAAGCCAGGAATGGCATAGCCAATGATGATGACGCTGCTGGTCCATAAGTCGAACTGAGTGCCGTCTTTAATGGCTTTTTTAATGCCTAAAGGAATAGAGATTAGGTAAATAAAAAGCGTTGACCATAAACCTAGCGATATCGACACCGGCATTTTTTCCAAAACCAAATCGGTCACGCTTTTATCCCGGAAAAAACTTTCTCCAAAATCAAATACAGCGTAATTCTTGATCATAATAAAGAAGCGTTCATAAGCCGGTTTATCGAAGCCATAAAGCTTTTCTATTCGGGTAACCAATTCAGGGTCAAGACCTTGTGCGCCACGGTATTTTGAATCACTACTTGAAGAGCTCACTGATGAACTACTGTTAGATGATACTTCCGCACCGCCACCCAAGCGTGCCTGTACATCTGAATCCATACCCTGAATTTGAGCCAACATCCGCTCAACAGGGCCACCTGGTGCGGCTTGAACAATGATAAAGTTTAACAGCATGATCCCGAGAAGTGTCGGGATCATCAATAACAAACGTCTTAGAATGTAGGCGCTCATGGTTGTTTGAACCACCAAGTATCAATAGATACGCCAGACTTTGGTGAAACTTCAGGGTGAGCAAGTTTATTAGAATAAGCAATACGCTCTACCGGATTAAACCAGTTAGGGATGACGTAATGACCTGCTAGCAAAACTCTATCTAATGCTTTGGTGCGAGTAATTAAAGCCTTTCTGTCGGGAGCGCTAATGACCAATTCAATTAATTGATCGATAGCAGGTGATGCGATACCTGCCAAGTTACGAGAACCTTCAGCATTCGCTTTTGATGAATGCCAATACTCTCGTTGCTCATTGCCTGGAGAATTGGACTGTCCAAAGCCACCGACCATCACATCAAAGTCAAAAGACCGTCGGCGGTTAATATATTGCGTGGTGTCGACGACTCGAATGACAGCGTCAATACCTAATTTTTCTAGATTTTTGATAAATGGTTGAACCACACGTTCAAAGTCTTTTTGGTACAACAAAAATTCAAAAGTAAAAGGCTTTTTTGTTTTTGTATTAATTAGCTTGTTATTTTCAACATGCCAGCCGGCTTCTTTCAATAGTTTACTGGCAGTGCGTAAATTTTTTCGGATGGAGTTAGGCGCTACTGTGGAGGGAGAGCTAAACGCAGTGGTGAAAACGCTATCAGGAATTTGTCCTTTTAAGGGCATTAATATTTCAAGTTCTTCTTTTGACGGTAGGCCTTTTGATGCTAATTCGGAATTTTCGAAATAACTCTGGTTTCGAGCATATTGGCCGTTAAATAGATTCTCGTTGGTCCATTCAAAATCAAAAGCATAGCTTAAAGCTTCACGAACGCGTTGATCTTTGAATAACTCACGGCGAGTGTTGATGATAAATGCTTGCATGCCCGCAGGTTGCTCATGAGAAATTTCTTCTTTTATCAGCTCGCCGGAATCAAATTTTTGACCGGTATACGAATTTGCCCAGTTTCTGGCTGTTCGTTCTACACGAAAGTCATATTCACCTGCTTTGAACGCTTCAAGTGCGACGGTATTGTCTTTGTAGTATTCAAAAACAATTTTGTCGAAATTATAACGCCCCTTATTGACTGGAAGATCTTTTGCCCAGTAATTATCATCGCGCTTTAAGGTGACAGTTCTGCCAGGGTCAACGCTTTCAACGATATAAGGGCCATTGCCTACAGGTATTTCCAGAGACGATTTACCAAAATCGTGTTTCGACCAATACGCTTTCGAGAAAATAGGAATTTGACCCAAAATTAAAGGTAATTCTTTGTTTTGATTGGTTTTGAAAATAAATTGAATTGTCAGCGGGTCTTTGATGTTAATGGATTCAACATCTGCATAGTAGGCGCTAAAAAAAGGGCTGGCTTGTTCATGTGTTGTTAAGGTTTTAAAGCTAAATTCAACGTCTTCTGCGCGAATGGCAGAGCCATCACTAAACTTTGCTTTTGGGTTAATATAAAAAGTCACTGAAGAGCGATCTTCAGGCATATAAACTTTTTCTGCGATTAAACCATATTCACTAAACGCTTCATCTTGGGAATGTTCTGTCAGGCTTTGGTAAAGGTAAGAAACGCCAGCAGCTGGTACACCTTTAATAATATAAGGGTTAAAACTATCGAAATTATCACCCACAACCGCTAGTTTAAGTGTGCCGCCTTTTGGCGCTTTAGGGTTGGTATAGTCAAAATGCGTGAAATCGGGTGCATACTTCAGTTCGCCATGCATCGCCAAGCCGTGTTGGGCTTTGGTCTCTTCTGAAGCAAAGGCAGGTAAGGAAAAAAAAGAAAGCAATAACATAGAGCGGGCAAAGGTTTTTAATACAGTCATATAAATTCAAATTATTGTTAGGAATGAAGAAAAATTATCGTAAAGCTTAATGATAGAAGCGTCTAGCGCTTTAAGTAAGATTAAATTTACAAATAATTAAATTGAGACGCTATACACAGCCAGGTAATTGCAAATTTAGGTTAAAGTAGCCCTGGTTTCTATCTCAATTCAGTTTTCTTTTCCTTACATCGTTTACACTTATAACTAGTGACTAATCGGCCTTGCTTAACATCAAACTGCGAATTGCTAACAACTTCCCATTTATGAAATCCGTTCTTGCATAAGGTTTTACCTTTGTGTTTTTCTTGAAGGGATGGTTTTTTAAAAGGAAGAACATTAGACATGGGCGTTTCCGAGAGGTTTAAAAACAGTTATTATCGCTGATTACTAAAATTACAGGCTAATCTTTTTCATGCTACCAAGTCATTATCGTGGCCGCTACACACTTTTTATTCTACTCAGCCTTTTGGTGCATTTCACTGTAATTGTTGTTTTATTCTGGAATAACGATAAACGAGACGAACAAGCTAAAACAGAAAAAACCGTTATTGTCACGCTTAAGAAAAAAGAAGAGCCTAAGAAAGAAGAGCCTAAGAAAGAAGAGCCTAAGAAAGAAGAGCCTAAAAAAGTAGAAACTAAGGAAGAAGAGCTTAAGCAAGCCGAAGCCAAGAAAGCCGAAGCCAAGCAAGCCGAAGCCAAGAAAGCTGAAGCTAAGAAAGCCGAAGCCAAGAAAGCCGAAGCCAAGAAAGCC
>TARA_R110001592_G_scaffold61537_1_pt1 | contig 23904 bp, 28 predicted proteins | sample TARA_R110001592 | Tara Oceans TARA_R110001592 (sample SAMEA4398387) | marine metagenome | biome: Polar Biome; feature: [SRF] surface water layer (ENVO:00010504); material: water (ENVO:00002006), including particulate matter (ENVO:01000060) such as... | depth 5 m | reverse complement strand
GGTTCAAGGGCCTTTAACAATTCTAAATTACCATTCTTAATAATGAACCCCAGGTCATACTTTGGAGGAATGATGGGTTTGAGTAATGTATCATGTTTTACAAAATGTCCCCATTTTCTAATAAATTCTCTAGTTGCTTTTTGATTTTGTTTTAACCATTCATCTGTCTCTCTATTCTTCATAAAGACCTCACCATTTGGATTCCTCTTTGCTCCATCAGCAAATCTTGAACCTCTACATGTCATATGATACACACACCCTCCCCAGGTCTGTACAAACTTAATTCCATTCAATTGGAATCTATTAAAGATATCCGAATCTTCTTTTGATTGAGGAGCATATAATGGATCATGTCCTCCTATTTCTTGAAAATCTTTTTTATAGAATGCCCATGGCGCAAATATACCTTCAGTTATTTTAGTTGATTGGTGTAATTGTATATCCTTAAACCAATCTAATAATTCTTGCTCTCTAAACTCTTCTGGTTCTATCCCAAAGTCCATTAACATCTTTTCTGGTCCTGGTGGATGTAATGGTGGTTCAATTCTAGTAAGAGATACTATCGTTTTATCTGCTAACTTATGTTCTATTTGATCTATCGCTCCTGGCATTAAGTACATATCAGCATGGTAAATCATACAAATATCATGACTAGCTAATTCATTAACTAATCTATCATATAATATTGTATGACCTACCCTAGTTGGTCCTTCATTTCTAATTGCTTTGAAGTTAGGATCATGTTCCATCATCTCTTGGCACCAATCCCATGTACCATCATTTGAAAAATCATCTGCAACACAAATCTCTACTTCATGGTTACCTTGATTCTTTCTAATTGAATCATAAGACCATTTAAGGTACTTAAGATTATTTCTACCTGGTTGTATTAAGCTTATTTTCATATTGATAATGTTATTCCATAACCATTTGGCCATCTATCTTTAATTGTTTCGCCTTCAAAAGTAGATGACATTCCACCGGCACCTTCTATTGGTAATGAATATACTTCATTATTTAGATATTCATATTTTTGTCTAAACTCAATATCATTATAAGGACAATAATTTAATCCACTATGCAAATCATGACATGATACAAAGTTTACATTTTTGAACTGCATCATCTTATTTGCTAACACAATTGCAGCTTCATCTTTTGGACCGTCAATGAAAGCTCCTATTGAAGCTTCTGGTAATGAAGTTGCTACATTAGGTAATATATTTGTACCATCACCATTCACAAAAGTTATATTCTTTAAATGAGATAACCTTTCCTTAGTAGGAACTTCATAGTTATATTTTCTTTCAAAGTTTTCTGCAGTTATCATTTTAATATCTGGCATTACAGATGCTAATAATTCAATTGAATATCCTCTTGCCGTTCCTGATTCTAGCAATGTATCAATATTTAACTCTTTACAGAATACATATATAGTAAACATTTCTAATGGCATTACTCCCCGTTTCTGATATTTAATCTGTGATGTTTTCTCTGAAAAATATGCAGCATATTGATCTAACTTTTCATTTGTTATATTAGGTAATAAATTACTTAATAAATCTACGTTCCTTTTCTTGTATGTAACTGTACTCATATTATCTTCCCTGTTTTGTTAATCTATATTTATTATCTATCTGCATATCTGGATAAAATTTATCATGTAAGTATCTAAATATTATCTGACAGTCAGCTCCTAATGGAAAGTCAGGTAACCTTTTGCAAAATGCATCTGTGCCTGGCAATCCTTCTCCTAATTGTAAATTCTCTACTTTAGAGACTGCATCTGGTGTAAAGTATTTAACCACATCTTCTAATACCTTGAATAAGAATTTTGTCTCTGCTATATATACTCCACTGTTAATATATTTTCCTGCTCCGTATACTGAATCTGACCATTTTAGTTTATCCATCATACATGCATATCCGCCTAAGAATTTAGTGGTATTGAATAACAATTTTGCATCATATTCTTTTAGTATATCTATTGCAATTTCTGGATCATCTAGAAATACTACATCAGGTGCATCTACAAACATTACATAGTCGGTAGTTATTTCTCCTGCTTTAATCATTTCATATATCCATAATGGTTTTAATACATGTCTCCATTTACCATCAACCGTTTCTTCAAATGGTACACTCTTACAGATATTAACAACGTCTACTCCGAGAAATTCTAAATTTTGTTCTAGCAATAATTGTTTATCATGATACTGTGGTAATTTATATCGCTTGCCACCTTCTTTATCAAACTGGTCATATTCATGAGCTGTTAATAATGTCAACTTGTCTGAAGTCTTAAATTTCTTATATAACTCTCCAGATGATTTCATACGCGCTAGAGCTCGTTCACCTTCACTTATACTATGTATTGTTAAATATCCGTCTTTCATCTATTCGCCTCTGTATATACTTTATATTTAGATAAATCTTGATACTCAATACATTTATCTTCGTTATGGTCTTCAATTCCTAACATTAAAACCATTCCTCTTGCTGCTATTTCTGGTAACATATAATAATTCCATCCTATCATATCAAAATTATCTATTAAATGATCTACAGGATTTCTTCCAAAATATTTTGCTCTCCTTAGCCAATCTGCTGCCTCCTTGTCATCAGTTAATATCATACCACCCTTACCTAATTTTAAGAATTTATGTGGTCCACTAAAAGATAAACACATTAGTTGACCTGGAATATACATATCCTTTGTAAATGTTAAAGCGCTATCCCAAATTGGATATGGCTCTAATTTATATTGTCCTTTTAATTTGTTACCTTGTATAGATGGATGAGTTGTATTAAATTTAATTTTATTTCCTGAATATGCAATTGCACATGGTACTGACATAAATGTTCTTGCAGGAATGGTAATTTCCTCTCCTTCCAACTTGAGATATTTCATACATAGAAATAATGCATTAGTTGCATTATCAACAGAAATTGCATAAGGTGCACCACAATAATCTGCTACTCTCTTTTCAAAATCTTCTAAAACTCTATATGTGCTCATTGATAACTTTTTTTAATTTTTTAACAAATACATCTTCTTGATAATACTTCTTATAGTTCTCTCTAGCTCTATTACTACAATATAAATAAAATTCTTCATCTTTCCTAAGCTTTTTTGCTTTTTGTTTTGCTGAAGTTAAATCACCTAATTGAATTGTTAGATCTGGATGGCATATTTCTTGAGTGTCTAGTCCTTCATAACCTATACATGGAATACCTAAATATGCACAATTAAGTGCAAATGTACCGGCCGCATGTGTCCTCATTAAATGAACTCCATACTTATAGTTATTAAGAGTCTTAATCCATTCTACCCAACTCATGTATTGTAAATGATTTAGCCCTGGCATTTGTTCCTCTCCTTTAACTCGTCTTCCCATACTAGGTATTCCTATCCTAGATTCAAATTGCTGAGCAGTTATATATGAATCAAATCCGCCATACCAATTACAGAAGTTTCCTCCTATCATTACATTATCACGCTTGTTACTATGCAATCCTGTTATTGAATCTTCAATCATTAAACTAGGAAGTACTATACATTTTTTATCAGTAAGACCTTCAAAATACTTTTTATCAATTTCATTATGTACAAATAGAAAGTCCATATCTTGTAAGGTATTATAAAACCAAATTTGTTGACTCAATTCATAATCTTGAAAATACCAATGAGGTCCTTCTTGCATGAAGGCAACTTTATTACACCACTGCTTAATAGCTTCTAAGTCAAATTCTGGATTCTTTTTTGGTATTATAACTATACCCAAATCATACCTACCCATATATTTTGTAGACATTCCATCACGTATATTATAATGATCTGCATTTAATGCACACATCCAGGCTAGTTCAGTTCTCATGTTCTGATTATCTCTTGATACTTTACCTTGGTATTGTCCTTCTGTAAAAACTGCTATCTTCATATTAATTCCTGTATTGTTTTAAACTCAATTCCTTGGTCAGTTAAATGTCTTAAGGATAATTGTAATTGCTGATAGTTAGTTTCATTCCATACATTATCATTATGGTCACCTGCTATATGCGATTGAAACATTATATTTCCATCATGTGTTGATATATCTGTTTCATGTATTCCATCTGCACCAAAAATCATTTTACAATGCCATTGTAAATTATGATTATGTTCGTAATGTACAGCTGCATATTTGAAAATTGGACCTAACCATTTAACTGCTTCTGGATGTGCTAACCAGCCTGGGTTCCTCCAACCTAATGGTTTGTGTCCTACATCGCTCCACTCGTCCATCATTTGCCAAATTCTAGATTTTGCTTTATCTGCAGTATCTATTTCATAGAACTCACATTCTCCTATATCCTCTCTATCACACATATGATAATGTCCATGTGCCGCTAATTCAAAATATTCTTTTGACTTTAACCAGTCAATCCATTCCTGATGGTCTGAGATAGGAAACTTGTTATGATAATTAGACGGTATGAATAATGTAAACTTAGCTCCAAACTCTTTGTTAAGATCCTCTAAGTACTCCATACAAGTATCACCTTGTAATCCCCATCCTTTCTCTGGATGTATATCGTCTATTGCAATTGTTACATTAGTTATTGATGACATGTTCTAATTTTTCTAAATATGTTTTATGTTGTATATCAATAAATTGTTTTAGATTATCTACTTGTTTAATAATAGTTTCATCATTATTTTTACATTTGTGTACTACATCTTTAACTTCATTTGCTGATGTTATAAAATTAATATACTTTTCAGCTCCAAACCAATCTACTTCTGGATAATCATATGATATGATTGGGACTTTACAATATGCCATTTCACTATACCGATTGTTTATCAATCCATATACTCTTTGGTCTTGTTCTATAACTCCAATTGCACTTTTGGCAGAACCATATAACCGTCCTATATCCCCATCAGGTAATAACCCTCCGGCATACCAATCATAATTTGGCCAACCATTGCCATAAACTTTAAAATCAAATTCATGTTCTCGTAAAAAGAATGTATCACGTTCCATTTTAAATTCTGGTATTTCTAATCTATGAAATCCTTGTCCTAAAAATACACAATCATGTCTGTATTGTGGTACATCCTCTATAGAATCATTTTCAATTGGTATTAATGGATATTCATAATGCATTACATCTGATGTATATTTTTTTGCTTCATCAGCTAATACAATAGAATTTGTAAATAAACTATCCCACCATTTGCCGCGGTAGTTAGTCCATTCATTAATATGAGTTTTCATTATACCCTTTGAACAAATATTAATTATCTTCTTACAGTTAATTTGTTCTAATACCTCAAACGTCTTATGGTCTGCTGGAGTTGAATAAATTAAATCAGGTTCCAATTCTTTGATTTGATTTATATATGCCTGATCATAATCACGTCCATTTAATTGTTCTAACATGTATACCTCATGCCCCAAACTACTTAGATGGTCTGCTTCAAATCTCTTCCAATGATACTCTCCCATTGGAAATGGTTGTGTTATAACTATAATTTTCATTTTACAAATGCAATTAACATCTCCATAGCATATGGTTTATATACACCAATATCATAATTTGGATTAATTTTTAATATTTTTTCTTGAACTAGTTCCATTGTAATATTAGAGTAATCACATGTAATATTTCCATACTCATCTTTTTGGATCTCTCCTAACATATTTGAATCATCAATTGCTATAATATGATTTTTTATATCATGCTTTGCAATTAACTCTAATTCTTGTATCAATGGACAATCTTCAGGACCCTTAGCATATTTTGATGCACCGGCATGAGCATCCAGCCAAAAACAAACAGGTTCATTAACTGTTTTTAATATAGATTCTATTTCATTAGCACTATCTCCATGACACAATGTTAATTTGCCACTAAAATATTCTTGCCAGCTATTATATATAAATTCTTCATCTTTATCATTTGTATGTAATATACTAGTCTCAGGTGTTCCAGCTTCAAATAATTGATATCGTCTAGATGCTATTTGACATATATCATATCCTAATTCAACTGTATAGACTTTTTCGAATGGATCTAAATTTCCATTTTCCTCTAACATTCGTAAAGGTACTCCTCCTTTAAAGGTTCCTGTCTCTACAAATATTTTTGGGACATCAATACCTGCATCTGCGCAAATTGATTGATATACTTCTGGTTTTATATATCCCATTATGATAATAATTTTATATCGTTATCTACCATTTTAATAACCAGTTCATTAAAGTTTGTACTTGGCTTCCATCCTAGATCCTTTAAAGCTTTGGAACTATTACCTCTTAGTACATCTACTTCTGCTGGTCTCATAAATTTTGGATCTTGTTTAATATATGAAGTCCAATTAGATATTCCTACATGATCAAATGCTATAGTTAAAAAATCTTTAATTGAATATGTATCTCCGGTTGCAATAACATAATCATCAGGTGTATCTTGTTGTAACATTAACCACATTGCCTCTACGTAGTCAGGTGCATATCCCCAATCTCTTTTTGCATCTAGATTACCTAATGTAATATGATCTGCTAATCCTAATTTTATTCTTGCAACTCCGTCGGATATTTTTCTAGTTACAAATTCTATTCCTCTACGCTCGCTCTCATGATTAAAAAGAATGCCACTACATGCATACATATCATATGACTCTCTATAGTTTTTTGTTATCCAATGACCGTAAAGTTTTGCAACTCCATATGGACTTCTTGGATAAAATGGAGTAGTCTCCTTTGCAGGATTTTCGACCATCCTACCAAACATTTCAGAACTACTTGCTTGATAAAATTTAATCTTTGGATTAAATTCTCGAATTGATTCTAATATTCTTAGTACTCCCAACCCAGTTACATTACTTGTATGTTCTGGTGTATTCCAACTTTCTCCTACAAATGACTGTGCTGCTAAATTATATACTTCATCAGGATTCGATTCTTTAATACATCTTGTCAAAGAATTCTGATCTGTCATATCTCCTGTTAACATTTTAAATGAACCTTCAATATGTTTTGTATTGATATTATTTATATTTGAAGATCGCCTCTCCATACCATAAACTTCATAACCTTTTTTGATTAAGAATTCTGCTAAATGGCTTCCATCCATTCCACTTATACCTGTTATTAATGCTGTTTTCATTTATTCTCCTCTATTATGTTTTTAAAATCTGTATATGTATTAAATCTTGCTTGGCTTGCTCCAAAGTTACCTAGGTTATGATGTACGAGATCTCTCATCTTATAAAACCAATCTCCTTTTTTATCATGTGTTGCATCTGATAAACTTCTTTCTCCGTCCATATCTAATGCATATAATCGTTTCTTTGGATGCTGTCTATTATGGACTTTTAATATATTCTGAACAATGAATTGTACATAATTCTGTCCCATTATTTGTTTACAACTATACATCATACTAGTATCATCTACAAGATGTCCCATTATACAATGCGGAACATTTACTCCATTTTTTAATAAGTCACCTGATAAGACTAAACACGAACCATCAAATTGTGGTTGCTGTAGTACTCCAATTGAAAATTCAGATGCCTTTGCATTGATCGCATTCATTTCATTAATACTCATTGTATATCTAATACTATGAGGTTCATTAAATGCTCTATCATCTCTGGAACCATCTGGATGTTTAGTCTCGTAATACGGCTTATCAGTAAACTCTGGATGTTCTAGTGGTTTCCAACTTGGATCCCACATTTTTCTTACCGCAAATGTAGTTACATATTTATGTACATTATTTGCATTTGCATATTCTTTGATTTGTTCTAGCGATTGAAAAATCTCCTTTGGTATTAAACAATCTGTCTCTCCCCATATTACATAATCATATTTTTTACAATTATTATAATTTAGATCTCTACGATAATCTACCATGGTAATGGGTTCACTATTATCATTATAAATTTCAATTGAACATGGACATTTTATTTTACTTGCTAAATTTTCAAACTTTAAAACTAGTTCATCATAATTAGTTTTTGATGTATCTATTTTTTCAAAATATTCTGATATATTGAAAAATAGATCTACCTGTACATTCTCTTTATTATCAACAGTATCTAATGCATTATTAATACTTTGAATATGTTCTTCTGCCATATCAATTTCGTAAAACATGATATGTGTTCCAATTATATATTTATTATCTATCTTCATAAAGCGCTTTATATGTTTTTTCCATCCAATATCCTGGTGTAGGTTTTGGCCATGTATTAAAATGATATATCCAACCTAACTTTGTAAATAATAGGTCCTCTGTACAGATTTCTTTTCTGGGTAAGTCCTGCATATTAAATGTATATTCCATTGTCTTTGTTTCTACGTTATTTGAACGCAATAGGTAGTTAAATGGGGTTTGATCACTACCTAGTCCAATCTTGTTTTGTATCTCCAATAACATAGGCTTTTTATCTGTATAGAAATCTTTTACATTATCAAAGAATTCTCTATGCTTTTTATTTACTACTTGGAATCCTGCGTTATAATAGTCCCAGAAATTTATAACTGGTTCATTATTAAATACATAATGTTGATATACTTCTATACTTCTCATTATCCATTCGTTAACAGGATTAACAACAGCTGCTAATTTATGATCTGTTAGTTCAAAGAAGTTTGGACAATCTGGATGTACTATCGTATCTGCATCTACCATACATACCTGATCATATTCTATATTATTTGCATCTAATATATCAAATAGATAATAACGCTGCCATGTTAATTTCATTTCTGCAACTGGACATATTAATGTATCCATAACAAATAATTGTGCATCATTTTTATCACACCAGGCCTTCCAACTCTTTACAGACCAATCATATTGCTGATCTTTACTTCTAGAGTCTGTTTCGATTGCTATTATAAATACTACGTTTTTCATTCTGACCATTTATGTTTTAAGTTATCCCAAATTTCATTCATTATACGTATTCTTTCCTCAATAGGAAATCCGGTAAAATGCCATAATAATCCATACTTCATAAAGTAAGGAGTCTTATCTTCTAATGTCCAATTATATTGAAACATATCCTTTTTAACCATACCTACTAAATTCCAAACCGGAGGTAATAATTTTTTCTTTATTCCTAATTCCTCAATTGCAAAATTGAAAATTGTTTGCTCTCTACCAGTATTCGGAACACTCCAATTATCTATCTCTTCTTTATTAATATAATAAAAATCTAACAAATAATCAAATAATTTCTTATGTTTTTTTGTACAAAATATTACTCCTGCATTTATATATGAATATATGTCTATGTTGGTATTTGGAAAGAACTTTTTATAATGGTGAATGCTATTTACTAAGTATCCTAAATTATCATTATCAACTACTCCACATAACTCGTCATCATACATTTCAAAGATGTTTGGCATGTCCCAATGTGGCATTGTATCTGCATCTACTATACCAATCTTATCATATTTATCTCCTAGTAATTCAAATACCTTTTCCTTATTCCAAATTGGCCTTCCAAATGATTCATCATGTGTATCATTTAAATAGAAATCTACATCATGTTTCTTACACCAAGCTTTCCATGCATTTATTGCAGGACCTGAATAATCTGATACCTTGAATTGAGATGTTGGGTGATCAATTGCCACCATATATATAACATTTTTCATTTGTAACCTTTTTATATTAATAAATATTTACGTAACACAGAATACCATTGTTTTCTGTTAGGATGTCCATTACCAAGTGTCCCTCTTCCGTGATGAAACAACCATGGTATTTTATTTTCTGAAAAGGCTTGCTCTCCATTTGTTATTTCTTTAAAGATATGAGCATCTTTTAGCTCAGGTATATTATATGAATTTGTAATAATACCAAATTTTAATTCATTATCTGTACAGAATTTTGTTAAGAATCCACCTGTATCTTTATAATTTGCATTGAACTTAAAATTATTTTCTTTATACCAAGATCGCTTAAATATCATAAATTGAGGCCTGGCTATTTCAAAACTTGGTTCCCACCTATGAGAAATAAATACATTGTCATTTAACATAGGTAATATTTCATGTGTCCAAGCTGATAAGAAACATATATCAATATCACAGATGCATATATATTCTGCTGTACCTGATTGTATTCCTTTTTCAATACTACTAGCATGTGCAGCACTTGCAAGTGATGGAGCATTGCCTTGGTCTACATTATTATTTCCTTTAAGTAAAAGTAAATTACTATTGATCTCATGTAATTCACTCAACTGATCTGAGTTGTCTACTATGATTATGTTATGAGGGGTATCTACAAACTTAGTTATACTTTTAGTTAATATCTCTGCATAATCTAATGAGTTATAATTAACCGCGACAAAATCTATCAACTTATTAAACTTCATTGAGTTCTTTATTTATTATATGTTGGACTGATCTCATGAAAGAATAGCTATCATTAAAGTCTTTAACTCCATATCTAAATTCCGAACCAATCGACACTGGCCAATCTTCTGGGATTTCTTCTCTCCTAATAGTTGCCCAACCAAAGTCAACTAACATAAGTTTATTGTTATATACTAATATATCACTAGGCTTAATATCATTATGAGACACGTCATATTCACGTAAAGATTCTAATATATACGTCATTTGATCTACCCAATCTTTTGGTAAGTTAGATTTATTTATTTGTTCTCCACAATACGTCATTGATATAGTTAATGCCGTTGGACTACTCTCTATTAAATTTGGAACTCGGTCAAACGGTCTTAACCGGAGTAACATCTCTATTTCATTTTGGTACGTAAACATATGTAACTTGTTTCCAAATCCTACATGTCCCATTTCGGCCATACCAGGAGTATGTCTAGTCGTCTTAATAACAATATTATCTACCTTTAGACAATTTCTACTTAACTCTTCAACCATTGATTAAATTGACCGCAGTCGTATTAAATACAACAGATGGTTCTGGTTGTACAAGTTTATAATTGTTTTGGTTTAAAAATACCTTTAGTATTTCTGAAATATTATGTTCATTATCAAAATATTTTGGTGTTAATTCACTTGTCAAGTCTGATAATCTAATTTTATATTTGTCCTTGAATCCATTCTTATGAATGTATGCATGATATAATAAGCTATAGAAATGATTGTTTATATTAGGAGTATAAAATCCTCCTGTATTTTTAACACGAGTATCTAACATATCTTGTTCAAATTTAATATCATAATAATTATCACCAACGTATCGTAGATCAAACGGAACTGGTTCATTTTCAATCATAACATGATAATGTACTCTATGTTCTTCAGGAAATACCTTTTTTGCATTTAATATGTATGATGCATCTGTTAAATTTGATACTAACATGTCAACATCTTTATGAGTATCATGTAATAGATCATTAGGTAATGATTCCCAATTTCTTAAAACAATATATTCAATTGTATTATTTAAAATATAGAATAAACTAGATACACTCTCCCATCCGTGAGCTCCAACTAGATCATCTACATCTTCTGTTCTAGGGTTTTCAATAAGTCCAAAACAGCTATTGTAATAGTCTTCACAATTTACTCCTAGTAATAAAGTTATATCATGATTTGACTCAGTTACATTATTTGTAGAATGAATTAAATCATTTGGAGGACCTGTCATTTTTCTAAACATTTCCTTCCTATCAAAAATATTAATATTTACAGTCTCCTGACCTTTGGAAGTATCTCGTAATTCATATATTGGATTCTTGTCATCAACTACTACTAATGTAAAATGTCCTCTTCCTACTCTATCTGCCTTATCAGACATGTTAGGTCTTTTTCTATAGAATCGTGTTATATTCTCTTCAAATTTGTCTGCAGACCAGGTAACATCATGTATTCCTAATACAACTAAATCCTTTTCAATATCTTTGATGATCTGGCTTCTGTACTCTAAAGCGTTATGCCAGATGATGAATAAATGTATTTCATGTTCTATCTTGGCCATAGTTATCCTTTATCTATATTTGGTAAATTACTAAACATATTGTAATAGTACATACATAAATTTTCATATGAATACTTTTCTTCAAATGCCTTTCTTATATTATAATTTATCCGCTCATTTACTTCTTTGAAGTTATCTAAAACATAATCAATCTTTTCGTCAAGATCTGACCAATCATGTGCACAAGCTATATATGTCTCATCATCAATCATCATATTAGGAACTGAATCAACTAGTTTATGACTTGGCTTTAAAATTATAGTTCCGTATTTCATTGCCTCAAAATCTCTAAATCCTAATTCACCCATACCAAATGGAGATAAGCATATTTTAGACTGAGATAATGTTTGTATATATTCCTGGAATGGACGTTTACCTGTTACAATATTATATTTAGATTTTAATGGTTCTAATTGTTTCCATAACCCATCTCTATGATTTGTATACAAAAGATCATTTCGTACCTTATGATCATATGATTCGTTATGCACTCCTTGAAATATTGCACAAATATCATGAGGCTTATTTGTACTAATTGGTTGCAAGTCTCTATAATGTGGTAATAGATATCCTAAATTATATCCAGTAAATTTAATCCTATCCCATTTATCTTTTGGTATATCATATGATAAATCTAACTCACTACCTGTTCCAAAGAAAAACTTATTAAATGCATAAGGAACTTTATAATCTTCTCTATTTGGTAATAATTGATTCTTTAATAAATAAATTGCATTACTTTGCTCAAAGACTTCATATGCTCCCATTAATGAAGTAGAATCTGATCCATCAACTAGAAAATAATCTCCTTCAATCTTTGAAAGAGTTTCTAATCCATACTCAATACTCTCTTGTAATGGACGTTTCTTATCAATGAAATCATGCATACCTACCATTAAATAATCATAGCTGTCTGATTCTGTAATCTCTATGCTATAATACTTTAACATTTCTTTAACAATTAGTAATGGACGAAATGTTGGTTCGTTCCTATCTAATTGCGGATTAAGTATTTTTACTTTAATCATTCCAATGAGCTTCCTTAAAGAGATCTTTATAAACTTTTATTGACTTATCTATACCTTCAGATAATTTTGTATTTGGTCTCCAATCTGTCCACTCCATTATCTTGTTTGATGATAGATATTGATGAGATATTTCTGGAAAATCTTTTTCTTGATAGTTAATGGACAAATCTTTATCTATTTTTGATAATATCATATTAACAAGTTTACCTATTGAAGTTATTTCACTACTACCAATATTAAATGCTTGACCTGCTGTACGCTTTATCTGTTCTACCAATTCTAAATATGCATCTACTGCATCTTCTACATATAAAAATTCTCTAATAGCTTCTTCACTACCTTTCCAAATTAACGGAGATTCTCCCTTTAATGCTAATCTAATAGTATTAGGAATAATTCTTGACATATTCATATCCGCACCTCCATATAAATTAGAACATCTTGTGACTACTACTGGTAAGTTATAATTGGTATGATATGCCCGGGCAATTAAGTCTGTACATGATTTAGATACTTCGTATATCCCTTTACCTTGCATTGGAGCTCCTTCTACATATGGTAGAATACCACTTCCATAGGCTTTATCAGAACTACTTACTGCAATTGCCTTTACATTTCCATATAACCTTGCAGCTTCTAAAACATTTATAGTTCCTACTATATTTGTATCAAATGCTAACTTTGGGTCTGGCTGACATTTCTTAACTTCTGATAAAGCTCCTAGATGGAATACCGTATCAAATTCATATTCATTAAATAATAGTTTAATAAAGTCAAAGTTTCTAATATCTCCTTTAACTAAATTAATCTTATTCAAGTCAACGCCTAAGGACTTCAATGTAGTTTTTTGTTTAATGTCTAATGTAACAATTGTTACACTATCAGCTTTAGGTAATATACGCTTAGCTATATGCGAACCTAAAAATCCAGAACCTCCTGTTATTAAAACATTTTTCATATCGTCTCGTAAAATTTATTTTGTTCTTCTTGTCTTCCAATATCTTTTGGATGGTATAAACAATACTTTTCTTCTGCTGGAAGATTAGCAAATTTAGTAAAACCTTTTAACTGTTCATGTACAGGTTTGATCCAAAAGATGTCATCTTTGTTTCTATAGATTCGCATTTGCCAATCTGGAAAGTTTACCCATCCATCTTCATTTAATTTCCATCCCCATTTGGCAACATGGGCATCTGTAATACCAGCTACTGTATTTACTCTTGGTACCCAAAATGCTTCTGTATCATCATTTGCTTCTAGAATGAATGGTAATGCCTCAATTAAGTATTCATTAGGAACTTCATCAGCATCTATTTGAAATATCCAATCACCATCGCAATTTTTATTTAGATTATTCTTATACGCTGCAAAGTTTTTATCTAGAGCATGTTCTATGAGCTTATATTCATCGAACGGTCTATTTTCGAAACTTTCACAAACTTGCCATACTTCCTTAGTTGCCTTTGAATCCATTTGGACTACAACTTGATCTTGTTTTCGTTTATGGTCAAATAGAAATGTTAATAACTTATTTACTTCTTTATGCTCATTGCATACTGTAACTGCGTAACTTATTTTCATAATTATATTCCCACTTGCATTGTGCTATAAAATTTATCAATTGCTGTCTTAAAATCATGATTTGCAAATGTTTCTGCATTATCAACGTCTACTATATGAGTATGATATTCAACCGGATCTTTTCCTTCTACAGGATAGTTTTCCTTTTCTTCTTGAGATAATTCTTTTACTAATGCAAGCTTCCATTCAAAATCATCTTTAGTAGTTCCCATTGCATATAAACACGCCTTTTGAGTTCTCATTGTAGATAAGAACCAAATTTGGTTTAAGAGTTGATCTGTATACTTAGTATCTCTATATAACTCTGGGATCATCTTTTCGTAAGCTTCAATTGCCCTACTACCTACTACAAATCTATCCATAGTTGTATATCCTGATTCCATACATATACGAGACTCTGTTCCAGTCTTTTCATCAGCTTCAATTAATACACACTTATTTCCTGTAAATGGTGAGATGTCATCATATTCTAATTTTAATACATCTCCTCCAGCTGATTGCTCTACCTTTGTTACTTCTATTTCGTTTTCTTGTTTTTTCATGCCTGTACCTTCTTTAATTTTGGTAATTTAATTTCTGGTGCCTTATTTCCACCAACTTTATTTAATTTTGGTAAGTTTAACCCCACTTGTTGTGGTACATTAATTTTATCTAAAATTCCTGCAAATACTTCTGTCATCTTATCCATACTAAAATTTGTACGAGCATGATGTGCTTGCTTTCTAGATAATACCAAATATTTTTTATAATTTTTAAATACATCTTTCAATACTTTAGATGCGTATTGATATTGTACTGTATACCAAGATGCATCTTTGAGACAAAATCTATCAGCTGCTGAATGATGTACTTTGGTTAAGTTTCCAGGTAACAATGTACAGTAATTTGGATGTAAGAAATCTAACTGTCCTGACCAATTACTTGCTATAACCGGTTTACCTGATAATGAAAATTCTAATAATGGACGGCCATATCCTTCTCCTTTAGTAAATGATACCATTGCCTTTATCTTTGGATGATTATAAAGAGAATTCATTTCATTATCTGATAAATCTCCGTGAAGCAAATAGATATTTGGTGCATCATTATCATATGGTTCTAATATGGCTTGAATCTTTTGCCAAACAATATCTCTATCCATTATACTAAATCCTGCTCCTGAACACTTAAGTATTAATGCAGGTCTTTTTGTTTTACCTGTATTCTTAAATGTTTCCAGGAATGTCTTAACTGTCATTCCAATATCTTTTCTATCTTCACCTAAGTCTCCTTTCATCCAATGGCCGCAAACTAGAAAACAAAATTGTTCTGGGATTTGTGCTAATTCGTCTACTACTGATTTATCAATGTCGCTAGTCTTTTTATATACATCTAAATCAGCACCTTCTAATAATATCTCGGTTGGTTTTTCTAATCTAAGTTCTCCATCCTTTTTCTTAGATTCATTATCCATACGATCGAATATTGTTTGTTTAAGAACATCATCTGTATGTTTGGAGACAGTTATTACCATATCCATTCTATTACATCCTTGGATACATTCAGCTGGCATAATATTTGATTCAACTCCTGCCGTAATACCGATATTAAATTTTCCTGGTTTAACTTCTGTTTTTCCATCTGGAGCTAAACAGAATTCATTTGGTACAGATATTTGTATATAAATGTCTGGCTGGCGAGTTAGTTGTTGAACTAACATCCTTTTTAAAATTGGTTGGTCTTTAGGGTCTTGTACATTCAATGCATTCATTGGGCAATTACCCCATGGTAATGATATAATTTTAATATCATATTTATCCATTGCAATTAAACTTCTAACTATATCTCTGGTATGATTTCCATATCCTGATCTAGTTGCTACTGGTCCTTGTACTACTATTAATGGTTTCATCATGCTATAACTCCTGGTTGTTCTATCATTTTTGTTTTCTTTACACTATATAAAGTAAATCTTTTTCTTGGTGTCCATTTTTCTAAACATGTATTAATACATCTTATAAAACTTTTACACATTACACTTGCAGACATTGTAGACTCTTCGCCCATTACCCATTCATGTCCTGCCATACCACATTCATCTCTGGATTCTTTTGTCATAGAATACCAATATCCAATTGCTTCTGCTACATCTTCAAATTTACATCTATCATCAAATATATAAGGCGTCATTGGTGAACCTTGTATTGACCTATTAGATGGAAATACTGGTTTTGCCCATTTAGCACATTTCTTATATGTTCCATCATGATTACTAGGAAATTCTGTCGTAAACTTTATCCAATCACCATTTTCATCCTCAAACCTACAATGGTCTTGTAGACCTCCTGTTACATTATTAATAATTGGAGTTCCGGTCATTAATGATTCTGCTCCTGATAATCCAAATCCTTCATTGGAAGCTATATTAACTGTAACATCAGCCATATTATAATAGAAGTTCAATTGCTTTAATGGAACACCTCCATTTGTTATATGCATTTTATATTTAGGACAAACCGCATTCTTAACCATTTGAAGATCTGTACCATTCTCATCTCTAACTTGAGTGTTCATTAATAATAAACATCTATCAGCTTTTTCTTTTGGTAATGAATCACAGAACAATTTATATGCTAAAATTAAATCAGCTGGTTGTTTACGTCTAATATTTCTATTATTCCAATATACTATAAAATCTACATTATATTTCTTTTTCAGAGCATCTTGTTCAGTATTAAAATCATTCCATTCTGGGTGTAGTTCATTTATAGGATAAAAATCCTTTTCATTTATACCATGGGATAACCATTGTACTGCCCAATCTTCTTTTGGATGTTTTTCTAAAACATTTGTTACAATATTTTGAGTCTGTCTAGAAATATTTAATATCATATCACATGACTCATAATATGGTTCATTCCAATGAGGATAAGGTAAGTCATCCCAAATATTATAATACATAATTGGAATTTCCTGTCTTATGATATGCTCTTCTTGATATAACCAACCCCAAAATCTTGGATCCGTAAAGTGCATAATTGCATCTGGTTTTTCAATTGCAAGTAACTCATTTAATTTCTGTGGAGTGCCATATCCACTACTAGCATATATCTTAAGATATGCATTTTCAACACCTCTCTTTTCAGATATTTCATTTGATAGATCAAATAATTGTCCATCTTGGGGATGCTTTACAGCTGCTCCTAATTGGACCCAATCAAATTCATCTAATGTTCCAAATACTATATCACGTGAGACGTTTGCAATACCTGAATGCATTCGTAGATCATCTGATAATAATAATATCTTCTTCTTTTTAGGCTTGTTTGGGTCGATCTTCCTTAACTTGGGTAACTTTATTGTGTCCATATATTCTCCTATAACCGTTCTTTTAATTTAATATAAATATGCTTTTGCTAACTTAACCTTTCATCTTTTTGAAAATAAATTTGTCAATTGGCCAAAATATTATGGCTCCTACAAATTGAAATCCAATTACTGTTTCTAAATTTGACCAACCGAATATATCTGAGAACAGATACATGCATGGCCATGATACAATTATTCCTAATTGCCATTTTGCGTGGTACGTTAAATACTTTTTCATGATATTATTGTTACTGGTTTTTTTAATTTTTTTGCATTCTTAATTGCACTCATACTACCATTTGAATCACATCCTAATGGAATAAATGCCATCATCACATCACATTCTCTTGCTATTAACAAATTTCTATGATGGAATTGTGATACATGATAAGGTTTATTATAGTAATTATCTGACATAGCCGAATATAAATTCTTTGTTGTATGTGCCGGATTATACTCTTTATATTTAATTCCAAATTCCAATGCAAATTTTCTTGCAAATTTATCTGTTCCATCTTGAGCTCCTCCTGATATTACTATAAGTTCATCTCCAAATCGGTCTTTCAATTGGAATAACGCGTCTTTAATTTTACGTGTATTCTCATACATCCGACTACCTATCATCGCGACTCTCATTCTTTAATTCTATTTGCCTTTGGACATAAATCAAAATTGTCCTTAAATTCACACCACTTGCAATTTTTATTATTCTTACCTGCTACTGCTACATGTGGTTTATCTATATAATCTCCATCTGGATTAAAATTTAAGTCTACAAATGATTTAATCGAACTGGCTAATTTGTTTCTAGTTGGCTTACCAGATGCTGGCATGAATTCTGTAATGCGCTTTTGAGGAAACATTGCTCCTTCAATTAATTTACGTTTCATTATCATATACTTGATATCAATCTTCTCTACATCAAATCCATATTGGTCTGCAAAGTACTTCTTATATAATACCAACTGAGATGTCTTTGTTTTATCAGCCTTTTGGTATTTATTCCACCCCATTGTACTAGTCTTAATATCAATGATAGTTATCTTACCATCTCTTTTATCTCTTACTACAATGTCTAAATACCCTAACATCATTACTTTATCATTTGTATCATTAACTGGATGATATATAGGTACTTCAATTCCAATCAATTCCTCATTCTTGGCTGAAAAATATTGTCCTCTTTTTTTCTTAAACCAATCTAATATAGCTATACCATCGGAATAAAATTCATTCAATTCTTTTGGTGTACTAAAATGAGTTCCACCCATCTTTTCAACAGCTTCTTTATATAAAGAATGCATTTGATCTGCTAAGTATTTATTAATATCAATTTCATTGGCCTTTGTTACAGATTGTTCAAACATTACAGTTAAATAATTTTGTAATGTTTCATGGAATGCTGTTCCAAATATGGTATGTATTGATTGACTAAATGTCCTTAATCCTTTAACATATGCTAACTCCCAATGTTTAGGACAGGTGGAATACATCGCAAATTGCGAATATGATATTTTCCTATCGCCTTTTAAAGGCTCTCTCTGGTTGTACTTTAAAAACTTATTCATATATAAATATAAGAAAAATTATCCGTAAATCCTAATTATTTACCCCATTTTTTTGCAGAAACTATTTGAGCAATTATACCATATACTGATAAGTCTTGGAATGTATCTAACTCTGATTCTCCTACTTCATCCTTATGGCCTAATATGATTAATTGCTTCAGCCTTTGTATCTTATCATTCATCCTAAACCACAATCCAGTTAATGATAATTTAACATCCTCATTAGTATCTAGATTAGTTCCAACTGATATATTACCTGGGCCATAATTCTTTTGTTTCTTGCAAAATAATTCATATTGTTCTTGCATTATATCTTTAAACATTTGACATGTCTCTGGATAATGTTCTTCGCAATAAGCAATTGAATGGTGATTTGCGGCTGTAGTTTCTACTTCATGAAAATCTACTCTTGGGGTGTCCTTTATTGTTCTCATTTTAATAACTTTTTTATTTCTTTTTCTGTCTTACCATATACTTTCATTGCATCTACTAATGATTGTAATCCATCCGTAGTTAATATTAATATATCTATCATACTCTCTGCTTCACGAATACTAGTTTCGTAATGGTCCTTTACAAACTTGACAAGGTCTTTATTATACTTATCTTGTTTCTTACCTTTAATGTACTTTGCTCTAACATTTGCTTTAGGTAATACCTCATAATATAATTGATATACATGCTTTTTACTTAATGGTCCTATTGTATACTGCTGGAACATATCAATAATTTCAATTAAATCTGGATGCATTGATAACCACCTATTAATAATATAAGGTGTAAAGGACTTTTGGTCAGCTTCTGATAATTTATCCCATGACTTCTTCTTATGAGTTAAATTTGCAATATGATCAAATATAGTAGCTGCTTTACTCATATTAAGATAACATATTCATTTGCTGTGTATGATCATCTTCAGATTCTGGAATTGCTGTAATCACACATTCGGTCGTTAACATTGTACCTGCAACGGATGCTGCTTTTTCTAAAGCAATTCTTGTTACCTTAACTGGATCTACAATTCCTGCATCTACCATATCATCTAATACTGTTTCTGTTCTAACATCATATCCGGCTGCAGTACCATTTGCATTATGAGTTACTATCTTATCCCAAACCACTTCAGCATTAAGTCCAGCATTCTCCAAAATGGCTTCGAATGGAGCTTTACAAGCTTTAACAACAATATCTCTTCCCAATATTTGATCTTCATTTTCATATATAGCATCTTCAAAATGTTGATAGCCTCTTAATATAGTTCCACCACCAGCAATAATTCCTTCTTCAACAGCCGCTTTAGTTGCATTAAGTGCATCATCTACTCTATCCTTCTTTTCTTTCATTTCAATCTCAGAACCTGCTCCTATCTTAATTAATGCTACACCTCCAGACATTTTTGCTAATCGTTCTTGTAATTTTTCTTTATCCCATTCGGATACAGTATTTTCAAGTTGGATCTTTATTTGTTCGATTCTTTCTTCAATTTTTTCTTTAGTTCCAGAACCATTGATGATTGTTGTAGTATCTTTTGTAATAATAACTTTAGCAGCTGAACCTAAATCTTCTATTGTTGCCGATGCTAGATCTGTTCCAATATCATCTGATATAACTGTTCCTCCTGTAAGTACGGCAATATCATGTAATATATCTTTTCTTCTATCTCCAAATGATGGAGCTTTTACTGCAGCAACCTTAAGAGAACCTCTTACTTTATTAACTACTAATGTTGATAAAGCCTCTCCTTCAATATCTTCTGCAATTATTACTACATCTTTTCCATTAGCCATTGTTTGTTCTAGAATTGGTAAAAGATCTTTCATAGCCGAAACCTTTTTATCTATTAATAACAACAACACGTCTTCAATAACAGCTTCCATTTTATTTGCATCAGTAACAAAATAAGGAGAAAGGTATCCTCTATCAAATTGCATACCTTCAACAACGTCTAACATTGTCTCAGCTGTTGGAGATTCTTCTACTGTAATTATTCCGTCTTTACCTACCTTATCCATTGCCTCTGCAATTATATTTCCAATTGATGTATCATTATTAGCTGATATAGTTCCTACTTGTCTTATTTCATCATTTCCTTTAATTGGCGTTGCTTCATCTTTAAGATATTGTACAATATCCTTAACGGTTTTATCAATACCTCTTTTTAATTCAATTGGATTTGCTCCGTTAGCAATTTTCTTAAATCCTTCTTTAAGAATTGCATGAGCTAATACAGTAGCTGTTGTAGTACCATCACCTGCCTCATCATTCGTCTTTGATGCAGCTTCCTTTACCATTTGAGCTCCGGTATGTTGTACTGGATCTTCTAATTCAATATATTCTGAAACGGTTACACCATCTTTAGTAACATGAGGTGCACCAAATGGTTTTTCTAATACAACTGTTCTACCTTTCGGTCCTAATGTAGCTGATACTGCTTTTGCTAATATCTCTACGCCTTTCAATAATTCTAATCGAGCATCTGCTCCAAATATTAATTTCTTTGCCATAATTTATCTTCCTGTTTTTGTTGGTAAAAATTCTTTATTAATGTGTCCACATTCATCACATCTAAATACTGGTACTGGAATTATTTGTTCCTTACCCGTAGGTGATACTAATGCAGATAATTTTTTAAATGCGCTTACTTGTCTGAAAAATGTACTACTACAATTTTCGCAAATAATATCTGATAGATCTTTAAGATCTATTTTTACTTGAGTCTTTGGTTGGTCTTTGCCACCCATTCCTACTATTTTTCCCATAATTGGTTCTTTATTTTAATTCATTAATTATTTTAATCATTGTAGACATGATATGTATTTCTTTATCAACTGCGAATGCATCTTGATACTGAGCTTCTGCTAAGATTAATATAATAGATGCAACATGTCCTGTACCATATGTATCAATTTCATCAAATAAGAATTTATATAATGCCGTAAAGTCTTTAACCTTACTATCATTAATTAATTGTCTTATATTTTGAAAACAAGATTTTTTATCACCATCGTTCTGTAATATATCTAATAGCTTAGTCATATAATTTGCTTGAACTAAACTTTGTTTATCTATTTCTAACTTTCCATCAATAACCTGTCGTTGAGCTGAATTTAGAACTCTACGAATATCTGGATATCCACTATTAATTAATGTTGCTAGATCCGACATTTCAAATTCTACATTTTCATCTTTTAAAATCTCAACAATCCTCTTTGCAACCTCCTTTTTGTTAGGTGGAGTAATTCCAAATACCTGACATCTAGATTGTATAGGATCGATAATTTTCTCAACGTAATTACATGTTAAGATGAATCTAGTCGTCTTAGAAAATGTTTCCATTAAATTTCTTAATGCAGCTTGACCATTTGGAGTCATATAATCTGCCTCATCCAATATAACAATCTTCCATTTCTTAAATCCAATTGTACTAGCATAGTTTTTAATTTTAGTACGAACTGTCTCAACATTATTTTCATCAGATGCATTTATATACATTATATCTGCATCGACATTATTTGCAATAATTTTTGCTAATGTAGTTTTACCTGTTCCTGCTCCACCGTAAAATAATAGATGAGGAACATCTCCACTTTTAAGGTATAACTCAACTTTGCTAATAACTGCTTCGTTACCAACATACCCATCAAGCGTTCCAGGTCGGAACTTTTCAACCCATAATGTATTTTCTTGATTCCCAAACATATTAGTTAGCTTGTAATTGTACTAGATAATAAGTAGATGAATAACCTTTACCTGTAAATGATACTCTTGCAAGTCCTGCACTTGATACTTCTATAAATCCTGCTTCCGCATCTTTATTTGCAACTAAAATTTCTTTAAATAAGTTAGCCGAAAAACATGTTGCTTTAAGATCGCTTTGCTCTCCTTCAGGAGTAGTAGGCCAAGTAATTCTATTTGTATTCAAGGTCGAATAATTTAATATCATATTGGTGCCCATTGCATCACTTTCGATTGCAAAGTTTTCTGTTTCTGGTAATGCATTCTTTGACTTAACAAATTTATCTGCAAAGTCTTTTGTTAACTTAATTTTAACATTAAAGTCTGGCAATTGTTTCATTGCTGGTACTTGTCTAATTACTGATAGGTCAGCTAACATAAATGTTACATTTGTTGTCTTATCTGATAAGTTAATTGAGAAAGCGGTACCATCTGCATGATTAACTCTCATTGTAACACCATCATCTAATGCCGTTAATAATTTTGTTAATTGAGATGTTGCATATACTCCTAATGTAACATCATCCATATCAAAATCATCCATTGATACTGATCCTACTACGTTTTGATCATCTGTAATAAAATTACAGCTTAATGTTTTATCTTTAATATCTAGTCTAACAGAATTTGCGTTTCCTGCTAAATGATACTTGTCGATAAAC
>TARA_R110001592_G_scaffold324007_2_pt1 | contig 23913 bp, 27 predicted proteins | sample TARA_R110001592 | Tara Oceans TARA_R110001592 (sample SAMEA4398387) | marine metagenome | biome: Polar Biome; feature: [SRF] surface water layer (ENVO:00010504); material: water (ENVO:00002006), including particulate matter (ENVO:01000060) such as... | depth 5 m | reverse complement strand
CATTGGGTGGGCAGTCTTTGTTCGGGGCATCGAGGGCATACGTAGTGCATCAAGGACAAATCAGTTTCGACAAGGGAATGCGTGGACACCGAATATGTACAGAGGAATCTTAGACCACTATGTGGGATTGGGATGGCCACCATACTGTATGATTGTTTCCCACGACAACGAGATACACATATTCAAGCAAGAACACTTAGACGGAGTATTAGATGTCATCAACAATTATGAAGTGGGCCAGCAAACCTCTGTATGGTCTACCAGTCGCAGTGATTGATTTTGAGAGCACGGGTATTGACTCACATAAGGAGAGGGCAGTTGAGCTTGCAGTGGTACATACTACCTTGGGGCAAAGCGAACCTGAGCTCGTGTATCATAAGAGGTTCAATCCTGAGAAGCCCATCCCTGAGGGGGCATCAAAGATACACGGCATATATGACATCAACGTAGAGGGCTGTGACACTATGGGTGATTGCTGGGATGAGATAGCTCCATTCCTAGAGGGTCGTGTTTTAGCTGCATACAATCTACCCTATGACTGGACTATGCTAGCTCGAGAGTATCAGAGGGCTTCACGGTATCACCCTGGTCATCCACCACAGTGCCCATATGCTGGACAATTCTTTGGTATAGATCCATTGATTATGGCTAGGTCTGTAGATACATCCAGGAGGGGTAGGGGCTTTCATAAGCTTGAGGCGGTGTGTGGACGTAGGGGTATTGAGATAGAGGCACACAAGGCTCACAGTGATGCGATGGGTACAGCTCTTCTTATTGGTCAGTTGTTGAAAGAGCTCAGAGGTAAGGGTCTACGGTTCAATACCTTCAGGGACTTCTGGGCTTGGCAGAGAGCAGAGGCTATGCGACAGGAGACATCCCTCCGGCATTACTTCATAGGCAAGGGCAAGGATGCAGACAATCAGGTTTGGACTTGGACGGATATGTGAGTAAGGCATATGTAAAGGGTCAGGAGGCGTACAGTATTCGTATGCATTATCGCAACTCCTGGGCAGAGATAGCTGAACAGATTGGGTACAAGGATTACCATTCTGCTCTTCGTGGAGCTCGGAACTATGCAGACAAGAATGGTTTGCCTTGGCCGTTACCGAGGATTACAAAGGGTGGTGCGATATATGCATCTCGTAAGAATGGTATGAGTTGGATGAGTATTGCAAAACATTATGATGGTTGCATAAGTCGTACACAGAGGTGTGCGTACAAGTGGGCCAAGAGGAATAAGAAGTTATGGCCCCCGACTTAGAGACACAAGACTTTGTTACTGATGTTCTTGCCAAGGTAGAAGATCTGGAGACACGAGGTGTAGAGCCTGGTGAGCTTCTTCATTCTGTGATGTTCATCATATCGATAATGTGTCAGAACTATGGCGTTGATGATAAGACAGCACTTGAGCTCCAGAAGACAATGTTTGCCAAGGTGAACATAGCATTGGGTGGTGCCGTTGTTGTTGATGGTGGTGCTGAGGCTTAGATGTCCCAGTGGCAGTATCGTTCAGGGAATGGTGACTCTATGCTTGGCTTTTTTTCTTCTGTTGTTTTCAGCTCTTCTATTTGTTTACCGCATTCATCACACCAGATCTCCACGTCTGACATTTCAATAACCTCTTGAGTATTGACATCGATGACTGCTATTGTTCTGAGATTGGTTGAGCCACAGTGTGAGCATTGATGTTTCATTGTATTTCATTTCCCCAGGCGGTCCATCCATTTACCTGTTGTCTAGCGAACAGTTCTATTTTGTTTTGTGTAGGGAACATCAGTTCTATTCTCGTTCTAGTTTCATCTGGTTTTTTAGAGTGTTGTTCTCTTGGGTGTGGCAGGTATTGTCTGATGTTTCTAGCCCCACGAGGATGGGGTATACGCCCACGTTTGCCGATAAGGCATAGTTCACACTGGGACATTGTGTAGAAGCCTGGGTTGACCCGTTGTTTATCCCACACAAACCCTACGGTTGCCCATTTGAATCCCCATGCTTTGATGAGCTCTATGGCTTGATCTAGGTGAGGGCTTGTTGCCCACATAAAGAGCAGGCAGTTTTCATCGGCGAGTTCATCGATCATAGGTTTGAGATCTTTGAGCTCCTGTAGTTTCATTGTTGGGTAGTGTTTGATTGCACCTCCGGTATCTTGTTTACCTTTACCGGAGTGTTGCTTCTGCCCTTTGTAATCCCACGGTGGGTCTGCGTAGATGATTTGATATTTCATTTCTTGTGTATACCGAATGATGAGTAGGTTTCTTTTTGTGTGAGCTCGTTGACGATTTCTCTTCGTTCCGCAGGATTTTTGCAGAGGACCTTGAGCATTTTCTTCAGTGTGGTGACACCGAATTCCATTTGCGCCACCATATGCGCCACATCCCCGCCTTGGTCTTGCCACATTTGGGTCATCTTTTCACCGGCATCTGGAAGAACCTTTGTTCTCTCTTTGAATCTGTATCCGATGTATCCTGCACCAACCTTGACGGGCTCATCCTCCACGAGTTTCTTGACTTGCGGGGCTAGTTTAGCAACGAGGGCTTTGGCGGCGGCGTATTGTTTTAGTATGTCGTCACCGTTTGCGTATGCTTGGTCAGCGTAGGTACAGTTTCTTGTGTATGGGCAGTTGACACAGCCTGTACCTGGAGCTGGTCGTTGTGGTTTTCTGAGTATTTCTGCGTATGTGTCGATGGTGTCTCTCCATTTCAGGAGTTCATCTTCATCGTGCAGTGGTCTAACAACTCTAGTGTAGGCTTTCTTGCTTCTCAGGTTTGCGATTTCCAGTGTAATTTTCTCTGGATTGTGTCTGAGCCATACGACGAGAGCTTGGCACCATCGTTGGGTAGTGTAGAGCTCGGAGTTATCTGCTGCCCAGCTTGTTTTGTAGTCACGGACGATGGCGTGTTTGATTGTTGCATCAGCTTCGTCATCGTATTCGTGTCTAATTTCCACAACATCGAGGATGGTTTGAAATACGGCTTCATCTGAGTTGTAAGGTACTTCATTCCATTCTCCATCGAAGGCATATTCTTCTTCGAAGTGGGCATTTACGGTTGGCAGGGTGTTGTACTGGAGCCAGTTCATAGCGATTTCAGCGCCCTCTAGGGCTCTATTGACGGGCATTGGTGGTTCAGGTACGTCATCATAGGAGCGACCTTGTGTGGTGAGCTCTTGGATGCATTCTTGCGCGACGATTGTTGGGTCTTCGTCTGGTTTTAGTGCGCACATTTCGAGGACATAGTGTGCGGCGACCCCTGTGTGAAAGACATCGCGCTCATAAGGCGCGTTTTGTCTCCACATTTCGATGGCGTGACCGCAGTGATTGTCCCTCAGCTTGATTGTAGAGGGGTGAATTGGCTTCATTGCTTGATCTGGGCGAAGATTTTGGAGATATTTGGTTGGTCAACGATGCCACTTACGGGGTGACATGGCTTACACATTACCCTACTTGGCCCCTCAATCATGAGGGATCTGGTCACTGTTGTCCCTGTTTTCTCGTTGGTTTGTTGTTGTGCGTAGAGAAATCCAACAAAATTGAAGTATTGAGCGATTTCTGCTCCAGTTTTTCTTCCATCGAATGCTGGTCTGAGGTGTCTGATGCCGGTGCTTTCCTCGATTTCGAATTCAAGCAGGCAGATGCAGATGACATCTTTCTTGAGGTTGCGGATACGTCTGACCATTGCTCTCATATCGGATGCGAGTTTGCCCCAGTCTTGGATGGCGAATGCTGCGCCTTCTTTTTTCCGTGCGAGGATGCGGTCTTTGATCATCCGTTGTGTTTCGGTGAGGGAATCGATCACGATGGTTTGATACTTCTTATAGTCATCGGGGTTTTCGTCGATGTCTCTGAGCACAGCGGCGAGCATATTTGCAGATGTGATGTGAATGATGTCGGCTTTGGGGTTGCTGTGAGAGACACTTGCTTGTCCGTTCATCTCGGTGAGGAGGACAAGAGGGGCTGGTGCTGTAGCAGCGAGGAAGCTTTTCCCTACTCCTGAGTCTCCATAGATGAGTCCCTTTATCGATGTTTGCGACCGGTTTTTTCCTGCGTTGATGATTTGAAATTTACCCATTTTATTCTCCACTTCTAAGGTTGTTGTCATTTGCATTGACAAGGTAACACATTCCAAGCTATAGGTACATATGCTTTTATCCGATATGTTAAAAAAGTTTGAAAGTCCGAAGCTTGCTGCAGAGCTTGGTCGTTGTGGCCGGACGAGTGCTTGGCACTGGTACCAGGAGGGCTTGAAGCGCAAGGTTCCGAGTGTATCTGTCCTTATATTATGGTCAGATCATTTTGAGATTAGTGATGGAGACCTTGGCGAGCTCATACGAGATGCGAACAAGCTTAGGCTTGAGCTCCAGGAGGACTTATGTTTGCTCAGAGGTGAGCTACCTCCGAGGCGAAGTGAGCTCCGCAGAAAGCTTGAGGAAGAGATAGCTGCGAAGTATGCTCAAGAGCTGGTCGATGCAGAGGTAAATGACTTAGAGGAACGAGAGCAGGATTGGGCTCGCAAGGAGCGGGTTCAGAAACTATTAACATTGAAACAACAATTGGAGAATATAAATGTCACTGGGAATCATTGAGAAGACTCGTAAGAACAATCGTGGTCACAAGTATGTAGATCGCCCGACAACTACAGATAGACGGCAGAATCCGAAGCTTTTGGACCTGCAAGTTTTTCGGGACACTGTTGAAAACGTTTGCAATCATCATATTGTAGATGACCCTAAGGAAGAGTGGGAGCACAATCGACGTTGGTCTTATGTTTCCGAGTTTCGTTTGGGTCAGATTCTTGGTTATGTTGATATGCCGACTTGGGTGTTCATGATCGAATCAACGATTGAGTGGTGTCGTGAGGCACACGAGTCTGTCCAGCCGAATGGTAAGTGGACACTGTGTGGTTTTGAGCAGACGTTAGAGCGCCGAGACAGTATTCGTCGTCGCACTGTTGGTCAGCCTTCAGATACAGACTCGGGTGTTGTTGAGATTGCTCAAGAGGTTCAGTATTTGGTCATTGGTTTGGAGTTCGTAGATTTGAATGGAAATCAAGACTTAAAGTATGATATGGGAAGGGTAACACGAGAAGGAGACAATCAAGCTCAGCTGACCCCACAAATGCTTGCTAAACTGATGGCAAGTGGAGGCGCCGCTCCGGCAGCACCAGCCATTGATCAAGCCGTAATGAAGGAACAAGAAGAGAAGATTTCTACACAGCAGGGTCAGATTGATGAGCTCAGTCAGAAGTTGTCTCAGATGACCAACATTATGGCAGAGATGATGAACCAGATGCAGACTCCAGCAGCGCCAGTAGAGGCCTCCGTAGATGTGGAGGAAAAGAAGCCTAAAGTAACAAGAAGACGGACCAAGAAATGAAAAGTTCTCCCGAAGATTTGATCAGAATAGTAAGATGCAAGCAACGTTTGCAGGAATACAATCTTCGCAGACCGGCCCATTTACGTCACAGTAAAACGCAGATTGACGATAGGGCTCGATCTGCGGTGCGTAATGGCTTGGTAAACGAGCATGGTGTGATCATAAATTCGGAGACTAAAAAATGATATTTCATCCTACGATCAAGATGGAGGCGACTCGCAAAGCGGCTCGTGGTTTATATGATTTGGGGCTAAGAATGGTTGGAGAATGGGCTCGTAAGATCCCTGACTTCAGCCTTTCAGAGTGGAAAAACTGGGAACAATCAGAGGGGTTCTTGGACTGGTGGTCCGAGGTCTTCCCTGAGCACGCTGGCATTTGCCTTGCTGACCTACGCGCATTGGAGTTTGAGGCCAATCGGACTCTAATGATTGCGTTGGGAGAGGGTGATGTACAGGCTGCTAAGGTCGTTGTTCAGCTTGTCACACAGGCGAAGCAAGCTCAGGGCTCAACAGATATGAGTCTTGAAGAGTGGTTCACATCTGCAGACAAGGGAACGAACGGCTGGGCTGAGGCGTGACGAAGTATGATCGCATATTCGCAGACAGTAAAGAGTTCATTCCTCGCTTGAGGTTTGAGGATGCTGATGCAAACTTGCGATACTTCAACACACCATATAGCGAGCAGGTGTCTCTAATTGAGGCCCTTGATGATCCGATTGTGAAGACAGTTGTGGTGCTGAAGCCTAGGCAGATCGGCATCACGACTGCTAATTGTGCGCATACTTTTTGGGCTACATACTGTGCAAACAAGCCCCTGAGGACGATTGTTGTTGCTGACCACAATAAGACGACCAAATCTATCTTCAAGAAATTCTGTACATATTACAACCATTTACCGAAGGTCCTGAAGGACTCCAATCCATTTCGGATGAATCAAAATGAGAAGACCTTGATTAGTGAGCGCACAGATGCGATGATTGACCATATGACGGCTCGTGGTGATACTCACGGTCGTGGTTGGACGTATCAGAGATTCATTGCAGAGGAGCTCGCGTTCTGGCCTCATCCTGAGGAAGTCTGGGCTGGTATTAGGTCTACACTGCATGGCGGTGATGATTCAAAGATCATTGTTGTCAGCACCCCGAATGGTCCTGGAAACTTTTATCACGAGCGAGTGTTGGCTGCACAGGCAGCTGAGCGCAACGGTGATCCATCAACCAAGTTTATATTTTCTCGCTGGAGCGATCACAGTACATATCGTGCTGATCCGCCCCAAGGCTGGGAACCCACCGAAGAGGAGTATCAACTCAGCCGGCAGTTCGGCTTGGATATGGCACAGCTTTACTGGCGCCACGAGATGATTTACGGCGTTGAGGGAATGGGAGAGAGAAGGTTTCGACGAGAGTTTCCCTTGACGATTGAGGATGGGTTTTTGGTTTTGGCGGGCTCCTGGTTCGACTCGGATTATCTAAACGATACTCTGAATGAACTGCCCCCAGCGATCAATGGAGAGAGGCGCATTTACAAGGAGCCTGAGTTCGGAACGGATTATGTTATTGGTTGTGACCCTTCGTGGTGCACAGGCGGTGACTATGCTGTTGCTTGTGTGATGTCTGAGTTTGGTGAGCAGGTGGCTGTGCTGTCTGTCCATCAGGGTGGAGAGGATCGATTTGGTGAGATGGTGGCTGATTTGTCAGCTTATTACCATAAAGCTAGGGTTTTGTGTGAATCCAATACTGGTGGAGCAGGTAGGGTTGTGATTAAAAAGCTCTCACAATATGGTATACCATTATGGAAGGATCAAAAGGGTCAGGACTGGACAACCCACCGAGGGAACAAGGAGCTCGCATATAGTTTTGCAAGGCAACTTGTGAATGCGGACAGCTTGGTTTTGACGGATCACGCGACTATACAAGAACTAATGCACGTAAGGGAGGTCAAGGGTAGAATTGAGGGGCAGGATGGGTATCACGACGATCATAGTGATTCATTTATTTTAGCCTGTTGGGCATTGAGATACTGTCCAGCATTCTCGGGGAGAGATAAGAACAATTTCCGAGACAGATTCTACCGTATGAACCCCGCAGATCGCATAAGGATGGCACTACCATGAACAAGCAAGACATAAATGGATACGACTTTTCAAATGATCGGATAACCCCTACGATGGTTATGGATCAGTTGAGAGCTCATGATGCGCGTATGCACAATGAGCAGCCCTATATGGCCCTTGCAAAGGCTGCATATACGACGAAGTTCTGGCGTTACATCGAGGGTCAAGAGGACCTGAACGTTGCGTATGAGATGTCTCGTCTTGATCAGGTTGAGGTCAACCGATTGAAGCCAGCCTTGACTGGTTATCTTGCAAATCTGTACCCCAGAAAGATGAAGGTGGTTGTTGGTCCGAGTTCATACACGACTGGAGACATCAAGAAAGCTGAGATGCTGGTCAATCACTGGTTGAATCGTCCAATAATGCGAGAAAGAATCCTAAATGTATCCCGACAGGCACTACTCTATAAGGGAGCTGGTGCAAAGATTGGTTACGACCCAGCTGAAGAGGGCATCAATCGTGTTTGGATGCGTGTGTTCCCATATTGGGAGATGGTACTTGATCACGATGTCCATGACCGTGATGATGCTCGGTTTATTGGGCATGTTTCTTATCGTCCTCGCAAGGAGGTCATGGAAGAGTACGGCCTTTCCGAGGACATCGCAGGTACTAGTCGCAATGATTATCTCGGGGCTTATCTTAGCGGAACGAAGCGTGTTGAGTACAAAGGTGACACGGCGCAGTCGGATGCGACGGCGTTTGTAAGGGTTCTCGAGCTCTGCAATAAGATTGATGATTTCTATGACACGGATGGTTCAAAATACAAGGGTCGTTTAGAGATCTACGTTCTTGATGATGGATATGATGGAGAAGTCAAGCCTGTTTATATGGGTCCTTTGCCATTGGTTGAGGCCAGCGGAAAAGCGATGCCACACATTGTTCCGCTGATCTTTGAGCACGAACCTGAGTATCCTTATCGGGGTATAGCATACAGTGAGCAGTTGTTGCCTCAGCAGAAAGAGATCAACACAATGCGCTCCTATATGGCTCAGTCAGCCCGACGTGATGCTAGGGTTTATCTTGCACCAAAGGGCGCTCTAGATGCAGATGCATACTCTGACCTGAAGTCTGGTGAAGATGGATTGATCATTGAGGTGGATGAGCAGTACGCTGGTAATCTTGCCAATGTAGTCGTCCCCATTCGTCATGGACCGATAAGTGCAAACATTCAGGTTGCTGCAGCCCAGGCAGAGGCTGACTTTGAGCGCAATATGGTCATTAGCCCTGCGGCATTGGGTCAGGTGACCAAAGCCACGGCCAGTGAGATTGCAGCCGTTGAGGGGCACACACAGAGCGAATTTGGACGTCACGCAGAGATGCGCGATATGTTCTTGATTGAGGTAGTCAAGCGTTGCTTTGCGGCTCACGTAGCAAGTCTCTATGATCCAGGAGATAGTGAGGGAGCTGAAGCCAACATAGATGAAGAAGGTATGGAGCTTGATCAGGATGATCTCGAGGTTAGGAGAGATGCTCAGGGCATTGAAGAGGCAGATGATTTCAAGCCTCATATGATGTATGACCCTAAGACTGGCGAATCAGAGAGGGCAGATACTCACGAACGTCACGTTGAGCTTGGCAATCAGGGCTGGAGCCACGATAAGCCTGGCATCAAAGAAGTTGAGGATGAGTTTGAGCAGACTGAGGATGAGGACAAGCAGATCATTGACCTTGCATCTGAGGTTGAGCCAGAGCGCAGGGAAGATGAAATATCCCGCACTGAACAGCGCTTGATGTTGCTTGGACCAGAGGGAGAGGCCGTTGAGGTACTTCCTGAGGACATTGACAGTGACTTTGAGATTGGTTTCACTGAGGCTGGTCGTTCTCCGATGGCTCAGTCTGAGATGCGGAACAACATCCTTGCCCTTAGTGACAAAATGTTACAATTGCTGCAGGTGTCTCAGGAGCAGAAGAATGCGATGGGCGTGATGGCTGGAGAGATCCTAAAGACCATCCACGATCAGTTTGACTTTCCCCAGAACCTGTCATTAGATTACATTCTTGCTGAGACGGCTAGGATTGAGGAAGAGTCTCCTCCTGAAGAGCCACCACCAGAGGCACAAGCTCCACCAGAAGGTCAGCCAGAGGCTCCGCCAGAGGCTCCGCCAGAAGGTCAAGGTCCAGAAGAGATCTTGGCTCAGATTGAATCTTTACCCCCCGACCAAGCACTTCTTGCTCTTGAGCAGTTGCTTGCAGAAAACCCACAGGCTATGGAAGCAATCCAGAAGGCCAAAACCCTTCCTCCTGAGCAACAGGCGGAAGCAGTCAAAGCTCTTATTCAAGCAATTAGGGAGAGTGTATGAGTCAACAGAAGTTTATTTGCCCAAATGGGCACATTTCTCACGTCGAGTTTAGCTGGCGTGTTGATGCAACCAGTGAGGTAGTCCCTTGTTCTCGGTGCGATCTTAGTGCCGTACATTGGGTCAAGACGGTTGGTAAAGTTCAGGGTCGCCCTTCAATCAAGATGCGCCTGTTTGAGTGCAAGTCTTGTGACCGAAAGCGTGAGCTCAACGTAATCAATGAGAATTATGAAGAAGATGTTGGCCCTAGGCCTTGCACCTATTGCTCTGGAACGATGGTTTTGAACTATGGTGGCTGGAGCATAGATCGATTTGGAGAGGACACCAACTGGCCATATTTTGATCGGGGCTTAGGACGTATGCTACATAGCAAGAAGCATAGAGAAGAGGTTTGCAAAGAGATGGGCGTAGTTCCGATTGATGGCGACATCGATTACTCATCAGACTATAATAAACTTGAAGCCAAACAACAAGCAGATGACAAGTTAGTTGAAGACCATAAGAAGCAGGTGGAGGAATCTCCTGCCTATGCAGAGTACCGACAAGCAAAAGATAGAGGAGCCCTACAAGGGTTCCAACATCGCGATCAAGGTACTGGCCCGAAAGTAGACCCTTTTAATGAAAAACAACCTGTACAGGAGATTGAACAATGAGTATTACCCAAGATGAAATGATGATGCAAGAGGGCGCAGGCGCTCCTCCAGCTGAAGACCCAATGGCCCAACAGCAAGCACAGATGCAACAGATTGCAGAATCTGCACCTATGCCTGAGAAGCCATACACCTACAAAAAGATCGAAAAGTTCAGCGAAGGAATGAATGACTTTGTTTCTTCTGTTGATGAGGCTGTTGAGATCATGGACTACGAATCGCCAGAAGGCGAGAAGAAGCTCGATGGTCCTTTGCCTGCAGAGATCTATGTTCCATTTGTTCTGGTCATGGAATTTGTCAAGATGCAAGAAACTGGAGAGAAGTATTATATGTCTGGGCCTGAGCTCGTCAGTGATACTGCTCTTTCTAAAGCGATTGCCAACTTCAAGCGTATGAAGAAAGACAAGAAGCTGATGGAAGCTCTGACAGCACCTGCAGAGGGCGAGCAGCCTCCTGAGGAAGAAGCTGAGATGAGTGCGGCTGAGATGGAAGCTGGACGTCCACCAGTTGGTCGTATGAGTGACGAAGACGAAGCAATTGCTGGAATGATGTAAACCATAAGGAGACACTGTGAATCAAGCACCAGAAGTTCCTATTGAGGTCGAAACAGCCTCAATAGCCGATACAACACCACCTGTTTCAATACAAGAGACAGCAGAACCCCAAGTAGAAGTTGAAGCATCACCGATGGAGGAGACCGTTGAGTCTTCGCCTGAGGCTGCGCCTACATCTAACACTGGTTCTCGTTTCAAGTCTCTGATGGGAGCATTGGGAGACATTCCTGATGAGCCGAATGAGCAGCTTTTAGAGAGCATTGACGAGCGCAGCATTGAGAAGCTTCCAGACTCTATGAAGGGCCTGATGAAGCATCTCATTGCTCAGCAGCGTGTTCAGGCACGTGAGGCTGAAGAGGCACATGCCGAGCGCCAGTCTGCTCTTGAGAAGCGTAGAGAAGAGATTGAAGGTCAGAACAAGGTTTTGATTCGAAATCGAGCTCAGCTCAATCAGGTTCTCCTTGACCCCAAGTTCCAAGAGTATCTCAAGATGGCAGATACTCCAGATGAGGATCTTCCTGATCCAATGTCTGACGAGGGGATTGAAGCTCGCATCAAAAAGGGTGTAGCTCAGGCGATGCGCCAGTTTCAAGAGCCCATTCAGCAGTCAGCGCGGCGAGCTCAACAGCTTTCAGCGTATCAAGATTTTGTGGATGCAAATCCTAAAATGCAAGATGCGCAATTCAAAAGCGACGTTCGTCAACTGATGGAACAAAGAAAAGAGTCTGGAAGTGCAGTTTCTTTGCCTGATGCCTATGCATTAGTTGAGCGAACCCGTTTGGTTGCTGCTCAGGAGAAACAAACCGCTAAGGAGCGACTTCGTAGACGAGAGAGCGCACAAAAAGTACAACGAGCCACTGTGAGCTCCACACAAGAAAATAACGATCCTGTACCAAAATGGGTCACAGAAAAAGGGTACAAGGGTATCAGAGGCAACACGGCTCGTATATTGTATTTACGAGACAACCCCAAAGCGCTTCAAGCGTTGAGGGCTCAACAGAAAAGCCGCTAATTCTAGGAGAATAAAATGGCAACAACTTCACTCACGGTAGATAACGAACTGCTGTCAGCCACTTCGATTGAGGCGGCAAAAGAAGCACGTGACCTTCGTCACATTGTAACTCCCTTTCTTGCTGAGCACAATCGTGTTCACGGAGAAGGTCAACCATCTAAGGGATCCGGTCACAAGTGGATTGGAAGTTTCCAGACTGGGAATCACTCTAGCCCAACCAGAAAACAAACTGGTTACGAGCAGATGAACCTCAGCTTCTCTGGCGTTCTTACCCCTATGGTCCTTACTCCTGCTGAAGTATCTTACCCAATCGGTATCTCTTCTGTTGAAGAAGACCTGAACGGTGGCGATCTTCAGACCATCGAGCTTGCTTCTCGTCGTGCCAAGGCCACTATGGGCAAGGCAAAGCGTGAATTCGAAAAGCATATGCTTATCGGTGGCGTGGCTCAGTATGATGACTGGAATACCTTGAACGGTGTTGATACTGCTACTGCAGCTACTGGTTATCTTGAGGATCAGGCTCCTGGCGCTCAAAACTCAGTTATTGGTGGCTTTAGCAAGTCTACTTTCTCAGCACTGACCGGTTCTCAGAATCAGTTTGCTAACGTTGGTGGGTCTTTCAACACTTCTGGTCTGAACAGTCTCTATAGAGTTCTTATCAAGGCCAAAGCTCGTGCTACTGATGATATGGGCGGACTTACTGTTCTTTGCTCTGAAAAAGGTCTTGAGAACTACAAGCGTACTCTTCAAGCCAATGAGCGATATATGATCATGGACGGTCAAGATTCTGTTGACGGCGCCAACATGAACCTGCTTATTAGCGGTGTTCGTGCTCACGTTTCAACTCATCTTGGAAACAATGTCGACTCTGACAAGATCTCATTCTACGTTGTTGACCTGAATGCCATCTACGTTTGCTGGTCAAAAGTTATCCGTGATGGATACTTCTCAATGTCTGACTTCATGAGTGTTGGAAACGGATACAACGTACGCGTTGCTGAAGTTCTGGTTCGTGGTCAGTTGTGGGTCGAGAGCTTCGCAAGCTCCGCCGTCATCACTAACGCAGAAACATTCTAATTAGGAGAATAAAATGTCAGTTTCAAGAGTAGAGGGATTAGCTTCAGGACCACAGGGTTCGGAGCAAGTATCTGAACAAAGAAAGCGATTCGTTCGTTTGGTTGCCACAGCGGTAGATAGTGGTGGTGATGTTACTTACACTAAGGGTGATGTTGTAGCTCTTTGCATTGCAGCGACAGCTCTGGGTGGAGTAGATGCTATTGTGACTTTTGGTCCTTTGCAGGCCATTAAGAAAGCTGCTGCAATTACAGAGCTCGCTTGTGTTGGTGTTGCTGCTGAAACCATCACCGTAAAAGAGGGTAAAAGCGAATTTATCTCTGTTCAGGTTGAGGGATTTGTCAAGAGTGCTAATGTTGCTACCGCTACAACAATCGGACTGCAAATCTTTCCTTCTGGCACCGCTGGTCAAGGAGCTCTCCTTACTGGATCAGATCCAGACACCAACAAGCCATACGCTTTGGCTTTAGCAAATGCATCAGGTAATTTATGCGATCTTTTGCTACTCAATCCGTTGGATTATTAATCTCACTTCCTCCCCGAGGATTTGTTGTTGAAGTGGTGGGGGTGGAGCGATCTGCCCCCACTTCTGTGTATCGAGGTTTTGTATGAATGTATCGGAACTCCAACAGAGAATCTTCGATCAGATGGATTACTTTCCCGACCTTCAGCAGTATAGGGATTCTGTAGTCCGCAGATTGAATGATCGTTATCTGGAGCTGTGTGACAGCGCCCATTGGCTCTTTCTGCAAAAGCAGATTGAGTTCAAAATCCGTGGGCCGATTACATCAACGAGCTCATCTTCTGGTCTCAAAGTAACTGTAGACGTAAGCAACGAGCGAAAGCTTACTGCTTCTGGGTTCACACCTACGTTAGAGATGCTGGGCCAAACGATAACGAACACAGATACTTCTCAAGAGTACACGATTGTTGGTATCAATAGCGCCAGCATATTCCTCAACGCTGACTGGACAGTGTCTGGGGATGTGTTCACATTCAAGATAACATTCAATCGTTATCTTCTTCCAGATGACTGCATTGAGATCCTAGGGATTGTGGATAGAGATGCAGACCGAGGGAGACTGCTTCAGATTGACAGGCGACGAGAAGAGTTTGCATATCTGGATGCGGATCAAAGTGGTGACCCAAGTGTCGTTGTTGAAGATGACCACATTCTTGATGATGGCCCATTCAATGCCCCACTTGTTTCTGCGGGGACAAGCGGAAACCCCGGTAACGAATTGGCAAACGATACCGAATATGAGTACAAGTACACCATATTTGTTGAGGGTCGAGAGACACCTCCCAGTGCAACAGCCACTGTAAAGACTGGCGCATCAGGCGCTGCCAGTGCTGTTTTGAAGAATTTAGACAACACGGGCCACTTCAATAACTCAATCCCAACGTATCTTGACAGTGGAATCATCAAGTTGATTTACCGTAGGGATAAGACCAATAATGGACGATGGAAGCTTATCAGCAGTGTGGACTCAATCACAACGTCTTTTGAAGATAAGGAGCTGACCCCTGTCTCGTCGTTTGCATACACCAACCAGGCCTCATTCAAGTATCAGAATAATCGCGAGATCAAGCATTTTGTTGAAGCGGGACCTCGCCAATACGTTCGATTCTGGTTCACTGCCGATTTGGATAAGAACATCCATCTTCGTTATCACTATCGCCCCTCCACCCTGGTGGCCGATACTGACTCTCCTGTTCTTCCTCGCCAGTATCACCATATACTCGTGTACATGACATTGCAAGAGATGTTCATGCAGATGCAGGACACCACTCAGTCTCAGCTCTTTGAGCGTAGAGCTCAACAGTTGTTAGTGCAGCTCAGGCGCCGATACCTGACCAGAGACGACGTCAAGAAGAGGTTTATGAGGTTTGACAGGCCGAGGCGCTTCAAGAACGTCTACGGAGCTCCTACGATTAGCAACTAGGAGTAAGCTATGTCTATTAGAACCACATCATTACAGCTGAGTCCACTTCGTGGTATTGATCAGCGCTGGGATACCGATCCACGAATGGCGCTGAGCATCATCAATATGGTATGGACAGACCGAGACAGCTGGGTCACCGCTCGAGGCTACAACCGATTGGTTCAGGATGCTGAGGCCAGAACTGAAGTTACTTTGACTGAAGAAGACACAAGCATTCTTGACTTCTCGTTTGACAAGAGCTCGAATACTCTCCAGTACGTCAACAGGGCCCCATCAGCTTATGTTCGGGGCGTGAAATACAACACATTATCTGGCAAGACCAATACATACGCGAATGAGAGTCCGCCCAACAGCCTTTCAATTCTCACACGTCACGCTGATCATCATCAGTATCTGACTTATGAGACAAGGGCTGGAGCGCTTCGGTTCTTCAATGGCAGCAAAGCCCCGCAAGATCCACACAGCAATGTAATCTTTTACACCGGCAGTAATGTCACGCGCAACTCCATAAGCCTAGATGTTTCTCCAACTGTATATGGGACGTTTGGATCTGGTTTGTATGTGATCAATCCCAGCGATCAGCCACTAGTATTTGATGGTCGCAAGGCAATGCCTATGGGCTACAGGTCGTCTCCATTTCCTGCTGAGGCTGAGGCTAGATCTGCAAAGAGCGACATCAAAGATGGCCTGTTTGGACTTGGTTACAAAGACAGCTCTCTAAATGGCACGGTGCGCTGCAACTATAAGATAACCTTTGTGAATGAACGAGGTCAAGAGAGCCCTGCTTCTGAGGGGCAGATCCTCAGGACTGACCTTTCTGTCACTACTCATTTTGCAACTGCAAAGTCACAGGGTCGCTTGATTACGTTGACGGTCCCGAAGGGTCCTCCCGCTACTGTGGCTCGTAGAATATATCGCACTCAAAATAATTTCAATGCAGATGGCACGGTGTTCACTGCATCTCTTGCCAACAAGTATTACTTTTTAGAAGAGATCCAAGATAATGTCACTCAGCTTTATGTTGACAGCAAAGAAGACCTTCTTTTAGGCAGTGAGCTCGATGAAGATTCTCTTGGCCCCGTTCCAAACTCTATGTCCAACTTTGCGGTCTTCAAGAATACAGTATTTGTGTCTCGAGAAGACAGCCCTATTCTTCACTATAGTCGCCCGTTGAACCCAGAGGTATTCCCATCTGGGAATGTGTTTGATTTGTCTGACAGCTTGAGCTCCAAGATAACTGCTTTTCACGTTACCAAGAACAGCTTGGTTGTGTTCAAGAGCCGAGGCATCTACTTGATTAAGGGTGATCCAGCGAATGGGTTCTTTGGGTTCACTCTGAGCACGGACGTGGGCTGTATTGCCGCTCAAAGTGTTCGAGAGGTTCCAGGTGTGGGTGTGTTCTTCCTGAGCTCTGACGGTATCTATTGCCTTGAAGGGGCCTTAGAGAACACGGGAACGCAAACCAAGGTCATCAAGGTTTCACAAGTGATACGAGATTTGATGAACAGGGTCAACTTTGAGTACGCTGAGAAGTTCAGGTCGGTAATATATCACAATGATCGAGAATACTGGCTGTCTGTTTGCTTAGACAATGAGACCACACCTAATCACGTTCTAAAGTTTAGCTATGAGGTTGGGGCGTGGAGCCTGTATGACAACTTCAAGACTGCAGGTATTGTTGAGACACCAGATCATCGTGGATATTTGATAAGTGCTGCGCCTTCTGTGTTGACAACTGCAGCTCGGGGTCTATATGTATATGGGTCTGGCAATCTAAAGTATGGTCTTGATTCCTACAGCAGCACATATGAGTCTGTGAACATTCCATTCAACAATGTGTATCAGAACTTTAGTCCAGCTCGAATACAGGCACGCGTAGTTGGTCGTGGAAACAAGATCACGTGTGAAGTGATTACGAATAGAGAGGTCAATGTGATTGCAACCTCAGCGGATGCAACACAACAGCGCCCTCTCGAGGACTTTGGGTTCCCTATCTATGGCACAGCAAAGTTTGATTCAGGAGCTCAATACAAAGAACATCGCCCAATCATTGCTCGATTTGACATCAGCACAATGCACAAGGGACCTGTGAACGAGCTCAGGGTTAAGTTCAGCACAGATGATGAGATGGAGCTGATCAATTATATTGTTGAGGCCCGAGTGGGTGGCTCAAGAGATATACTGAATCTGAGCGAAAAGTTTGGTGGGGCTCTAACGAGGTAACGATGGCGTTCAAATATGTACCATATACATTTCGTGATGGAGAGATCATCGAGCCCACCCGTGTGCTTGAGAATATGCGCGTGCTTGCTACCGAGTTCAATGGCAAGCTAGATCGAGACAATCTTCCTGAGGATGCAATCACAGAGAGCATGCTAGAGGCTAATGCTCTTCACGAGATTCAGAACATTAGAAGCTTTCCAAACGATGTTAGTGGATCTAATGGAGAGTTGGATTGGGACAAGGTTGTGGTTGGCAGCACCACGTTGCAAGCAACAGAGGACAGTGTTCTTATTTGCTCTTTTGGGGCTAGGCTAAAATGGACATCTGTAACTGCAACTGCCACATTTAATTACATTGATAGCGCCAATGTTGCCGATGGGTCCGAAAACATTCAGGTCAGTCAGGAAAGAACTGCTCAGGCATATTTTGAGCTCGTAGCGAACGGCACTGTAATCAGCAAAAGTGACAACCATACATTCTTGCGGATCTATGACTCTCTGTATTTGTCTGGTGCATTTCCAGTGTTGGCTGGTACAGTGAACATAGAGGTTCGAATGAGAGTTGTTACTGACACCCAAAATGATCTGGGCATATCAGTATCTCTTGACCGCCGAATACTGAACACTAAATTGAAGAAAAGATAATGGCAACTGTAACTGTACCAAGCATTAAAACTGGTGACGAGATTACCAGCACAACCATCAATACATTTATTGATTCGGTCAATGCATTGTCGAGCAGCGTATCTTCAGACAATATGGATGTTGAGGCTGTTGATCGAAGAAACCTTAGGGTCAATGTTCCACGGGTCGCTCACGATCAGAACAATACCACTCATACATTTAGTGGTCCTAACAACAGGCTGTCCACTCTTACTGTTGATCATGTGACTGGAGAGATGATTCACGTTGCTGCATCCTTTCACTTTTATGAGCGCACACCTGGAACTTATTCAGCAGCTGTTTCAAGCCAGACGTACAACAATAGTGCTGGTAGCAGGTCTAACTTTAGATTCTTTATTGGTCGTCGTAAAGTTGGTGATCCAGTATTTGCAAGGATGGGATCAACAGAGCGCCAGTTTTCGTCTGCAATTAGGCAATCAACGGGCGCATACTTTCCTATGTCGAGGTCGATTACGATTGACTTTTATGAGACAACGACCCTTAGCGATGGTCAATACGAGTATGCATTATTTGCTGAAACTTTTGTTGGGGCTGGGGTCGGTGCATTTGTTCCAACAGCAAAGTGCGTTGGCTTCTGCTTCTTTGTTGTGAGGTATCCAAGATAATGCCTGTATCAATCTCTCAAATAGCAAGTGGCTCTTCGGTTACTCCTCAATCTCTCAATGACATCTTTCAGCAGGTTCAAGACTTCTTGAACGGCGGAATTGAAGTTACAGACGTTGTGAGCTCTGGAACCAACCTCATTTCTCCTCGGGAAATCACAAAGCCTGAGTTCTATGGTGCACCAGCCCCAAGAGTAGAGTGTATCTCTGGCGATGTTCATTACCGATCTCGATGTCAGCTTTCTGAGTCTACGATTGTTCACAATGAGATGACGACCAACTTTGTTCCAATTCCAGGTATGTCTGCTACTTTCTTTGTCGATCCTCAGTCTAGCAGTGGAGTTTGTCAAGGAATACTGACCGCCACGTTCAATGCGGTTGAGGGGTTCCTAAACGTTAGCACTGCCACGAAAAACAAGCGCGGTGGTGCTACTGCCACAACGCTTCAGCACGGAATCCACGAAGATACTGAATCGATATGCGCTGAGTTTGCTGCGTTTGTGAACGGAAACAGAGTCCCTGGCACTCGTAGGTTTCTTCACTCAAGCTTTACTATTGATCGGCTTACTTTCAATAATCAGAATGATTTCACATATAAGCAGATTAGCATCAGCTGTATTGTGCCACTAAAGCAGGGTGCAAACAACGTAAGCATTCGTGTCAAACCTCGACCAGATTTAGATGTAACATTTCGAGATGGAACAACATCTAATTTTGGAACGAGCACTGGTCATTATCTGATGGGTCACATTTATGTAATTGGCTCAGACATGTATTGCGAAACCCTGATAAAGTGAGCGTGTTATGGCGAAATATGATTATTCAAAAGCTGGTTTAGACTCTTTGAAAGGGGCTGCTACTGGAGCTTCTACTGGAGCTCAGATTGGCGCCTCTGTAGGCAGCATTATTCCTGGGGCTGGTACAGCTGCTGGAGCACTTGGTGGGTCTATAATTGGGGCTCAAGTTGGAATGATTTCTGGCGGGATAAGCTCTCTATACAAGCAAGGGAAAGCCGCTACGTTGTCTGAGCAACAAAAGAAAGCAATGAAAGAGATGAAAAAACTACAGAAGCAACAAGAGGTTGATGCCAAGAGAATGCAGAAGGCAACCGGGTCAGATGACCTGTTCTTAGCTGATGCTGCGGACTCCGTGATGGTTATGGACCCAAGCACCGTCTACCAGCCACAAACTCTTGGTGCGTTTAAAAGGAGAATATGATGACACCAGAACAAAAAAGAAGAAGAGAAGTATTGAGGATTATCAAAGGTGAGATGCCTGTTGAATCGTCATGGTTTCGTGAAAGTGACAGTCACGGTCTTCTAATGGGTGGAATTGATTTTACAGGAGATGAAGAAGCCTCTAGGAATCAAAAGATCCACAGAGCACAGATGATCGTTGATCATAGGAGGCCTCCACAAGACGATGGGTATTATTTGCGTTATGGAGATTATGATGGTCTTCCTACGATAAGGCATTCAAGTCCCATAAGGTATGGGCGCTATGGTATTCCAGCTATGGTTGGTGATGATGGTTTAGTTGTTGGATCTACAGACAAAGGATTTCTTGATTCAACAAAAGAGGATTTGATTTCAGAGGTTGCTCATTATGTTGACAACGCTAGATCTAGAGGAGTACCAGAAGAAGACATTAGAGAGTATTTTGGATTAGACACAAATCCAGATTTTATTGGAGTCGACTTTTCTGATCCTCAGCTTTTGCGGAGTAAGCCACCAGGTGATCCAACATTGCAAACAGGAGCATATCAGACAAGAGATCCTATTCTCAGTCAGCAAGAATTGACAGAAGCAAGGCGAACCTACGGCACAATAAAGAGAAAGACACGCGATGTTGGTGATTATCACCATCTTGCCTTAGATCAATCGCCACAGATAAATTTTCCTCCTCAAGAAAACACTCTGCGAACACGAATGGATGAAATGAGACCACAGGAGCCACAGGAACCAATTACTTTTTCTGAGTTGCTGTCTCCATTTGTCAAGGTTAGAGCTCAAGACTTTACCCCAGAAAGAAAAAGCAAATCTAAGAGAGGTTTTGTGAGCGCTGATGAAGCATTTGACTTTTCTTCATTGAGTGAAAAATAGGAGAATCTAATGTTGGTTCCGATAGCAAAAGACAAAGATTTTGATCAGTCTGGAGGACAATTCTCGTTCAATCCAGAGACAAAGAAATACGAGTACAAGTCAAAAACACAGAGCGCAGTTCTTTCTCCTAAAGAAATGAAAGATCTTGTTAAGCAGGGAAAAGTTGATGCTATCCCGGATCTGTATTCTGCGTTTGATCTTGAGATGCCAGTTAGTGGCGAGATGAAAGAGCTCATGGCTATGCAGCAGCCTAGGGCACCCAGAGTATTGTCAGAAGCAGACAAAGATGAAATAGTCAAGGCTGGTGGCGGTGTAGATGCGAGTGATACGGCTATGTCTCAGATCTCGGGAAAGAGCTCGGAAGATGTTTATGCTGAGCAGATGAAGAAAGCGCAAACTAAAGATCTTGTCGTCAAGCTTGGTTTACCTTTAGCTGCTGGTGCTGCGTTTGACTTGGCTAACTTGGTAATGCCAACTGAGACGGAAAAGAAGCTCCAAGATACGATTGACTCTTTGGCTAAAGAAGACCCAGGCGCAGAGGTAGACAAGTATGAGCGTGAGGCCACAGGTCAGCTCAGAGCAGGCATAACAGAAGCTAGACAGAGAGAAGAAGCTAGGTCAGCTGCCCTCGGTGGTGAGCGCGTGTTTGCAGCTCGCGATCTAGACAAGGGTCGAGAAGCCTCTCGTGAAGCGATAGCCAAAGGCGTAGCGGATATTTCTGAACGTGGCGCTCGTATGGAGCGAGAAGCCGAGGCTGACATTGAAAGACGAAGATTACAGGCTGAGTTGCAAAAGGCAGGGATCGCTGATCAAAAGCGCCAACAATTCTTTCAAGGGGCTACAGATATGGCTGGCGTAGCGTCTATGGCTCTAGCCGGGACACCAATGGCTGGTCCTGCCACACCAGAAACACTTGGTGATTTTGGTCTTGATGCTGGTCAGTATGCTGAAGTTATGGGCATCCTTGGTCAAAAGAAGTTCAGAACAAGATCTGATGCATACACCGCGCTGTCGCAATCCGGAATGGAGCACAGTGACATTATGAAAATTCTCGCCAGCGGAAAGCTAGTAAGGTAGGTACAAGATGAGCATGATGGGATCATACCTCAAGGGTTTCCTTGGAACACGACAAGCGGCTTATGATCGAGCTCTTAGGACTGAGCTCGCAAGTTACAATCCAGAAGCAACTCAGCGACAAATTCTTGAGCTCCAGAAGATGAAGAAAGACATCCTTGAGGGGGATGACAGCAGTAGTTCATTGGCCCAAAGGAACAATTCTACAGCAGTTCGTCTGTATATGCAAGAGCGCATGAGCAAAGCGAAAGACAGACGTCAAGATGCTAAGAACTACCAGAGGACCATAACGTCGATCAATGATGATGCTGCAGCGAGAAAAACATCTGAGCCTGAAGGGGTTGCTAAATTTCGAATTGATTTGCTGAAAGAAATGAAGAAGCATGCACCAGACAAGGTAAAAAACGACAAGGGCGTTACTCCAGCAAACCTTATCATATCAATCCGAAGTGAGTTCGACGGTAAAACAGAGAGCCAAATAAGCCAAGAGCTTCAGAGCATAGTGGTTTCTGCATTCAAATCAAATAAAAAACTTGTCTCTAACTATATTGATACGTATACCAATCAAGAGTTGGCATACTTCTTTTTGCTCAATCCTAGAGCGGATGAGATAATGGACGGCAATTTACCATCGCAGGGGGAGGGGGGTAAAATCCTATATCAGAAGCCTTTATCGGAAACTCTACCAGAAAGCATAGAGGCGGGTAGACGTGCGGAGATTAGAGAGACAAGAAGAGGAACCTCAGTTAGAGAGACACCTGTCGATCCAGAACAAGGCAAGCTACCTTACCTGAGGGCCTTACAAGGCCAATCAACGGAGGCTGACACCTTGAGCCCAGAGGCCTCCATTGCGCTTATTGACAGCGAAATCCAACGTCTTGAAGGTCAGATTTCTGAAGGGCCAGACTTAACAAGGTTTCAATCACGTACACCGTTTGGCTTTCTGTCAAATGTTGATGTTCGAGAAACCGGATTGCCTACATCTAGGTTCGTTCAATCTATTGACAACTTTGATGGACTTACTCGGGGTGTAGCAAATATTATTCAACGACCACTTGATACACGTAGAGCCAAAAGATTCGACCTAGAAACTTTCAAGCGATTGGCTGATGAAGCAAGCACCGTGGGTGATGATGCTGCTATAACTGAGCTCATGCCTACTATGCCTACTACATCAGCAACTAACGATGAAGACCCAACTGCTCCTATGTTTAGTGCTGCTCAAGTGGCTCAATTAACTGAGCAGGGTGAGCCTGGTACAGTTAATCAGGCGATGAAAAAAGCTCAAGCGCGGAAAGAGGCCAAGAAAAGGGTCAAACAATTGCTAGATGCAGATACTCAAAACATTATAGATTTAGGATTCGGTGACGAAAGCATTGAAGATGAAATTTTTATTGAAGGCCTAAACTTTGATGAAGGTGAGTCTTCACCTCTACCAATGGATACTTCAAGAGAACAGATTGTTGACGAGCTTTTGTTTCTTTCTAAATTTCAAGAGGAATACGCAGGTGTTACTAAACAAGATCTCATGGACCCTAGATTGTCTATAGAAGCTCTCGACGACTTGCATAATTTCTACACTAAGCCGGAACTTTATAAAGAGAAACAAGATGAGACAAACATTCTAGACGTTCGACCGCAGTAACCAGGGGAAAACTAATGTGCCCAGATGATGAAAAGATCCACGAACATATGGTTGACGGGGCTGAGCAGCTTCACTACCGTCGGTATATCCAAAATCGATTTACAGTGAATGACATTGTAGACTCAGACATCGGCCCTCTTGCTTTGATTGAAGACCTTGAGACAGGACACAAAATGGAGATCGCAGAGGGAGACTCTCTTGCTGATGGCTCCATCCAGGTGATGCAGGGAGGAGTGGTCTATCTTCCCCCTCGAGCGGACGTGCAGAAGTTTATGATACCGCACTCTGCTGAGCTCTCCCCGATGGACTCACAACGAGCAACCAAGTACAGAGAAGAGATGAACGACATCTTCCGACAGGAGCAAATGGAGTTCTCGCAAAGCGACCCCGATGGTGCTATTATCATTCTGATGGCAGAATCAGAACGAGGTCCCAATGACACCAGAACAGCAAAAAATTATTGAAGAATATGAGGAAGCAAATAATCGATTTCTAGCAGCCCTCCCTACTGGTATTTCTTCACAAGACTTTGATGTGCAGAAATACGTCAAAGGCAAGACACCGATTAACC